>PPYF01099318.1_pt1 | contig 27172 bp, 19 predicted proteins | sample 1559871 | NCBI WGS metagenome assembly PPYF01 (sample SAMN08240021, study PRJNA423297) | Human gut metagenome, whole genome shotgun sequencing project. | reverse complement strand
CCCAAATACATGATTATAATCATTCATTATATGTAATACTCCTTTTTCTTGATCTCTTACTTTTAGAGGTATTACTAAATATGGCATAGTACTCGTTTGTACCTTTTCATTATAGATCACTTCTCCCGTAGAACTAGTGACGATAACACATACATCACCAAGATCCTCGTGAAAGTTTACTATCAGTTCTCTATTAGCCTCCTCAATCGATGCATCCATTGGCAAACCTATTGGAATGGATTTTTTCTTATGTTCCCATTTACCATGTAGATCTATAGGCTTACCCCAGCATGGCATAGCCCATAATAAAGCTATTGCCGCTAATAACAATTTAAGCTGTCTCATTTCGTTTTTATTTTTTCAACGTAAAGATCAAGCCTATAGAAGAAACAAGCAAATATAACGCTAAATAATAAGCGACAAACGAAATTCATAATCAACTAATATTTAATTGATTATAAATCAACTAGCAGGACAAAGGGTAAAGCCAATATTAATAGAAGCTATTGTTTATCAATCTATTGTACACTATTAATAAGATAAGCACATAAATCAAGCTCTTTCGCTATGATTCCCAGCCTTTGGCGTACACGCTGCCGACGCTTGTTTACCGAATCCGGCTGGATATGTAACAGGATAGATTCACCTATCGAATCCAAACCCAACAAGCTCAAATAACAATAACGCAATTCGGCGGCAGATAAATTAAACGCAGCGAGTCGATCCGCTAAAAAAGGATAAACCTCATTCACTTGCGTAATAATATTTTGCCAGTCTTTTTCTGATAGTGGAGATTTGGTAGCTCCCGGTACTACTTTTTGGGATAGCTTGATTACTTTCTTGGCTATAGCGGATGATAAGAATAGATCCTTACGCCGTTCCGCTATCCGAAGGACGAGGGTTTCCTCTTCTTTTTTTATTTGTTCATATTCTTTCTCCAGTTTCTCTCTTGAATCAAGTTCATTCAGTTTTTCATTTTTTTCAGACAATTGAATAGATAAAGCCTCTAATCTATCTTGTTTGTTACGTAAATTATCCCGTAGTCTGAATAATTCATTACTCTTATTCGACAAATCGATTTCCTGCTTAAGAAGTCTTTTATTTTTTCTATCAATTCGTATTTGAAAGACCCATAATAATATTAAAAGAATAGATACAGATATTACCCAATAGATAAAATACTTTTGTTTATCCGATTTTAATCGCATATTTTCCAATGATATTTTTAAATGCTCATATTCCTTTTCTATTTTTATTATGTTTTCCCTATTTCGTATCGTCAAGATCGAATCTGAGGCACTGTTATATTCATCCAAGTAAAACCAAGCCTTTTCCCAATTACCCTCCGCTTTCTCTAACAAAGAATAACCATAAAGTACCGAAAAACGGGTCATATCATTAAAACTAGGTACACTTGCTTTCTCCAAACAAATACGTGCATTCTTAAAATCGCCTTCTTCTATATATATACCAGCCAATGTCCTGTAACTTGGTGCGTCATCAAAATCTGACATATTGACATTTTTCCACAAATACAATTTAGCTAACTCTTTATTACCTAACATATTATAAATATTTCCTATTCCATTATATATAGTCCCTATATCAGAAGAGTCACCTACTTCAACTATAATAGTATCCGCTTTCAACAAAAAAATTAACGCTATATCCAAAGAATCCGAAAACGCATACATTCTTCCCACATCCCGCAAGGCGAAAGCCGAACTTCGCATATTACCCGCTTTTCGAAAATAAGATTCCGCTTCCTTATATTTGTCCTTTCCTAACAGATAATTACCCTCGAAATCATACAGATCTCCCATATAGCTACAAATATATCCGGCTTGATTATAGTCTTCACTGCGTAAAGCGATATCCAAAGCTTGCAAATAAACCTTCATCGCTTTCTCGTTCTCTTTATCTTCCACATACGAACGCCCCAAATACAAACCAATCTTCGCTTGTTCTTGCTTTGTCCCGTGTGACTTATAATAGGCTTGCGCACGTAGCAATTGTTGTACATAGGGCAGATCCGTATATAACGTGTCCGCCACTTTACCGGATAGCATACACCAACGAGCCAATAATTTATCACTCAAATTATCGGGCACGGCTATGCTATCCAATAGGATATGGGAACTATCCGGATCGGATTTCAACAAGGATTCCGCACGATCGATTAGGTATATGGCATCGCTCTCATCTCGACAACCTATAAATGAGAGTGTGGATAATAGCGATATCAAAATAAGCAAATGCCTCATTGGTTCCTATCTTTAGATTCTATGCGCAAGATAGGCATATTTTTCATCAAACCTTAAAGAATAATTGATTATTAGGCTTATTGTATAAAATTCTTATCGCTTGGATATCTCCATCATCTTTTTGGAAAAACACGTACGTGTTTTCATAAATTCTCGTACGTGTTTCCGAAAAAAGACGTACGTGTTTTTCCGAAAACATGTACATGTTTTTATACATCTGATTTTCAATATACTAAAAACAGTATTCCCGAAGGCAGGGATATTGTAGGAAATTCAATTATCTTTGGACTTTTATTGGTAACTTTTTAATCTACTATCAATATGGCACAACAATCCGGAAGATTGCTATCCCTCGACGTGATGAGGGGAATTACGATTGCGGGGATGATTTTGGTAAATAACCCCGGGTCATGGAAGTATGTATATACGCCTTTAGAGCATGCACGTTGGAACGGCCTCACTCCCACCGATTTGGTATTTCCGTTCTTTATGTTCATCATGGGGGTCTCCATGTTTTTCTCGCTTCGGAAATATAACTTCAAGCTGTCGAAAGAAAGCGTGACGAAAGTATTGAGACGCACGGTATTGATATTCCTCGTGGGATTAGGGCTGAATCTGTTCGGGCATGTTTGCTACAATGGATTTACCGATTTCCAGAATTTACGTATCCTTGGGGTGATGCAAAGGTTGGCGCTGGCATACGGCTTCGGGTCGTTGATAGGATTAGCGATTAATCATAAGTATATTTTGCAGGTAGCCGCTGGTATATTGATATTTTACTGGGCATTACTAGGTTTCACGCATAGTATGGAAATGTCGGAGGATAGCATTATAGCGATCGTGGACAGAACTTTATTCGGTACATCGCATATGTATCACGATGATATGGCAGATGGTACACGGATCGCCTTTGATCCGGAAGGGCTCTTGAGCTGCATCGGTAGCATAGCGCATGTATTACTCGGTTTCTACGTAGGAAAGGTAATACAGGATTGTAAAAAGAACAATGAGTTGATTATCCGTAATATCTTCATTTTCGGTACGATTATTCTTTTTGCCGGTTTCTTGCTAAGCTATGGTTGCCCTATCAATAAAAAGATATGGAGTAGTACGTTCGTATTGGTTACTTGCGGATTCGCCTCCTTATTCCTCGCTTTATTAATCTGGATCATCGATATAAACGGGAAGAAGAAATGGACGTTATTCTTTGAGTCGTTCGGTATCAACCCGTTGTATCTGTATGTACAAGGGGATATATTGGCCGTATTGCTGGGAATGAGCGGTATCTCCGCCTTTATGTATATGGATCTATTCAGGCCGATATTCGGCGATTTCGGAGGCTCATTAGCATGGGCTATCTTCTTCGTGGTACTAAACTGGATACCGGGATATTTCTTGTATAAGAAGAAGATTTATATCAAGTTGTAAAAAGAAATGATCTATGCTCTGTATATAGAACAAAAAATCACTATATTTGCTCTATATACAAAGCATAAATACAAAAATCAAATTAATAATTTAACTATGGAAAATGAACTTCAAGTTATTGGAACGAAAGAAGTAGAGGAACGTATTATTGAGTTAAGAGGACAAAAAATACTACTAGATAGAGATGTAGCAGAATTATATAAAACAGAAACAAGGGATATAAACAAAGCCGTGAGAAATAATCCTGAAAAGTTCCCCAGTGGTTATTTTTTCACATTGAAACCCTCTGAGAAACAGTATGTGGTGGAAAATTTCCACCGGATGGAAAACTTAAAAAAATCAACAGTAGAACCTAAAGCTTTCACTGAAAAAGGACTTTATATGCTGGCTACTATATTAAAAAGTCCAAGAGCCACACAAACAACTATCGCTATAATAGATTCTTTCGTAAAACTACGTGAGCTTATCCGAAATGTAGATGCGATTCAAAATGAACCTGACCTAATAAAACAAAAAGGTATTGTGAAACGAACTGGCCAACTCTTATCTGATCTGTTGATAGATGATGCTGATACAACTGAAATGGAATCTACCATAGAGTTGAATCTTATGGCCGTAAAACTTAAACATACAGTAAAACGTATTAAAAATAACAATAAAACCGAAGATAAATCTGAAATTTAGAATTGCAAAAAAATCCAACCACTCTCCTATTCATATCGGAGAATGGTTGGATTTTTTATAGGTATCAGCCTAGCTGACTAGTTCACGTTATAACCGGAGATAACCACCTTCGGGGTCTCGCCTCTCGTATCTACATCTTTCCAATGGATGTTGATCTCTTTCTTCTCGCCCGGAAGCAAGGAGAAATAGTTGTCGCTATAGAACATCGGGAGGAATTGCTCGCCATCCTTCTCGCCCACTACATTCACACGGATCATCAGAGCCGGGGTGGATGAAGTATTCTCTAAGGTAGCGGTAGCGGTCCAAGTACCGTCATTACCCTTATTGGTTGCCACGTTGGATCGTAAAGTAACCTTTGGCATCTCACGCAAAGCTTGGTAGTTGCCTTCCTCTACGCCACGCAGATAGAAGTTATCCGATACGATCTTGCCATTCTCTGTCAACGTCAACTTGACGAAATGAGCGCTGGATACGCTAGCTGGGAAATCCAGTTTCATACATTTGTTGGTAGTATCTTCTTTACTATCCACGGAAACCTCGTTTTCCCATGAAATAGAACCGTCCATATTGATGATTTGAGCCTTTGCCGTCAAACCATTACGTACGCCGGCGCTATAGTTCACTACCTCGATCTCGTCCGTAACCGGATTCCATTGAATGTGCAGAGGCTCGGAGGCCTTCTTGCAACCAAAGTAAGCGGCGGTAGGCTCGAAATAATAATCGTAAGTCTGCCATACCATAGAAGGCCATGCCGGATGCGTCATCCACAGCAATAATCCCTTACGGTTCAAGCTTCTTGATTCGAACATACCCCGGTAACCATCATAGTTTACCCACTGAGCCAGATCGGCGAATTCCTTGGCGTTGTTCGGCTTACCGAAGCCCTTTTCGATGATAGCGTTGAAAGAAGCGCAAGACTGGGCGCCTTCCATCGTATAATCGTGTTGTCCCCATTGAGCGTTTTGCGGCCAAAGCGCTTCCGGAGAGAAAGTACGAACCAAGCTCTCGTAATTCATCACGTTGGGCATACCCCGCTCACTATGGAACTTATCACTACCATTCTTCAAGCTAAAGTATTCTTTAACAGGAAGCGCACGGTACGGGCCATGGCCACTTACCACCTCATCCGCCGAGCTGGAGATATAATGTAAGCCCGGATGATCCTCTTTCACGATACGGCGTAAAGCCTTGTCGATCTGCTCCGGCGGGAAGCCCTCGTTGCGCCCGCAATAAATACCGATAGAGGCATGGTTACGGAAACGTTTCACATAATCCTCAGCATTGGCGATAAACATCTCCGGATCATAAGGATCGGGTCCGTCGGAAGGATTCGCCAACCAGAAATCTTGCCAGATCATGATACCATGACGGTCGCAAGCCTCATACAATTCCTTGTCGCCGATTTGTCCTACCCAGTTACGCATCATCGTAAAGTTCATATCAGCATGGTAAGCCACGGCGATGTCGTACTCACGACCCCGGTAATTCAGGTTAGACTCACCGAATCCCCAGTTACCGCCACGGCCGATAAAACGACGCCCGTTGATAAAGAGACTCAAGATGCTATTATTCTCGTTGAAGGTCATTTGTCGGATACCTACCTTGAAATCCTCAGAGTCGGATACCTTATCGCCTACCTTAAAGGTGAAATTAGCGTCGTATAAATAAGGAGATCCGTACCCTTTAGGCCACCACAGACGTGGGTTCTGAACCTTCAATTGGCTGAAGCTATTTGGATCGAAAGTAACCGTCTTCTCCTCGTTTGCGGCCAATTCTACCGGTTGCTCGAAAGTGATATCGCCGATCTTCCCTGTCAATACACCCTTTACAGGAGCAGCATCATGGTTCTTCACGATCACTTCCGGAGTCAAGGTAGCGGAAGTCGTATCCGGCAACGGTAATACAACCTGTACGAACGGGTCTTGAATCGTTACCTTGCCTGTAGAAGTCAAGTACACATCATCCCAAATACCTATATTACGACCACGGATCGTCGAGATCCAATCCCAACCGATCGAAGCGTGGAAGGTTGGGTTATCAGCGCCTAAGATACCACCGTTGAAATCCGTATTCTTCTCACATTTCTCCTTGATAGCACCGATATGCTCATTCTTGATGATCTCCACTGCGACAACGTTCTTACCCGGTACGACCCTGTCTGTAACGTCAAATACACCTCGGATAAACGCTCCCTCGATACGGCCGATCTTGTTACCGTTTAAATATACATTCGCTTTCCAGTTGATACCATCGAAATTCAAGAACAAACGATCTTGCTTGAATCCTTCGGGTACCTCAAACTCATCCCTATACCAGAAATTAGAGTTGAAGAATGACTCGGATATCTGCATCAGGTTATCCGCGTAATTCGGATTCGGGATAGCTCCGATATTCTTATAACTACTCAATACCGTTCCCGGCACAGTCGCCACGATCCAATTTTCCGGAGAGAAAGAAGGTTTCGATATTTCCTCGCCGGAAGCGGTTACCTCGGAAGCTCGTTGTACTTTCCAGTTTCCGCCCGATAAACGGATCTCGTCTTTTGTAGCAGCCGGAGCAGCAGCCGGTTGGGCAAGCAAGCCACCTTTACCCATCACCTCTATCTCGCTTAAGATATAACGTCCGTCATTAGCCGGTTGCTCCATCCATACCCGTACGTAGCGGCCTTTTCCTTTTAGCTTGATCTCATCCAGATTAGCATCTCCACCCGGAAGATTCGCTATGTCAACCCATTGTTTAGCGTCGTCGGAAACTTGAATCTTACCCTTGATCGCTTTATTGATCCAATGTAATTTTACTTTGTCGAATTCGGATTGGCTACCCAAGTCCACATAGACCCACTCCTCTCCTGTCGTGGCACTCATCCAAGCGCTATTAAAGAATTTGGAAGGAAGCAAATCTATCAACTTATCTTGGTTATAGAAATTCATCTCGAAGAATGCCCAATAAGCGGCACCTTCCATTTTCAATCGCATCCGATAATAAGCATATTCACCCGGTTGATCGAATGTCAAAGTCTCATTCAACATACGGGTGGGCAACGTACCCGGATCCCAGCTATTCTTGTTCGGGTCTGAATGGGCCTTATACTTGCTGGCCTTACCCGGCATACCTTTACCCTTTAAGGCAGCCAATTCCGTCCAAGTATTTCCATCATTCGATCCCTCGCAAACAATCTCATATCCATCCTTAATCTTATTCTCGTCATAAGCCACGCTGCCGCGGAATTGTACCTTGTCGGCTTTCTCTTTCCAGTTATTCAGCGTGAACAAGAAATAGGCATCCTCTCCCGTAACCGCATTACGAGAATAAGGACCTTGATCGATCATCCACTCACGCTCACGACGAGCTATATCCCCATTTTGCGTGGAGAGATCGAGATACTGAGGTTGTTTATCGCTAATAACACCATCCGTCACCAGTTGGGCCGTTAGATTGTAATCATAACTGGATGAGTTGTAAGCGCTACGCAAAAGAGCTATGTTACGATACGTGGAATAATCCGGACGTAATGAAGGAGAAAAATCCTCCCCCGGATCTCCCGGATACGAACCGATACCTCTGGTATAATAATCCGACCGATCGAAAGATTCCGCCGGAACACCGCTCTGCCCACATCCTCCTAGCAATGCTGAGACCGCTACCGCTCCACAAAGCGTCAAGAGTCGAGGCAATTTTTTCTTTTTACTGAATGTTCTCATACTACTTATTGTGTTTCTCTAAATTAGTTAGTTTAATAAGATACCGTCACGTCAAAACCCTCCTTCCGGGCCCGTTCCGCAATCGCATCTAATTCTTCTTTAGTAGCTTTTTTCAAAGCTTTAACCGGGGTCTCCCTATCTATCGTATAAATCATGACTTGTTTCGGACGGATTTGTTTTAAGGCGGAGATCCAGCCCGCTATCTCCTCTTCTGTCATATTATTAACCGATTTCCCATTTACTTCCCCCTTCAAGAACATGGTCTGTATAATCAAGTTTCCGTTAAAACGACATAATTGCTTTAATAAAGACTCGAAATTAAACGCCGGAGAATTAGGTACGTCTATCTGCCGAATCCGACTGTCTAATACAGAATCCAGTTTCAATATGTTATCCTCTATTTTATTCAAGGCTTGAAAGACCTCCTCTTTCTGGAGCATCGTAGAATTAGAAAGTACGGCGATTTTAGCATCAGGGAAAAATCGATCCCGGGTAGCGATCGTATCATCAATGATTCCACCGAATTCCGGGTGTATCGTAGGCTCTCCGTTTCCGGCGAATGTAATTACATCCGGAGCGATCCCTTCCGCTTTCATGGAACTTAGTTTTTGCTCTAAGGCTTCCCTCACTTCCGTACGAGTAGGCAGTTTACTATGGGTCCTATGATTCTCATTCAATCCACATTCGCAATAAATGCAATTAAAAGAGCATAATTTCCCGTCTGTAGGAAGTAAATTCATCCCTAAAGAGACACCTAGACGCCGACTATGTATCGGGCCAAATACTATTTTATCAAAAAGAATTGTAGACATAGCGCTGTTTGTTTTTACCCACGCAAATCTACTCTAAAATTTCCAGCGAAGCAAAGCATAAAGATCTGTTTTATCAGAACCGCTTATCTCCTCCGTATCAGTACCTATCAAATCCCTGTCCCAATAATGGGTGTAAGCCAGTTTCGCAGATAAGGATAAACGTTTCCAAATATCCAGACGAAAGGTAAGGGCAAACCGCATCCCATCCCCATAAAAAGAGGGCATATTAAAGGCATACAATATATTCTTCTCATACGAACTGACCCGGCTATTGTAATCATCCGTATGAAACCACGCTAGATAACCATCCATTTGAAGAGGTAGGGTAGTGGGCTTCCAGCCTATACTTTGGGAGATCATAATTCCTTTATTAAGTTTCTTTATAGGATCATCGAATAGAATACCATCTAAGGAAGTCTTAAAAATAAAAGGAGAAGAAAAGTTATAAACCTGTTGAAAACGAATACGATGTTGTTTATAAGAATTGATTCTCAATAAATTATCATTTTCAAAAGTTCTATTCTTTTCTTTTTGCCGGTATTTATAACGAAGATAAGCTGAATAGTTTCTACTAGGGGTATAATCTATCTGAGCCATATATTCCTGTCCTCCGGAAGGAGCGTCTATCCCGTATTTCAACCAAGGAAAACGGAATAAGTCCGCATAAATGGATAATTTCCAGCGGGCGATCGGGGTTAATTGCAATCCCATATAAACCCCTTGCTCATTCTGAACCGTAGAGCCTTGCGAGAAAGCGTTCCCAAACAAAGCTTGATAACGGCGATCGTAATAGCGGTATAATACCAAGAAAGATATATAAGAAGCGGGTGTTAACTGCAAGGCATTCAAGGTAGAAATAGCTCCGTTTTTCGAAAGAGCGGTCTCGCCATAAAACTTAATACGGTTACTTTTCAACATATAGTCAACACCGATGTTGAAATTGTTGGAACCTCTGAAATAGAACAAATTATAAGGTTTTGGATCGGGGTCCATCTTAAACTTACCGAATGAATAGGAGAGAGCCGTTAAACCTACATGAAAATGAGGCTTAGCATAGCGGATATTTCCTCCATATACCTGCATCGTTATCGTTTTCCTCTTTTCCCAATCCCGTTGCAAACGATGAAGTCCGTCTGTTTTTAATGAGGTGAATGTCAAGCTATCTACGGCCGCATCCATTTTTCGGTACGAATAGAAAACACTTATATCCAAGTTTTTAATCGTGATCGTACCGGCCACCCCTCGAAAGAAATCCTGTTCATTGGTAGAAAAGTGCCTACGGAAGCCGTTTGTCCTTCGCTCTGCTTGAGCGACTACTGCCGTACGACTAGGAGAAAAGTCATTGCTAATCACCAGACCCTGTCCGAAAGACATCTTGTAATCCCCTATAGCCAAACTTTTTAACCAGTTGATATCTTTTAGGAATAGATGTGCGGAATAAAAGTCATATCCTTTATAATATGCGTTCCAAAAAGGTTCGCCCGCATCTTTCTCGGCTACGAAGCCTGCTTGTAAACGATCCTCGAAAGTATAGGAATAACGTAAGGAGTGATAGAAAGGTTCTCCTCTATATTTACGATTCGGATGTAGCGAAAGTATGCTGTCCGTTTGTTCACCATATCCCTTTTTCTGTTGAAAACATTGATCATACCTGATTTGTAATTCATTACGACCATATTTCAACAGGTTCTTAACCGTAAGTAACCGTTTTTCAACAAGATTATCACCTATATAAACAAAGGGAAGGAGAAGAGATATCGTCTGAAAATCGATATCCTCTATATTCTTCAACTCATAGATGCTAACCATATTTCCGTATCGTTTCCGATAGGAGAGGAGCTGCTCGATTTGGCGATCGGATAGAAAAGGTAATCGCTTCAGTTGTTCTTCCGTCACGGCATTCAAATCAAAAGGATGCTCAATTAAATAAGATAAATCGGCATACAAACTTTCGATACGCTCCGTATCCTCGGTTTCCAAGGCTAGTTCCTCTACATACTCCATCCACTTATCAACAGAATATTCTATTTGAGAATTAGCGTAATAACTATTTATCAACAGGATTATCGACAAGATTATAAACAATCGTTTCATAGCTAAGTATCATTTAAAAAGAGAATGATAAACCAAGACCGGTACTCATCCCTAAAATCGGATGGTAAATGGAGGCTACATCTATCGTAAAACAGGAAAAGTTATAACCGATCCCTAAAGAGGGCAGGAGAGGAGCGGTCTGTATTCCGGCACGAATAAAAAAAGAATCGAAAGCGGTGTATTCAAGACCTAAGTTTCCAACAACTAGGTTTTCATTTTCCGTTCCTGCACTTCCTGTAATTAACAGACTGTTTATAATCTCCCATTGAAAACTTATTTGAATTAAGTAATAATTAAAATCTTCTATTTCAATATATTTATCTCCTATAGAAACAGATGGTAAATTCATTATTAACATTCCTATTAACAACTTATCAATAGGAGAGAAAGTGATTCCAAGATCTGTTGACAGTCTGGATCTTGTATTTTCCAATAGATCAGTTTGCAAGAAACTATAGTGAACTCCAAGCCCTAACGCCCATTGATCCCCCAAGCGTTTTCCTCCCAGCACACGAACCATCATCTCCCTGTATTTATCAAACCCGAAAACAGAGATATCAACACCTACGGATAATAGTTGATTCGGATAATAAAAACTACCGGACATCGTACCCAGTTCTTTCAACATGTACCGATTAAAGTATTCTAAATGAATGGACTTTTTCTCTTTATCGACAATAAGGGCCGGATTGAATAAAATAGATTGCGTCGCCACATTCCCTCCCATTCCCACGCTACGGACATCCGGTAAGCGTAAGTTATCAACACCATGTACATACAATGAAAATACCCCCGCAAACAGGGATAGCAATAGATATTTCATAGTTAAGATTTTGTATGGTTTCTATTTATTCTTCAAGGTTTTCTCATTATCCTTATTTACTCTACGCTGTACCTTTTTAATATCCTCATCCGGGGAAAGTTGTTCAGGCTTAATTCCCCTTTGCAATAGCATATCACGAACAGCGGTGTTGTTATCAATATGTTCTTTCTCAATAGGAGATTGTCCATATAGATCCTTCGTTTGCACATTTACGTTTGTCATTTCCGCCGCTAGGTCTTTAGCTTTTATACTTATAGTCGGTAAAAAATCAGCGATAGGTCTATTCGTGGGGACGTTCATTCTCTTTTTCAACATCTGTGTACTTAAATTGAATAAGGCTTGATCTCCCTTAGAACGGATAATAGCGAATCCTTTATTATCAATGCCTCTTTCGTATAAAATACCAGATAGTTGCTTTTCAGTCTGACTTAATTTTTCTCTAGCCTTTAAGCGTTCACAATCCAATAGGCGTTGTTCAATCACCTCGGCCTTACGGGTTTGTACCGCAAAATAAGTCTGTGCAAAAGCTACTTGCGGTTTACGACTATCACCATTTTGTGCGATTAAGTAGCATGCGTAGCGTGTTAATAAGATGTCATTTATTTGTTGCTCAGCACCATGCCCCACAATAATCACTTTCCCGACGTCGGGAAAGTGATCCTCTATATTTTCTCCCGCATTCCGGCACGCTTCTTTGGCTTTCACCACTACATTATTGATAAAGTTATCCCATTTGGCATATCCTAATAGGGGTTGCAACTCTCTGGCACTCCAGCATTCTATGCCTTCTACCTCACATGAAATGGATTCGAATTTTCCGAATAGGGCGGTAATTTCTTCTTTCTTCATAGTTAATATATTCTTAAGTTGTTGTCAATTGCGCAAATGTAATGTTTTATATTCATTTAGCAAGTTATTAACAGATAAATGATGCTGAGAGTCACGCAGTATTTATATTTTCGCGGTATATGATACGAAAAGGGATATATTGTATTTTGGCTCTACTCGCTCTCTGTAGCTTTAAAGGGATGGCGCAGGCGGTAAAGACAAATATTGTTCCGGAAGGTTATCAGAAAGCTCAACTGTATGAAGGTGATACAATGGCTGTCGTCAACCTTCGGGAAGTTTTCATATATCCTCAAGTTAAGTTTAAGAATAAGCGTGAACAAGCGAAGTACAATAAGTTGGTACGAGACGTAAAGCGTACTTTGCCCTATGCCAAGATGGTGTATGATACGTTGATAGAGACCTACGAATACATGGAAACCTTACCGAATGACAAGGCCCGCCAAGCCCACTTGAAACGGATGGAGAAAGAGTTGTTCGCCCAATATAAACCGGAACTAAAAAAATTATCCTTCTCGCAAGGTAAGCTACTTATCAAACTGATCGATAGGGAATGTAATCAATCCAGTTACAATTTATTGAAAGCCTATCTAGGAAGTTTCCGTGCGGGCTTTTGGAATTTCTTCGCCGGAATGTTTGGAGCCAGTCTGAAATCGGAATACGACCCGAAAGGTAAAGATGCCATGACCGAACGGGTCGTCGTATTGGTTGAGAATGGTTTAATCTGATAGTTGCTTGAAGAAATCCCAGATCACGATACCGGTAGTAACCGATACGTTCAAGGAATGCTTTGTACCGTATTGAGGTATTTCAATACATATATCACAGTTATCAACCACATTTTGTTGAACGCCTTTTACCTCGTTACCCATGACGATAGCGTATTTCTTTGTCTTGTCTAACTGCAAGTTATCTAACATGACACTACCTTCCGCTTGCTCTACGGCATATACCGTATACCCCTCTTGGCGCAGTTTATCAACAGCCTCCGGGGTATCCTTGAAATATTCCCAATCTACGGTTTCTTCCGCTCCTAAAGCGGTCTTATGGATCTCCGCGTTCGGAGGGCAAGCCGTAATACCACAAAGATAAATAGCCTCTACCCGGAAAGCATCGGAGGTACGAAACACGGAACCCACGTTGTTTAGACTTCTAACATGGTCTAAAACAACGATTAAAGGTATCTTCTTACTTTCCTTAAAAGCCTCGGGAGTCAGGCGGTTCAATTCGGTTACTTTTAATTTTCGCATAACAAATATCTTTGACCGCGAAAGTAGCGAATATCCGTGGATATGCCGTTGAAAAGCTATTAATAAGTAGTGGACATAAAATGAAAAATATTTCTTGCTTTATTCAAATACTTGTCCATACACCCCCCTTTCTCAAATTAGCAAATGAATAAGCCACTTATTTACTACGCACTATCAACAGCCCTTATACACCTATTGACAGCCTTGCTGGAGGATCTATTTTTTCACAATCAAGGTTATCAACAATAAACAGCTAAATATTCATAAAGTCTATAACTATAAGAATTACAATCTATAGATAGACATCCATGCTGTTGGTATCCTTTTGATAAACCGTTCACAGACTTTAATAAGTCAATAACCAAAGATTGTAACAAAAATGTATTAACCATTTCAACAGCCTATTATATTCATCATATTTATTTTTAAAATTAAAGATTAATAAGAATATAATATAATGATTGTGGATAACTCTTGAGGGGTGAGGGCAACTCATCCATCGGTGGCAAAGATAAGAATCTTTCTTGTTATTTCTATAAATGAAGAAAGTTTATACCTTTGTGCTTTGTGAACAATAGGTTGATAAACTAGATAAGATGAAGATTATCAGTAATACTTTCTGTGGATAATATTGTTTATATATAGTGAAAAGCCTATTGGGAGCAGTAGAAACAGGAATCATTAATATATAAGGCTATGTTGACAAACCAATCAATCGGGTACATGGATGCGCCCGTTCCTAAGGATTTAGACCTTAAGGAAGCGATCGACAAGTTACGTAAAGAGAAGAATGCGATTATTTTGGCGCATTACTATCAAACAGGCGATATACAAGATATAGCGGACTATGTGGGAGACAGTCTGGCCTTGGCACAATGGGCGGCTAAGACGAAGGCGGATATCATCGTGCTTTGTGGGGTTCACTTTATGGGAGAGACGGCGAAGATCCTCTGTCCGGATAAGAAAGTGCTGGTACCGGACTTGAATGCCGGTTGCTCCTTGGCGGATAGTTGTCCGGCTACGGAGTTCGCCGAGTTCGTCAAGCAACATCCCGGTCATACGGTAATCTCTTACGTGAATACGACCGCCGCCGTGAAAGCGGTCACGGATGTGGTGGTTACTTCCACGAACGCCCGCCAGATCGTGGAGAGCTTCCCGGAAGGTACACCGATGATTTTCGGCCCGGATCGTAACTTAGGTAATTATATCAATAGCATCACGGGACGTAATATGTTGCTTTGGGATGGCGCTTGCCACGTGCATGAGCAATTCTCATTGGAGAAGATCTTATCTTTGAAGAAACAGTACCCGAATGCGGAAGTAATCACCCATCCGGAATGCAAGCAGCCGGTTATACAGGTCTCAGACTTCGTAGGATCGACCGCGGCTTTGCTGAAGCATACCATTAAGTCCGACGCGAAACAATTCATTGTAGCGACGGAAAGTGGCGTTATTCACGAGATGCGCAAGCAGAGTCCGGATAAGGAATTCATCCCGGCTCCTCCGAACGACAGTACTTGCGCTTGCAACGAATGTAATTTCATGCGCTTGAACACGATGGAGAAGCTATATAATTGCTTGAAGTTCGAGATGCCGGAGATATTCGTGGACGAGGAGGTACAGAAGAAGGCCATCAAACCGATCAAGAAGATGTTGGAGATCTCTGAGAAGCTGGGACTCTGATCCAAACAAATACGGGATAGGTCTCAACCGATAGGCCGGACTTGAGTGATATAAAAGCTAAGCCCGGTCTATTATATGTAAATAATCAAAATTATGTACAATATCTACAACTATCCTTATAATTATTTGATTTTAAAATATTTATCCTATTGTTGTAGATAGGAAAACATCTACAATAGTAAGTCTTTATCTACCATCATTTCCCGCTTTTAGTAAGTGTCTTTGCCATGCCGTCAAAGGAATTTTCTACACTCTACGTATATAATCAGTCCGTTTTTCTTCCTTTCTTTATATAGATAAAATATTAATATATAAGTATTTGTGGTTTTTTATGGTATAAAACAAAAGTTTTACACATGGAAAACATTTGTTTTCATAGAAGAAAACTAAAGTTTTGTACTGAAGAAACTTCTGTTTTCCCATATAGAAACTTTTGTTTCGCTAGGAAGAAACCATCTGCTTCGCTACTCGAACTCGGACGATCCCGGGAAAGAATATATCAAGAATGATCGCTATTAATTACCGTAACATTCTGAATTTAGTTACTTTTGTGTAGAAATCTAATTGTAATTCTCAATATCATGAAAAAGATAGGACTAATGTTGGCCTTATTATGGGTGATTTGTGCGCTCTCGTGGGCTTCTTCTCCGGATGCCCGTATTAAGGGGCAGTTAATAGATGCCTCTACGAATCAAGTGATTAATTATGCGGATATCTTTCTGTTTACGATGGGAAGTGAAAAACCTTTGCAACAGACTTTTCCGGACGATCAAGGACGTTTCTCGTTTACTAAGGTGGCTCCGGGTAATTATGTGGTCATGGTCCGTCTGATGGGATATGATGTGTTTACAAAGAATGATATCATCTTGGATGCCTCGTCTCCGGTGGATTTAGGTAAGTTGATGATGAGTCCTTTGGAGGTAGGTATCGCCGAAGTGGAGGTAGTGGCCGAGAAACGTCAATTGGTTTATAAGTTGGATAAGAAAGTGGTCGAGGCCTCTTCCAATATGATGGGAGGAGGCGGTTCCGCCGTGGATATATTAGAGAATACGCCTTCCATACGGGTAGACGCGGAAGGCGATGTTACTTTTCGTGGAAGCAGCGGCTTTTTGGTTTACATAGATGGTAAGCCGAGTGTCTTCTCGGGTACACAGGCTTTGGAGCAAGTCCCGGCCGGGCATATAGAGAATATAGAGATTATCACGACGCCCTCCGCCAAGCATGATACGGAAGGCGACGTGGGTATCATTAATATTATCACGAAGAAGCATTCCCAGCGGGGATTGAGCGGGATGGTGAATCTCTCGGGAAGTACGTGGCTTTCCCGCCATGTCGATTTCTTGTTGGCACAGCAACATCAGCGTTCCCGTTGGTACATCGGCGGACAGTGGACAGACCGGTTGCGCAAGAGTGATTTCGACCAAGAGAAGATGACGGTGGTGGGCGATCAGACCACTACCTCGCATTCCGTCGGGCCTCGTACGGGAAACAGCTATCATTATACGATGAAAGGCGGTTGGAGCCTGAATCTTCCCAAGACAACCATCGCGTTGGATCTGGAGGGCGGCTATGGCGGAAATAAGCGTAAGGGAGAAATGAACTATAAGGAAACCCGTTCGGTAGCGGGCGGCTCTCCGGTGACGGAAGATTATCGAAGCATAGATGATTATGATAATGATGAGAATATAGGTTTGGGAAGTCTGGCGGTACAGCATAAGTTCAACGATAAGGGACACGAGCTTTCCGGTAGTGCTTATTACAAATATGGCGGCCATGCCTTGGAATATTTCTTTAACGACTTGATGTCCTTGGAAGGGCAACGCCAACAGGGGCATCGTGCTTATGAGGCCGAGCACCGGGAAACGATGCGTATCAATCTGGATTACGCCTTGCCTTTCGGGAAAGGAGGTAAGCTAGAGGCGGGTTACCAATATTATTCTTATCTGGAAGACGGCGATTACAATATGGAATGGTGGGACCCCAAGGGACAAACGTTCTTTTGGCGTGACGATATCTACAACACGTTTTATTTTCAAGAAGGGGTGAATTCTATCTATACGATTCTTTCCCATACGTGGAAGAATTTAGAGGCGCAAGCCGGCGTTCGGGGAGAGCATACGCATACGGTCTTGCGAAGTTCCGTGGAGGGAGCGGATCGTACGAAGAATCGTTTTGAGTTTTTCCCATCGGTGCATTTGGGCTATACGTTCCCGAATGAACATCGTTTGTTGGCTTCCTATTCCCGTCGTACCACACGTCCGCAGCTTTTCTATATGGAGCCTTATATCACGTATCGCGACTTTTATACGGCCGAGATCGGTAATCCGGATATACGTCCGGAGTACATCAACTCCTTTGAATTGAACTACCGGAAGAGTTTCGGGGAAAACACGGTATCCGCCACCGCCTTTCATCGGTATCGGAAGGATAAGATCGAGCGGTTGCGTGTTCCCTATTCAGCCGGTGTAACCTTGGATTCGATGGCGAACGTAGGGCATGATTACTCGACGGGTATCGAGCTAAGCGTCAGTCTGCATCCGGTACGCTGGTGGAATACCACGGTCAACGGAAACGTTTATCACTATAAGGTGAAGAACGAACAGGCCGCCGGTGGAAATACGACCTCTAGCACCAATTATGATATCCTATGGAATAACCTGTTTAATCTGGGGAAATACACACGTATCCAATTGGATGGTAGTTTTGTAGGCCCTTCCGTAACGACGCAGGGCCGTACGGACGCTTATTGGTACGCGAACGTAGCCGTCCGCCAGCAACTATGTAACCGAAAACTAACCGCCACCTTAGCTTTCCGGGATATTTTCCGTTCCGCCAAATATATCAGCGATATCCAAACGGCAGATTTACGCTCCCTGACACGTATCAAACCCAAATATCCACAAATCACGTTGACGTTGAGTTGGACATTTAATAGTTTCAAGGCTAAATCCACCCAAGCGAAAGAAGATCGCTCGGAGATGTTTGAGGGTATAAAGCATTGATATTGTATCTTTACTATATTGGTTTGTCTTCGGGAAACAACTACGATTGCAAATAAATTCTGCAGTCGTAGTTGTTTCCCTCTTTTACGGATGGTGGAATTTGGTTCTTGGCATTAATCGCTGCGAAAGGAGCGGAGAAGATAACAGATCCGATCATCCGAGCATTGCGTTCATCTGGTTTTTCTTTTTAGGATGATATAAACAAGGTTTCTCTATGTATTTCCAGGATAACATACCTAATCCGGTGCTAAGGATAGTGGTAAGAGCCAATGTCAATATAAAGCTATATTGATCAAGTCCGTAATGAATGAATATCTGGATGATCGGGAAATGAATCAAGAAGATACCATACGAGAAATTTCCCATCCGGTTGAATACATGTAACCACTTGAATCCGTAAGCTACCGTGATAATGATAGAGGCTAGAGCGATAGGCTCGAAAATACTCAGCAACAGATACTCTCTACCCAATAAAAGAAATAGGCTGACAGGGAACAAATATCTCATATATTTTCGAAAAATAGGGAAATAGGCAAGTATGATAATACCAGAACAAAAGTACATCATTTGTCCGGGGAATTGTCTTTTCATGAATTCATAAATAGGGTTGTGTGTCATATCATCTAAATAATTACACGTTGTCGAGTAGATGAAAGATAAGATATAAATAAGAAGTAGGCATACTAATTTGTTATATCTTTTCAGTAACCAATAGATAATGGGTATGGTGATATATAGCATGAATTCAACCTTGATAGTCCATAAAGACCCATTCATCGCTTGTAAAGGATTGGTATCGAATACGCCGGGTAAATCCGGCGATAAAAAGTTAAATGTAAGTAAATTACAGATAAGATAGGTGTATAAGCTAGAAGAGGTGAGGTATTCCCTGCAGGATAAGGAAGTAAGGAATAATCCGATTAAGGCACATAATAAAATAGTCAAGCTGTAGGCGGGCATAATACGTTGAATACGTTTACGGAAAAAAATCCGGGTATTAGGCGTACGTAAGAAGCTAAACATAACAAGAAATCCACTAATAATAAAGAAACCTTTCACTCGAAATCCTCCGCTAACAAACCAAAAAGGATCTGTCTCTGTCAGTGTGCTGAAATGGTTGAACATGACAGAATACGCAAGAAAGAAGCGAATAAAATCAAAATTATTCGCTTCTTTTACTTGATTTATTAATCTGGAGTTGAGTAAAACTTTCTCTGATTGATTCATTGTTCTATTTGACTACAATGATTTTTGTTACGACGCTCTCTGAGGCTTCCTCCGTGGAAGCTAGTACAAGATATACGCCTGTCGCTACACGTGATCCGTTTGCGTTCCGGCAATTCCAGATAGCTTGCCCCCCCAAGGATTTAGTTTGATAAATAATATTTCCGTTTAAATCCGTGATTTTTACATTCGAATTATCCATTAATCCTACAATCGTTACTTTATCCATATGTTCGGGACGTACCGGATTAGGATATGCGTAGATCTCCGAGTAATCAGATTTACCTTCCGAAGCTTCTCCTTGATAGGAATTTAGTCCTTTATCGGTACCGATAAAAACTTCACCGGTCTTATCGTTTATCTCTATATCGTATATGTTATCGGAAAGGAGCGGGCTATTGGTCGTATTAAATTGATAAACGATTGTCTCATTATCATTATCTAGAACATAGACGCCATTTCCTTTGGTTCCAATCCATTTTCGATTACCTGCGTCTACTTTTAGGGTCGTGACGACAACGTTATCTAAGAAATAAGCGAGATTGCCAGTTTCCTCATTGGTATATTTTACCCTTGTACAACGTGTAGCGGCTTTATCCTCAGCGGAAGAGATCCTAGGTTTAGTGAAGTATACGGCTCCCCGATTCGTACCAACCCAGATATATCCATCCTTATCCTCGGCTACGCATGTATAATTACTAGGAGTCAATTCTTTTCCGTCGGTATCAATAAGTGTAGTAAACTCATACGAGGAAACTTCGTCTAAAGACTCGCTATTCGGTATCATTACAAGTTTAGGGGTGTTACGAGGCACATAAATCCATTTGTCGTTAGTGGAGGTTATAAGTATATCGTTTATTGTATAAACTCCTCTAAGTTGCTCGATATCCAAACGATGCCATGCTCCTGCTTTGTCAAGAACAAGTACCGCATGGTTAACCTCTGAGCTTGTCATCCACAAATTTCCATTTTTATCAAAGGCCAGTCCATCTATATAACAATAACCGGACCCATAGCCTCCCGCGGTTTCTTTAAAGGCATTCTTTTCATTGTATGACTGGACAGGAGTTCCATTCTTATATTGGATAACGCCATCACCCATGGAAGAGGCGTATACGATCTCATCATTAGAATCGTCGGTCGTTACGGCTATACTTGTATAGTCTCGTGGATTTCTTGGTAAATTGAGTTTCTTTTGGGCTTCTTTAGGATCGATAAAAGACCATTTATCATAATCGTATGTAAGAATATAACCTCCTTTGTCGAAACGCTTACCATTTAGGAGGTCTTTACCTCCTATGATCATATATACTTTATCATTTTTACAAACAATATCGAATGCGCTATTGCTGTAAGGTCCGTCTAAAATGATAGGTTCATTAAGAGCCTCAAAACTATTTGAGCCTTTCCGTTGGATGGAACGTAGCCCTTTGCTTCCTTCCGCTATCCAATATTTGTCTGTTTGATAGGTACTGATGTCATTGATACTTAAGTTTATTTGGTCAAACTTTTGTGTATCGGATACGATGAAAACCCTTGAGTTATCTATACATGCTAATTTTTCGCCTATTACTTTCATGTATTTTAGGGTTGAGCTATTTATTATTCGGGAAAGCTCTCCATTGTTTTCATAGAAGATACCTTGCTGACTGACCAAGTAGAACAAGGTATTCTTGAATGAAGCGATAGCTGAGATCGTATGACTATCGGAAAGGTTTGATAATCCATAGGGCTTCCAGTTTGCCTTATCCAGTAGGTTCTCTTTTAATGAGGCGTATATAATCCCCGAAGATACTTCTGCTTTATTGGTTGTAGAGGCATATATATTGCCATTCTGTATGGCACACGATGTTATATTTAAGGAAAGCTTGTAGGTATCCTTTATTTCCTTTTTGGCCATATTGACCACGACGATACCAAATGCTGTCGATAAATAGGCATATTCATCATGTACCAATACTGAATTGATTTGTTTGTCTCTTATGGACGTACTGGTCGACAGATAAGGTAGATTTGTCGCCACTCCTCCCTCAAGTATATCTATATTTGAATTATCATAGATAATAAGGAGTGATTTTGTTTGTTTATTATAGCGGATCAAAGAAATCGTATTATCATTTAATCCGTTTCCTTTATAATATTGCTTAATACTATTATCATCTTTTCCATACGTATAAAGAGATCCTTCCGCTACCACAAATACTTGGTCGTTCGATTCCTCTACGCTGTTTGTGTTATTGTAAGAAAGATACGTTTTCCATCCGATTGTATTAAAATTAGCGGCTAATACAGTGAATGAAAAAAATGAAAATAGAATGATAGTAAGTATATGTCTCATATTAACAATTGTAATCAGATAAAAATGATGTTAACTTCATGACGGCTTTCGCACGATGGCTGATCTGGTTTTTTGTATCGTTACCCATCTCGGCGAAAGTTTGTGTATAGGTATCAGGCATGAATATAGGATCGTATCCAAATCCGCTATCTCCGCGTTTTTCGGTAGTGATAGAGCCATTCACGATACCGTCGAAGGTATATTCTTTTCCGTCAAGGACTAGAGCTATGACCGTGCGGAAACGTGCTTTTCTGTTTTCTTTATGATTCATTTCGGACAACAGCTTGTTCATATTAGCTTCCGAGTCGTGCTCTGTTCCTGCGTAACGAGCCGAATAGACTCCCGGAGCATTATTCAATACCTCGACTTCTAATCCCGTGTCGTCAGCGAAACAATCATATCCGAATTTCTCCTTGATATAGCGGGCTTTTAGCAAAGCATTTCCCTCTAAGGTATCTGCCGTCTCGGGGATATCGTCATGGCAATCTATATCGGATAAACTTATGATTTCCGCGTATCCGGCGGTTATCTTGCGGACCTCGTCCAGTTTGTGTTGATTATTTGTCGCGAATACAAGTTTCATATTTCGTAATCTATTAAATAAGAAAGCATTTCTATACGGTAGATATATAACGTATGGAAATGCTTTAAATTGTTTGTATATTCTTTTTTAAGTCTTTATCTGATCGAACCCCTCACCATATACCCCTCGGACAATGCTTTGGGAGATGAACGCTTGGTGGTCTATCCGTTTCACGATCCGGAAGATGGAGACGGATTCGGATTTCTTGGCGAGTAGTACGACTACCTTGACGGGTTTGCGGGAATAACCGCCCTCGCCGTCCAGTATCGTACAGCCACGGCCTAAGTCATGGATGATGCGATCCGCTATCTCGTCGTACTTCTGGGAGAAGATGAGGAATTGTACGGATTGGCGGTTACCGTTCAATACCATGTCGAGAACGTAATTGCTTATGACCATCTCCACGAAACCGAAAACGATCTTGTCCACGTTATGGAACAGGAAGAAAGAGGAACTGATGATGAAGAAATCGCAAAACAGAAGGATACGTCCGATCGATATATTCTTATATTTATTGATTACCGCACCGATAATATCCGTACCTCCGGTACTACCGTTCGCCGAGAATACCAATCCTAGTCCGGCACCACACATAAACGCTCCGATTATGATAGCCATAAACGGCTGGTCGTGCAGTATAGGTTGTCCTTTCAGCAGCCACTCGAAGAGAGAGAGAGAAGCCGAGAGTGAGAAAACTCCGAAAATAGTTTTTATCAAGAATTTTAGACCAAGGATCTTTAAGGCTACCACCAACAAGGCTACGTTGATGACAAAATAAGATACGGATACCGGGATCAATCCATTGGAGGCAAAGAAGATCAACGCACAGATACCACTTACCCCACCTGTCACGATCTCGTTGGAAAGGATAAAGGCGTTGAATCCGAATCCGTATAATAAAGTTCCGAACAGGATCATTAGATAATCCTGTACGGAAAAATAGATTTTTGTGAGTTTTAAGTTCATCCCACTACGATATTAACGATTTTGCCGGGAACGACAATAACTTTCTTAACGGCCTTGCCTTCCATCCACTTCGCTGAGTTCTCATGATTCAAAGCCGCTTTCTCGGCGTCCTCCTTAGAAATATCCGCCGGTAGCTCTAGGTTGTAGCGAGCTTTACCATTGAATGAGATCGCGTAAACAACGGATTTCTCCTTGAGATATTCTTCGTTATGTTCCGGCCACTGGGCATCGCAGATGGTCGTATCATGTCCTAATTGATGCCATAGCTCTTCCGTGATGTGGGGAGCGAACGGAGCCAATAAGGTGATCAGCGGCTCCAAGATGGCGCGCTTGCTGCATTTTAAGCTCGTTAACTCGTTCACGCAAATCATGAAGGCGCTAATGGACGTGTTGTATGAGAAATGCTCGATGTCGAACGTTACTTTCTTGATCAGCTTATGCAAGGATTTCAATTCGTCGGCCGTAGGCTCGACATCGGTAACTTGCAGGGTATCCGTATTGCCGAAGAACAAGCCCCAAAGCTTCTTTAAGAAACGGTGTACGCCGTCGATACCGTTCGTATCCCAAGGCTTGGATTGCTCCAGCGGGCCTAGGAACATCTCGTACAAACGTAGGGTATCGGCACCATATTTCTCAACGATCATATCCGGGTTCACTACGTTGAACATGGATTTGGACATCTTCTCGACCGCCCATCCGCAGATATATTTACCATCTTCCAATACGAACTCCGCGTCGTTGTATTCCGGACGCCAGTTCTTGAAAGCCTCTATATCCAACAGATCGTTAGATACGATATTTACGTCTACATGGATAGGGGTGACCTCGTATTGGTCTTTCAAGTTCAAGGAAACGAATTTATTGGTTCCGTTGATGCGGTACACGAAGTTCGAGCGTCCTTGGATCATACCTTGGTTGATCAATTTCTTGAACGGCTCTTCCTCGCAAACGATACCCAAGTCGAACAAGAACTTATTCCAGAAACGGCTGTAAATCAAGTGGCCGGTAGCGTGTTCCGTACCACCGATATATAAATCCACGTTTCTCCAATATTCATCCACGTCTTTAGCTACCAAGGCTTTATCATTATGCGGGTCCATATAGCGCAAATAATAAGCGGAAGAACCGGCGAAGCCCGGCATCGTACAAAGCTCTAGCGGGAAGATCGTCTGGTTATCGATCTTCGATACCTCGGTGACTTTTTGGTTTACCGTGTCCCAAGCCCATTTAACGGCGTGTCCTAATGGAGGCTCGCCCGTCTCGGTAGGCAAGAATTTATCTACTTCCGGCAGCAACAGGGGCAGACATTCTTCCGGCAACATCTGAGGCATGCCATCGGCGTCGTAATATACCGGGAACGGTTCGCCCCAATAACGCTGGCGGCTGAAAATAGCGTCGCGCAAGCGGTAGTTTATCTTCACACGTCCCAGATCGTGATCTTTTACGTATTTCTTGGTAGCGGCTATCGCTTCCTTGATCGTCAGTCCGTTCAAGGAAAGATCGCAATAAGGAGTAACGCCGGCTCTCGGAGAATTGCATACGATACCTTCCTTGGCATCGAAACTTTCCTTGCTTACGTCGCAACCTTCCACCAACGGACGGATTTCCAGTCCGAAATGCTTTGCGAAAGCGTAGTCGCGACTATCGTGCGCCGGAACCGCCATGATCGCTCCCGTACCGTAGCCGGCCAATACATAGTCGCTGATCCAGATGGGAACCGCCTCGCCCGTAAACGGGTTAATAGCGTAGGAACCACTGAATACACCGGTTACCTGGCGGTCGGCGATGCGCTCGCGCTCGGTACGTTTCTTGGTGCGATCTAGGTAAGCGTCTACTTCCGCTTTTTGGTCTGCCGTAGTTAATTGTTGAACCAATTCGCTTTCCGGGGCTAATACCATGAAGGTAACACCAAACATCGTATCGGCACGGGTCGTAAAGATCGTGAATTCCCTGTCGCTGTCTTTTACCTTGAAGCGAACCTCGGCACCTTCGCTGCGTCCGATCCAGTTCTTTTGGGTCTCTTTCAAGGAATCCGTCCAGTCGATCGTATCCAACCCGTCCAACAGGCGTTGCGCGTAAGCGGATACACGTAAGCACCATTGGCGCATGATCTTTTGTTCTACCGGATAGCCTCCACGCTCGGAAACACCGTTCACGACCTCATCATTCGCTAATACGGTACCCAAGGCGGCACACCAGTTTACCATGGTCTCGCCACGATAAGCGATCCGGTAGTTGAGTAATATCTCTTGTTTTTCTTTATCGCTCTTGGCTTTCCATTCCTCGGCGGTGAAACTAAGTTCCTCTCCGCAAGCTACGTTCAGACCTTCCGTACCACTGGTCTCGAAAGCCTGTATCAACTCGCTGATCGGGCGGGCTTGTTTCTCGTCGTTGCAGTAGTAGCTGTTGAACATCCGGATGAAGGCCCATTGCGTCCATTTGTAATATTCGGGATCGCAGGTACGGATCTCACGGCTCCAATCGTAGCAGAAACCGATCTTTTCCAATTGCTCCCGATAACGGGCTATATTATTCTTTGTCGTGATCTCCGGATGTTGTCCGGTTTGGATGGCGTATTGCTCGGCGGGTAGTCCGTAAGCGTCGTAACCCATCGGGTGCAATACGTTGAAACCTTGCAAACGTTTGAAACGCGAATAAATATCAGAAGCTATATAACCGAGCGGGTGGCCAACGTGTAATCCCGCACCGGAAGGATAGGGGAACATGTCCAATACATAGTATTTAGGCTTATTCGTGTCCTTTTCGACTTTATAAACCTTTTCGGCAATCCAGTAGTCGTGCCACTTCTTCTCAATCTCTCTGAAATTGTACTCCATGATCGTTTATCGTTTTTGTATCGTTTTCTATTTAAGGCCACAAAGTTAGTGAATTTATTTATTTTATATGAGTTATTTACATGAACTGTTTATTTCACGTAACCAATCCGGGGGCGAGATTGATTCTCGGTTCTTTTCGCTTGTAACTCAGCGAGTGACAGATTGATTAGCTCAAGTTGCGTACGGGTATCTTCGTTGATGTCGTTGTAATCGGCAAATGCTTCTTCGATATACGCTTTGAGTTCCTTTACTTCTTGTTGGAGTTCAAACAAAGGGGAGGAAGAACTTATTATTTGTCGTATGCCGACGAAAGCACGCATGATAGAGATATTGACTTTAATGGCTGTATCGGATCTGAGTACAGAAGAAAGCATTGCTATACCTTGCTCCGTGAAAGCGAATGGAGCATATTGGTTACCTCCTTTCTTTGAGATGCCAATTTGGCATACCATATTGTTTTTCAAGTTGTTAAATTCTTGAATTGTTAATGTGAACATAAAATCATCAGGAAAGCGTTCTATGTTTCGTCTGACCGCACGTTTCAGTTGGGCGGTTTCTGTTCCATACATTTCCGCCAGATCAAAATCCAGCATGACTTTTTGCCCTCTGATCTCATAAATCTTGTTTTGTATCGCTT
>PPYF01545002.1_pt1 | contig 27173 bp, 21 predicted proteins | sample 1559871 | NCBI WGS metagenome assembly PPYF01 (sample SAMN08240021, study PRJNA423297) | Human gut metagenome, whole genome shotgun sequencing project. | reverse complement strand
TGTTCGACCACTTGTAAGCATCCATGCTTAAAGCTTGGTGTGTCCTTATTTCGGCATCCTTGCCGAAAGCCCCTTTCCCCGGGAAAGGGGCTATATTACTGGGGCTACCGCCCCTAAACCCTGTCGGGGGCTACGCCCCTGCGACCCCATTTTTATCAACGATAGAGGTTTTTTGACAGTCTGCAGCCCGGCTGAATAAGTCGGGCTGTTGTTTTTGGTTATTTCGGCAGGTGCAGGAAGCCGCCTGTGAAGGCATTGGGGAAGGTGAAATTTTTCTGACCGTCAGCAAATTTTACATAGATATGTTTATCGGCGATCGACTGTACTTTTCCTTCGCCGAATTTTTTATGTATTACGGTCATACCTACTGTTATTGACGATTTGTCAAAATCGGGGGTGTTGCTGCGTTTCCTGTCGGGAACGGGTAAAGTGGCTTTGGGAAAGGGTGGTTTTATGCCGAACCGTTCTGTAACAAAGGACGGTGACGATGAATTTATAATAGGTTTATTTAGTATTAATGTTAATACTAATTATCAAATATAAAACTATCACAAATTCGAAATATCATTTAGGTTTAATTCAAGTTTACTTTGAGCTTTCGATAAATTAACTTTAAGTTTTTCGTATTCTTCTATATTATCTTTACAAAATTGATTTTGTTGTTCGATTGGTATGTATTCTATATAATAATTTGCTAAATCTTTAGGCTTAATTACAAGTTTAGAAGTGCCATCAGCGAGATCGTTTTTAAGTCTTTTACGAATCGAATTTAAAAAATATGCATAGAATTTTAAATTTACTTTGTTTTTTATATTTTTCTTTGGTGTTAGTATCAGGCATAAATTGCTTGCAATAAATTTGCCATTTACATAGTGGGCTCTTCCAAGTGAGCCTGCTGCGGCAACAGCAAGAATTATTGCTTCACAATCATGATCAAACGATGAGTGTTTCTTCCATTCAGACGAAGCTGTAATGAAATCGTAGTTACCAGTTTCATCTGCTTCTTCAGACGCTAAACTGCCTTTTTCGTTGCAATTAAATAATTCGGAAATTTTCACCATCTCATAATTGCTATTAGCGGTCGCTTTGATGCCGGCGCAATTAAGTTTACCGTTTCTGTAAATTTTTCTTTTTTCGCTGACACCTTCAATTTCTGTCAAAGACGATATAGAATCAACGATGATTTTTTCTTTATCTGCCCATAAATTTTTCTTATCTATTCGTCCTTTATGTTGAATTGAAATAAAACCATCATCTGAAAGATCATAGAAGAGAACGGTGTCATTTTGCTGTTGTGGGGTTTTAGTAAATCCGAAAATGGATGTATTTACTGATCGTTTTTGCTCGGAAAATAGATTTTCCGGCATTTTGATTATATAATCAAGTTTACATTTTTGAAGAATTGTATCAGTCAAACCGTTTTGATTTTGAGTTAACGTAGGCGTGGGCATAATAATCACGAGTTTACCATTATCTTCTAAATACTCAATAGCTTGATTAACAAAAGCTATTGGTTTGTTATTTTCATATGGGGGATTGATAATGACCTTTGTTGGTTTATATTTTTTGATTTCTTTGAACAATTCATCATCATCGCTATTCACAATGTTTTCGTGTTTATCATTTAACATACTACTTCTGAATATTAAATTAGTCCTACCGTCTCCATGTAAGAACATGTTACTACAGGCAAGAGCAAATAAAACAGAATCAATTTCAAAACCTATAAGTTGATGATTTTTTATATGATCAATTTCAGCGGGTGTATCAGCAATTTTTATCATTGTTTCCATTGATTCCATTAAAAAACCGCCAGATCCCATACAGGTATCAAGAACGACATCTTTTTTATTTAATCGTGCAAGTTTAACCATTAGTGATTTAATATGATCCGGTGTCAGAATTATATTTTTATTGTCTACTTTTCCAGCTTTAGATAAAAATATCTTATAAGCACGTCCTAAAATATCTTGCTTTTCCTCATTTTCAAAAGGTGCGAAAATATTATCTTCAATAGTTTTGATAAGCTTTTTATATTTTTGCAAAGAATAATCGATCGTTTTTATAAAAGCAAACTTATCTCGCCAGTTATACTCTTTGCTTAGATTATTGATTTTACTATCAAGTTGCCTTGTAATAGCATCAATAATAGATTGGTTAAGTAGGTGTGATTCAAGTAATTTTGGCTTAGAAGATGAAGCATCATCACATTCAGGTGCTTCAATAGTTTTATATGTGTTTCTAAATGTACTATCTTTAAGTGCAATCATTACCCCAGAAAAAAAGAGACTGCGTTCAGTGTCTCTCACAATATCTTCTTCTTGGAATTGTTTATTCAATGATTTAAGAGTTTTACACAAATGTTCTTCTGTGGTAATTTCTTTGAATTTTGCTTTTTTATACAACTTAGAAATATTTTCAAAAGTCAAGAGGGTGTCACAATTGCAGATTTCAAAGCAATCTCTCGTATCAGCAATATTAAGATAGTAGGTCACTCTCAAATCACGTTGACATTGACCTGAAATTGCTATCCCAATTATGTCTTTATTGATGGAGTTATTAAGCATATAAAACTGTATCTCTTTTTTTGCAGATTCATGTTTTTTTGCCTTTGCTTCAACTACAATGCAAAAATTATTTTCTTCTTTAAAAAAATCGGGATACCCTATTTTGCCAGATTCCTTTTTGCTTTCAAAGCCATATTCTTTTGGAATTGCTGATTTTTCGACAAATGTATTCGGTCCATAAAAGTTTCTGAATATATTTTCGGTAACAGTTTCGCTTGTTTTTGCTATTGACATTTAAACACCTCTTTGAAGTGAGCTAAAAATATATAGAGTTATTAAAATAAATTTTACAGTATAAATATTGCAAAATCACAATCAGCTATAAAATTAATTAATTTCTCTCAAACAAAAGTTGTTTTGCTCCATAGATAAAAAGCTGCATTTAATTCAACTTTTTTCAACAATTATTTCGTTTAATGCAACTATTTTAGCATAAACTTGAATTAAATTCAAGTAATTAAACCAAAATAGTGAATTAAAGGAATGTTGATTATGAATGAACCGTATGATTTCGGAGCAAGGTTGAAGAAATATCGCAATGAAAAAAATATCACACAGGAGAGAATTGCAAAAATTCTTGGTGTGAGTAATTCTATGATTAGCAAATATGAAAACAATACTGCCAGTCCGTCTTTAGATTCGCTCTGCACATTGTCAAAAGAATTATGTGTATCAATCGATGAATTGTGCGGCTTACAGCAATCCGGAACGGTTTCGCTTATCGGGCTTACGGACGGGCAGACTGACTGCGTTCGCTTGCTTATAGACGCTTTTCACGAATACAACAATACAGTAAGAAAAAGGCTCAGCGATGAGCAGTACAGGGTACTCGGTCAGATACTGGCGGAATTTCTGAAATAAACGCAAAGCACCGCCTGCACGGGAATGTGCAGGCGGTGTCAAAAATACAATTTACGGTTGCTTGACTAAAAAAGATGTTAATGCTATACTTGAAAAAATCGCAGATTTACTTTAATCAACACGGAGATAAAAAATGGACAAGATATGGAATGAAATGTACGCAAGGGCTAAATCGGTGCAGAACAGCAGAGATATAAACGGATATATTTCCGCAGGAGGAGTAGCCGCCGCTGTGCTGTCGGCTTCGGGCAAAATCTATACCGGAGTTTGCATAGACACTTGTTCCACTCTCGGAATATGTGCAGAGAGGAATGCAATCTTCAATATGATAACGAACGGCGATGATATAATCAGAAGAGTTATTGCAATTATGCCCGACGGAAAGACGGGTGCGCCGTGCGGAGCGTGCAGAGAGTTTATGGTACAGCTTATGGCGGATGATTATAAGAATGTTGAGATAATGCTCGACTATGAAAAAGATAAGGTGATAACGCTCGGAGAGCTGACACCTGAGTGGTGGATAAAATGAACGCAGTAACAAAATACAGGCTCGGCGACAGTGAAATTGAGAAGATGTACCGAAGGGCGTTTTCCGACAGCGGTGAAATCAAAATCAGCGCTTTGTCGGGAGGATTTTGCAGCAGTGTTTATCTTATAGACAGCGGCAAGAATAAGGTCGTGCTTAAGGTCGGGACAAAGAGCAACGTTAAAGTGATGTGGCACGAAACGACATATATTGCGACCGAGGCTCAGATGCTGAAATTGATAGGAGGAAAAACAGACATAGCTATGCCCAAAATGCTTTTCTATGACGAAAGCGGGGAAGTCTGCGATGTGCCATATTTCTTCATGAGTTTTATAGACGGCAAACCGCTGAATGATACAGAGGGATTGACCGCAGAGCAGTACGGCAATATAAAATATGAGGTCGGCAGGCTTACAAGGCAGATAACGGATATTCCTGCACAGCGTTTCGGCATACCGGGTATTGCCGAGAGCTTTTGCGACAGAAATTCCGATTTGGTTATATTGCTTTTTGAAAAACTGCTTGAGGACTTAGAGCAAAAAGGAGGAAAGCTAAAAAGCATATCACACAGCGAACTGATGATGCTTATCGGATGTTACAAAGCACAGCTTGATACGGCGGATAAGCCGTGCCTTATACATACGGATACATGGAACGGAAACGTTATGGTTAAAAACGGAGAGTTTTCGGGAATAATCGACTTTGCGGCGATACTTTACGGTGATCCGCTTATGAGCCATGATTTTCACGACTTCGGGGAAATCAATGCCGATTTTCTGAAAGGATACGGTAAGACCGATTTCAGCAACGATGAGCTTATACGCATACAGATATATAAGGTATGGCAAAGGCTCGGCATGATAATTGAAAAGGTATATCGTGAATATGAGGATAAGAACCTTTATTCGTGGGTTGACGGAGAGTTTGAAAAAGAAGTGGAAATACTTAAGAAAATGTAAATGAAAAGCGGTCACGGGGCTGTATCTGTCCTTGTGACCGCCGGTTTTTTATTTATGTCTGCTCACGCTTTTTAAGTATCTTCGGGAATGTAACGGCGAAAATGGTTGTACAGCAGATTGCCGAGGTCGCATCCGCTACCGATTCTGCAAGATATACACCCGCTACACCGAGAAAATTCGGCAGGATAAGGGCAAGAGGGATAAGCAGTATCACTTTACGCAAAAGGGCTATGAACAGTGAAATTTTAGCCTGACCGAGAGCAACAAACATACTCTGGCAGGTACGCTGAAGTCCGAATATGGTCATGCCGGTAAGGAAAAGGGGCATCATTCTGCCGACCGTTTCTATAAGTGCGGTATCGTCCGTGAACATTCCTGCGACAAATTCGGGGAAGGTAATCATAAACAGGTTTGACAGGGCGAAGAACGAGAACATAATTATCACGGAATATTTAAAGCAGAGGCGGACACGGTCTGTGTTGCACTTGCCGTAATTGTAGCTGACTATCGGAACAAAGCCCTGCGCAAAGCCGCTCAGAGGCACGGCGGCAAACTGCATTGCGCTCTGCATTACCGTAAGGGTGCTGACGTATATATCGCCGTATGCGCTAAGCGAGCCGTTGAGAACAAAGCCGACAAGACTTTCCGTACTTGCCATTATAAACGGGGCGATGCCAAGAGCGAACAGCGAGCCGATTATCTTTATATCGGGCTTAAGATATTTCGGCTTTATTTTCAAAGTCGCTTTGTCGGACACAAGAAAGCCGACTATTATAAAGGCGCTTACCGCCTGCGATATTACCGTTGCGAGAGCGGCGCCCGTTACGCCCATACCGAATACATAGATAAAAAGCGGATCAAGGCCTATGTTGAGGATTGCGCCGACTATTACGGCTATCATTGAAATTCCGGGTCTGCCCTGCGCATTTATGAACGAATTAAGTCCGGTTGCGAACATTACGAACAGCGTGCCTGTAAGGTATACCGAGAGGTAGTCTGTGGCATAGCCGATAGTAGCGTCGCTTGCACCGATAAGGCGGAGCAGGGGATCCATAAAGATGTAGGTTATGCCCGATGTTACTACAGTAAACAGCACAAGCAGAGAAAAGCCGTTGCCGAGTATCCTGTGCGCTCTTTCACGGTCGCCCTTGCCGAGCGCTATTGAGGCAAGCGGAGCGCCGCCACCGCCGACTATCTGTGAAAATGCCGAGATAAGAATGATTATCGAACTTGTGACACCGATACCTGCCAGCGCATCTGTGCCGATAAGCTCTATGTGTCCGATGAAGACCCTGTCAACTATGCTGTACAGCAGGTTTATAAGCTGTGCCGCAAAGCCCGGCAGTGCCATTTTAAGTATAAGAGGCAGCATCGAGGCTGTGCCGAGCCGTTCTTCGTATTTGTTATCCATTTAAAGTATCTCCGTGTTTTGTCTTTATATCTGTAAGAGAGTATATCACTTAACAGAAGAAAAGTCAAAGCAGGTGGCTGAAAGCCACTGTAAATTCCGCCTGCGGCAATGTGCCGCACCAAATTCCGCCGTTCTGACAGTTGGCGGTTGGCGAGCCTTGCGTTATCGGCGGGTGGCTGCAAAGCCTTTGGGCGTTCAACTTCGGGCATCCATGCCCGCCCTCGAAAAAGGGGAGGTGGCACGGCTGATATAATTTTTTGGTTTGCTGTACAGTATTCAGATAGTCCTGCCTTTATGATTCTGAAACTATTTCGAGCCGTGACGGTGGGGATTGTAATAGATAAGAAGTTTTGAAGATAGTAGTGCTATCAATTTCAATCCCCACCATAGTTGACTCGGCTGATATAATTTTTTGGATGAATTAAGTGACAGCATTTCACTTTTTGAGTGAGCAGTAAATCCTTGTTTACTGAATGCTTGTAATTACAAAAACAAAAAGACAGCGCCGCCCGGCACTGCCTTTAGTCTGTAGAAAAACTTATATATTTTTGAAAATGGGGTTTGGGGCGTAGCCCCAAGCGGGGTGAGGGCGGCAGCCCCACACTCAGCCCCTTCCCTGGGGGAAGGGGTTTGGGGATAGGGATAGAGAATTCGCACTACTTTATAAAAAAGCAGACTATTTCTACAAGCTGAAAGACAGCGCCGCCCGGCACTGCCTTTAATGTTTATGAAATTATTGCAATTACGCCTGTTCGCTGGGGGCGAAGCCTGTTCTTTTCAGAGCCTTTGAAATTGCGAGAGCGGCAAAGTATGCGAGAACTACGCTGACTATATCCTTTATAAGATAGGGAGCGGATACGAGCAGGAAGCTGGATAACAGATCCTTGCCTGCAACGAGAGCGTACTGTACAAATCCACAGATATGGCAAGCGGCAACGCCTAAGATGCCCATTGCTATTCTCAGCGGTACACGGAACTTTTCGGGCATATTTCTGAATGCGATTCCGCTGATAGCCGCCATAGCGATAAAGCCGATTATAAATCCGCCCGTAGGACCTACTATTGAAGCGATTCCGCCCTTGAAGCCGCTGAATACGGGAACGCCTACCGCACCGAGCAGAACATAAACGACCGTTGAAACGGTTGCTCTTGCCGTGCAGAGATAAAAGCCGCAGAGGGCTATTGCAAAGGTCTGTAATGTAACCGGTACGCCGGAGGGCATCGGTATCGCTATCTGCGAAAGTACCGCTGTAATTGCCGCAAAGAGCGCACAAAGTACGATTGTTGTGATTTTCTGTCTGTTCATATTTTTTGTTTCCTTTCCATTTTGTCAAACGACTTTAACAGAATACCACCGACAGCTCCTCATGTCAACCAAACTGCACAAATGGGTGACAATTCTGAACGCTGATGAGCTTATGTGTATAAAAATGGGGTTTGGGGCGTAGAACATAGTCGGTGCAGGACGCACCGACAACAAACGACCACGATTGCAGAGATGCAGAGCCAACAAAGCATACACAGCCTTTCATGGGGGAAAGGGGTTTGGGGTTTCGGCAAGGATGCCGATATAGAACGCCCAAAGGCTTTGCACGATGCAAAGCCCACAAAGCGTTCTTAAAGGGATAGGGAATTTGTCGTTTCTATATAATGAGCAAACTTTTTATATAAGCTCTACAAACCAAATTAAAATCCCTTGCAGTTTAACTTAATAACCTAATTGTACAAAATAGCTAAAAGTTGTGTGGTAAATGTGTGAAAAATGCAAATTGATTTTTTGATGCGCAGAGGTTATAATTAATTTAATTGAGAATGTTGTATACGTTTAACAACACTCATAAGTGAAACATTAAACAAATTGTTTGGAGGTAATTAAAATGAAGATGAAAAGATTCATCGGTGCAGCAGCTGCAATGGCAGTAGCAGGCACACTTACAGTAGGTGCAGCAGCAGAAACTTATAATGCTTATATCGGTTTCCAGACCGCTCCCTACTCATTCAGAAACTCTTTTGATGACGCTACATATGGTAAGGACGTTGCAGACGGCAAGTACTTCAACAGCGTAATCGTATGGGGCGGTAACGACCCTGAAACATTCCCTCAGTATGAAGACAAATTCGATGATGATATGCCGGGTGGTCAAGCCGGCTATGTTCTTCCTGCTACATACACAGATGTAAAGATCGACAAGGACGGCACATACAAGGTTGGCGTTACTGACTTTGACTGGGCACTCGACGGTTCTTCTGCTTTCAACCTTCTGTTCGTTTCAACAGATATTCCTTTTGATAAGGATGCAGGCGAAGACGGCGAATCAATCGCTAAGTTCTCTGACTGCAAGGTTATCGTTGACGGCACAGTAACATCAGAAGTTGCTGATCCTGTCATTGATACAGAAGACGGCAAGAAGTCAGGTCATACAAAGGTTCTGTTCGCTAACATCTGGAACAAGGATCTTGAGAGCTATGCAGGCGCATACCCCACAAAGTCTTTAGAGATCGAATTCACAGTTTCAGGTCTTGGCAGCGGTGACGCTGATACAGACGCTCCCGCAACAGACGCTCCCGCAACAGATGCTCCCGCAACAGAAGCTCCCGCAACAACAGGCGATTCTACAAAGCCCAGCACAAACACAGGTGTTGAAGGCGTTGCAGCAGTTGCAGGTGTTGCACTCCTCGCAGCAGGTGCAGTAGTAGTTGCTAAGAAGAGAAAGTAATCTTAAAAAGATTAACGAATAACGACAGCCCTCATTCGTGAGGGCTGTTTTAATATCACGACCGAAAGAGGAAATATGAAAAAATCTATAATCAGACGTGCGATAGCTGCGTTTATTGCGGCGGCTATGCTTGCAGGCTGTGCGGCGCAGGACAGCGGTGTATTATCGTCTGTCGGAAACAGCTCGGCGACCGAAAGCGATGTATCATCGTATGTTGAGGATACGAGCAGTGTCGATGAAAATTCTGAGGTTACTTCCGTTGACAGCTCGGTAACAGAGAGCAATACATCTTCCGATATCTCCGAACAGGAAGAAAGTAATACTTCAAAGCAGGAAAATACATCAAAGGCAGAGAACACCGAGAAGCCTGCCGATACAACAAAGACACGGACAACTGCCGACACGAAAAATAACAGCCAGAGCAAGCCTGCGGCTTCTTCGAGCGGTTTCACTGTTCAGTGGAAGAAGTCGAGCGACTGGGAAGAAGGCGGCAGAAAGTGCGGAGGTTATGAGATTGTTATAACAAATAATGGCGATACGGTGAACAGCTGGACGGCAAAGGTGACCGTCCCCGGCAATACAAAGCTGATGTCGCAGTGGAACGGAATATTCAGCATTTCGGGAAACACGATGACGGTCAAGAACGAGAGCTACAACGGAACTATAGAAAAGGGAAAGAGCGTTTCATTCGGATTCAATTATTCGGCTGACGCTTATATAAATGAGGGTAAAGTGACGGTGAACGGAAGTACCGCAGGAACGAGTACCGGAAATAACAGCAACAATAATAATAACAATAACAACAATAACAACAATAATACGTCAACGACCAAAAAGCCGGCGGCAACAGTTCCTCAGGCGCCGAACGACCCTAAAGGCACTACACCGGTATCACAGCACGGTCAGCTTTCGGTAAAGAACGGACAGCTTGTTGATAAGAACGGCAAGGGTTATCAGCTCAGGGGAATGAGTACGCACGGGCTTACATGGTTCCCCGAATTCGTAAACGAGAGTGCATTCAAAACGCTCCGTGACGACTGGAACACGAATGTTGTCCGTCTTGCAATGTATGTTGACGAGTGGGGCAACGGTCAGTGCTATATGGGCAACAAGAGCGGAAGTCTTGAACTGCTTGAAAAGGGTGTCGACATCTGCATCAAGCTGGATATGTATGTTATCATTGACTGGCACGTTCTTAATCCCGGCGACCCGTCCAAGTATACAAACGAGGCAAAATCCTTCTTTGAAACGGTATCAAAGAGATATGCAAAATATCCGAATGTAATTTACGAGATATGCAACGAGCCGAACGGCGGTGCATCGTGGAGCGATAATATCAAGCCGTATGCGGAAAAGATAATACCCGTTATCCGTAAAAATGCGCCGAACTCGGTAATTATAGTAGGTACGCCCACATGGAGCCAGGAAATCGACAAGCCGCTTTCAGATCCGCTGAGCTACAAGAATGTAATGTATGCGTTCCACTTCTATGCGGCAACTCACGCAGGACTTCGCTCAAATGTAGAAAACTGCGTGGCACAGGGACTGCCTGTATTCGTGTCGGAATTCGGTACTTGTGACGCATCGGGCGGCGGTGCAAACGACTTCAACGAAACGCAGAAGTGGCTTAGCTATTTTGACAAGCAAGGCATAAGCTACTGTAACTGGAGTATCTGCAACAAGGATGAAACCTGCTCGGTACTGCGGCCGGGAACATCGGCAGACGGTAACTGGAGCGAGAGCAATCTTACCGAAAACGGCAAGTGGATGCGTAACTGGTTCCGCAAACACTAATGTGCCCGTGGGGCACGGTAAATTTTGACCTTTTTTAAGTGCTTGTGGTTTGCGTGACTTTGTGGGACGGTCGGGAATTGACGATAGTCCGGAATAATCAGTAATAAAAAATCCGTGTCAGGCGACACGGATTTTTTCTGTTACAGCTGTTTTGATATGAGCAAGCCCGTTTGCGATAAGGCACTGTCCGGGGTAATATAGGGCAAGGCAGAAATTCGAGAACGGGAAATCTATTTTTGAGAAGTACGCCATCAGGAGCATTATATCGGATATAAGGAACAGCACGCTGCCGAGCGCAAGTATAAGGTTGAATCTGTTCTTTATGCGGATAAAGTTCATTATTGCTTTGCCTGTCATAATGCAGATTATAACTGCGTATGAAATGCCGATGATCTTCATAAGCGACGAGCCAAAGTCAAGAAGCGGTGAGAACATCATAAACAGCACTATGGGGATAAATATTATCATTGCAGGGATAAAGTCGGTCGGACGGGGCTTTTGTATCAGCGAATATGCTATGAAATAGCAGATATGACCTAAGGCAAAAATCGCCGCTCCTGCGATGAAATTCAGATTTATCGCTATATCTGCGCTCATTGCGAAGAATACGCCGACGGTCAGTATCACTGACGGCAGTTTCTTATCGGGAAAGTATTTCAGGGCGTATATCAGGTTTACTGCGGCGGCAAGCATAAAGAAAACGCTTGCGGTGATTTTTATCGGGTAGAGATGAGTAATTATCAAAGCTGTATCGCAAGCAAGCGATAAGCCGAGAAAAATTATATTGAGCGGTAAAACGAGTTTTTTCATATATTTGTTTCCTCTTTTTAATTGTTGGATTCTGTGTTTACTTTTCTTGTGTATCGGGATAGCGGATATTCTCCGTCGTGGGATTCTCCGAAAAAGTAAGCGGACATATTTCCCGCCTGCGTAACTCTTGTAACTCCTGCACAGAGCAACAGGTCGGTAAGTTCTGCTCTGTCAGCCTTGTCGCAGATAAGCCCTGCGGTCTGCAAAAAGCCTTTTGCATTTCTCAGTGTACGCATTATGTCCTTTCTCGGAAGTCTTTTTACAAGCACATTGCACATCATAGGCGACAGTTCAAGCTCAAAGTCGTCTTTTATGATAAGGCTGCAATTCTTGCCGTAAAATACGTCGGGAGAAATTTGCCGTATCCCTATTGCCTGTTCAAGACGGGCGGTGTAGTTTATGAGCGTATCTCTCGCTCGTGTGCCTATTGAGGTGTTCCTGTGTTTTCCGACTGCCGCTTCAAGATACGGAAGGAACATTTCGCAGAAGCGGGTAAGTTCGGTTTTATCATCGGTGTCGATAAACACGGTCTGGCAGGAACTGCAGAGCAGTTGCTTTGTAGAGGCTATATGCTCGGCAAGAGCCGAAAATGCATCTGTATGGTTTGCGTAATCGGAAATGTAGCAGAAGCCGAGCTTGTGTCCCCATTCAATCAGCTTAACTCCCGGCGGAGCAAGTGAACGCACTGCTTTTACGGCTTCAGTACCGCCCCATACCACTATGCCGTCGGCAAAGCCTGCAAGCGTCTGGATGGTACGAACATCGCTTGACGGGGTATCAAAGACATATATGTAGCGTGACAGCAAAGGCTCATATTTGCAAAGCCGCTTTATTATCCGGATTGACAAGCCTTTATCGGCGGACGGAAGCTTCAGTATATTGATATTTCCTGCAAGAAGTCCTTCTGCAACGCTCATCACGGGTAAGCCGTCTGCATTTCCTGCGGCTATGTGGAACAGAACGCCGAGAGGTTTTGTCTGAATTTTTATTTTCGGAGTGATGCCGTTCGGAGAACCGATAAAGCTGTCTGAATCTCCGAGTTCGGTTTTCAGCCTGTATTCAAGATTTTCACGGCTGAGGCAGGCTATTATAAGCTGTTTATAGTAACTCACATTTTCAATGTCAAGCGCTGAGAGCATATCGTCAAAAGCGCCGTTTTCTATATCTGCACTGATTTTTTCGGCGGCAAGCATGACCTGCTTAGCAGAAAGCCGACAGTTTCCGAGAGTGTCGCATATCCTGTCTTCAAAACGGGCTAACAGCTTGTCGCACATATCGTTTTCGTATATTTCGCCATCAAAGAAAATCATACGTTCACACCCTTTATTATCTCTTCTGCGCCTGCCGCACAGGTCTTTATATCCTCCGGCGCAACTCTGCCGACAATTTCAAGAAACGGCGTTTTCAGTCCGCAGGAACATTCGCTTCCGTTATGGAGTATGCCGAGGTCATCTGTCATTACGGAAAGCACCGGGGTCGCTTTAACCATAGGGGTTATCAGGTTTACAAGTCCTGTCTTGCCGTTTTCAAGCGGTTTTAACGTATCGACATCTCGGATTATAACTCTGCTGTAAGCGGGAACGTGGAAGTGATGTTCCTTGCAGTCGCAGTATAAAATCGGATGCTCTACCGCTCCGAAAAATTCTATAATATCGTTTTCCTTTATGCCGAGTACCTTTTCGGCAAGGCTGTAAAAGGAATTTTTATCGGTCTGTTCGGCATAGAACTGTTTCCAGCCGCCGCCGAGCATTATGCGTGAGCCTTTCGGCATTTTAAGATAAATTTTACGCTCGTCCATTATTCTCAGCAGAAAATAAGTATAAGCGGGAAACCCCATGAATCTTGTCGGGAAACGTGAACGTGAATGCCTGATAATAAGATCTATAATCCTGTCAAAGTCGGGAGAATAGCCATCTTTTTTATATGTCAGGATATAATTGCGGCTCAGTGCAGGAGTGAAGAATGTTGCACCGAAAGCCGTCTTTGTTACGGCGGTCTTGTTTCCTCTGTGGCGCTTGTAACCCATAATGATATAGTGGCACGGAACAGGAGATAACAGATTTCTCAGCTTTGATACACGCATAACCATTTTAAGTCCGCAGAGAAGACCGCCCGTGTCAAAGGCTATCGTGCTTTTTCTGCCGCTTGTGCCGGAGGAAGTCGCTTTTATAAGCGGAATACAGCCGGTATTCATCATCTGCTTTTTCTTGAACAGCAATGTGGGGATAACGGGGAGCTCAGAAGCGTCTGCGGGAGAGGATATACCAAGCTCCTCGCAGATTCTGCGGTAGTCGTTGCAGTGGGAAACGCAGTAGGAGAAGTTTTCTTTTACGGCTTTGGTGAACAGTTCGTCGGAACTATCGGAATACGGGTCTTTTACCCAAAAGAGCTGTCGTCTGTATTTCATCGGCCTTCCTCCACTGTTTAAATATTTGATATAGTAAAATGATACCATAAAGACCGTGGTATGTCAATAAACGGAAAAACAAATGCGGTTTACTTAATTACCGTGTAATCTGTTACATTACCTTGCTGATAATTTCGTGTGAAAACGGCGTAAAATTATCGGAAATCTGTAGACAATGACGATTATTTGTGATACAATAATAACAACCCCCGCCACAGAGGTTTTTTTGTTTGCAAAATCAAGTAAACGATTACCCGAATTTCGGCTTGTACCATTCGGTACACACCGTGGTTCATAAAATGCGGCGGAATATCGACAGACTTATAAAGCAGAGAATAAACTGCACAGAAAGGAATTTTTGCTATGAAGAACATACCCGATGTAAAGCTCGGAATTGCGGCTGTAAGCCGTGACTGTTTCCCTATGAGCCTTTCAGCTTCAAGATGTGAGGCTGTTGTAAAGGCATGTAAGGAGATCGGTGTTGACGTATTTAAATGTCCCACCACTATCGAAAGCGAAACACATATGATGCAGGCTCTTGAGGAGCTTAAGGGCGCAGGCTGCAACGCACTGGTTGTATACCTCGGAAACTTCGGTCCCGAGTCGGCTGAAACACTGCTTGCAAAGTACTTTGACGGTCCTGTAATGTTCGTTGCTGCGGCAGAGGAAACACAGGATAACTTAGTAGGCGGCAGAGGCGACGCTTACTGCGGCGTGCTGAACGCAAGCTACAACTTAGCACTCAGAAATATCAAGGCATACATACCCGAATACCCTGTAGGAACAGCTACAGAGGTTGCAGATATGATAAAGGAATTTATCCCTGTTGCAAGAGCGGTTATCGGTCTTAACAACTTAAAGGTTATCTCATTCGGTCCTCGTCCTCAGGACTTCCTCGCTTGTAACGCTCCTATAAAGCAGCTTTACAACCTTGGCGTTGAGATCGAAGAGAACTCGGAGCTTGACCTTTATGCTGCATTCAACGAGCATAAGAATGACGTAAGAATCCCCGAAGTTGTTGCAGATATGGAAAAGGAGCTTGGCGACGGCAACAAGATGCCCGGTATCCTGCCCAGACTTGCACAGCTCGAGATTACGCTTCTTGACTGGATGGAAGCACACAAGGGAAGCAGAAAGTACGTTGTATTCGCTAACAAGTGCTGGCCCTCATTCCAGACACAGTTCGGCTGTGTTCCCTGCTATGTAAACTCAAGACTTACAGCAAGAGGAATCCCCGTAGCGTGCGAGGTTGATATTTACGGCGCAATCAGCGAATATATCGGCACCTGCATTTCAGAAGACGCGGTTACACTGCTCGACATCAACAACTCTGTTCCTGCAGATATGTATGTTGAGTCTATCAAGGACAAGTACAACTATACGCTCAAGGATACATTCATGGGCTTCCACTGCGGTAACACAGCTTCATGCAAGCTGACAAGCAAGACTATGAAGTATCAGCTCATTATGCACAGAGGTCTTGAGCCTGATAAGGAGCCTGATATCACAAGAGGTACGCTCGAGGGCGATATCGTTCCCGGCGACATCACATTCTTCCGTTTACAGAGCACGGCTGACGCTAAGCTGAGAGCTTATGTTGCCCAGGGTGAAGTTCTCCCTGTTGCTACACGTTCATTCGGTGCTATCGGCGTATTCGCTATCCCCGAAATGGGCAGATTCTACCGCAATGTTCTTATCAAGAAGAACTATCCTCACCACGGTGCAGTTGCATTCGGTCACTACGGCAAGGCTATCTTCGATACACTGAAGTACCTCGGTGTTGAGGATCTTGAATTCAACCGTCCCGCCGGTATGCTGTATGACGGCGAGAATCCTTACGCTAAGTATTGATTTATCGGACGGCAATACGAAAGTTGATATAATATAGTAAAAGCCCTGAGAGCTGAGGCTCTCGGGGATTTTTGCGTTGTTTATCTAATGATGTTATGTAATTAGTTGTTATCTGTTTTGTCCGCAGTGGACACAGAACATATCTTATGCTGTAAATAAAAACTTTGCTTCGCTGAATTGAAGTGTTTTTGATAGCTTTGGACTGCCTGACGGCAGTTCTTATTTTTATAGAAAATTCGTTGTGTGGACAAGCTGAGCCGGCGCAACTAGTGCAGTATTAGCCGTGCCACCTCCCCTTTTTCGAGGGCGGGCAAGGATGCCCGAAGTTGAACGCCAAGAGTTTTGCAGGACGCAAAACAAACAGAGCGTTCATCAAAAGGCAAGTGTGGTAGTGCTTTTCTCATTATAGTTTAAATTTCACAAGTGTATAGGTGCATTTTCAATAGCTTGCAATTTTGCCGTTAATCTCAAAATCAGCTGTAATTGCAAATGGCGTTATTAAGCCGTTTGTTATATCATTGGCGGAAACTGTGCAAGTTGAAATCAAGTGCTACCGATTAAACACAGGGTATAAGAAAACCGCTCACGGTTGTGGGCGGTTTTATCGGGATTTATTATGCAGTTTCACGTTTCTTTTTTGCTTCTTTTTCGAATTTGTCTATTTCTTTCTGTAACTCTTCTGTTGTCATTTTTTTTATGTCATCAGGAATGATGACCCTGTCATCAATAAAATATTTTTTTTCATTCATTACAAAGCACCTCCCATACGCTTATATCATATGTTTGTGATAACTTATTCAACGCTTTCATTTGAGCGTCATACTCGTTGTATTCGTCTTTTAAGAAGCTTTCAATGTACATATTATAAATGCGCTCATTAACTTCTTCATTAGCAGTATATCCAAAAATTTTGCCGTTATGACACGCAATAAATCCTTTTTTATAGCCGTTTTTACAGCAAGAGTTTAAATCGGAAACACTTGGCGGCATACTGCTTGGATGAGTATGAAGCGTAATCACATTTTGCCGGTTCAGTATTGCCTTTTTAATTTTATCAGTATATATAATAGCTCTTTCATCTGTACTGTCTGTCACGGAAAGAAGTATTCTGCCTGTAACGCTGTCAATCCAATACATATCCTCATACGCAGTACCGCTACGATGTTTAAGCGCTGTTTTTGCACAATTATAAAGTGATCTATTGACCTCAGAATTATCAGTCATATTGTCAAATTTTCTTCGGTATTCTCCACTTTCAATATATGCATTATTGATAGTTGTCGATTTATTTCTTCCGTATCTCTGATTTTCAAGAGCCAATTCATCACTTCCTGCTTTAATTATATCACTTTCGACCGATTTGTCAACACTGTTCCCTGCAAAACTCATCGGTTTATCCGCCTCGTAAGTTCCACTCAAATTTCCACTGTGGAACTTACTTTGGGAATTTACGGGCGAAATGTCAGCGGCGACCCGCCGCCCGCCGCACTTGCAAAAATGGGGGATTTGTGGTACAATAAAACTAATTATTGACTAAAGTTTCGCTGTACAGGGGAGTACGGCGGTTGAAAGGATAAAGCTGATGGCAAAGAAAAATTATGACGATAACAGTCTTAAACAGCTGAAAGGACCTGATCAGGTACGACTGCGTCCCGGTGTTATATTCGGCTCGGACGGGCTTGACGGCTGTTGTCACTCCGTGTTCGAGATACTTTCAAACTCGATAGACGAGGCGAGAGAGGGCTTTGGTAACAAGATAATCGTTACACGCTTTCTTGATAAAAGCATTGAGGTGCAGGATTACGGCAGAGGTATACCGATAGACTTCAATAAAAACGAGGAGAAATATAACTGGGAGCTTGCCTTCTGCACACTGTACGCAGGCGGTAAGTACGACAATAACAGCGGTGACAACTACTCATATTCACTCGGCCTTAACGGTCTTGGCCTTTGCTCGACGCAGTTTGCGGCTGAGTATATGGAGGTCGAGAGTAACAACGGAACGTGGATATATGACCTGAGATTTGAAAAGGGCTATAACGTTGAAAAGGAAGAAAGAGGCTTCCGCCGTCACCAGTCGGACGGAACAACGGGTACTAAAATCAAGTGGAAGCCCGACCTTGATGTATTTACCGATATTGACGTGCCGTTTGAATATTTTGACGATGTTCTGCGCAGACAGGCAGTCGTAAATGACGGGCTGACCTTTGTGCTGAGAAACGAAGTGCGTGACGAGGAAACAGGCGAAACACGCTTTGAAGAGCATATCTACTGCTATGAAAACGGCATCAGCGACTATCTGAAAGAAATCGTAGGCGACACCGCACTCACGACCGAGCAGGTATGGAGCGCACAGCGTACAGGTAAGGACAGAGAGGACAAGCCGGAATACAAGGTAAAGATGAAGGTCGCTTTTGTATTCTCAAACAAGGTACAGCTTATACAGCACTATCACAATTCAAGCTGGCTGGAACACGGCGGAAGTCCCGACAAGGCTATGCAGGCGGCATTCACAAATCAGATAGACGGCTGGCTCAAAGCCAACAGCAAGTACAACAAGACCGAGGGCAAGATAAAATTTACCGATATTGCCGATTGCCTTGTGTTTATATCTTCTAACTTCTCAACGCAGACAAGCTATGAGAACCAGACGAAAAAGAGCATAACCAATAAATTTATACAGGAGGCTATGACCGACTGGCTGAAGCATCAGCTTGAAGTGTACTTCCTTGAAAACCCGGACGAAGCGGTCAAGATATGCGAGCAGGTGCTGATAAACAAGCGTGCCCGTGAAAATGCCGCAAAGGCAAGAGATACAATAAAGAAACAGCTTTCGGGCAAGATAGACCTTGCAAACAGGATACCGAAGTTCGTTGATTGCCGCAGTAAGGATACGGCAAGACGAGAGCTTTATATAGTGGAGGGTGACTCGGCTTTAGGCGCTGTAAAGCAGGCGAGGGACGCAGACTATCAGGCGGTAATGCCTGTAAGAGGTAAGACGCTCAACTGCCTTAAGGCAAGCTATGACAAGATATTTAAGAGCGAGATCATCACGAACCTTATGAAGATACTGGGCTGTGGCGTTGAGGTAAAGGCAAAGGCGAATAAAGACCTTTCGACCTTTGATTTAAATAATCTCAGGTGGGAAAAGATAATAATCTGTACCGATGCTGACTATGACGGATACCAGATAAGAACGCTTATTCTTACTATGCTGTACAGACTTGTTCCGACCGTAATAGAAAAGGGCTTTGTGTATATCGCAGAGTCGCCGCTTTACGAGATAAACAGCAAGGATATGACCTACTTTGCCTATACGGAAGCGGAAAAGCAGAGGATACTTGCCGATATAGGCGAGCAGAAGTATAAGATACAGCGTTCAAAGGGTCTTGGTGAGAACGAACCTGAAATGATGTCGCTTACCACCATGAACCCCGAAACAAGACGGCTTATAAGAGTAATGCCGGAGGACGCACAGAAAACGCAGGAGATATTCGAACTGCTGCTCGGCGATAACCTTGACGGAAGAAAGGACTATATCCGTGACTACGGCTATAAGTACCTTGACGATATAGATGTATCTTGAGCGGAGGATATATGGAAATTAACAGGATAGAGGTAATATCTGCCGTAGTGTCGGAGATGATAGCGACACTGCCCGAGGAAAGACGGCAGAAGGCATACATTCATCTTTTCGGCACGGCGCAGACGGCAGGGCTTATCGCACTGCGCAGAGGTGTGAACGCAGAGCTTGCGCAGATAAGCGGACTGCTCCACGACTACCGTAAATATCTGACGGGCGTTGACGAAAAGCACGCAGAAGAAAGCGCCGACGCTGTAATGCCGATACTGGCAAAGACGGGGCTTTTCAGCGTGTGCGAGATAGGCAATATCACAAGAGCAATAGCAAACCACAGCGACAAGGAAAATGTCGGGCTTCCGCTTGATGAGGTGCTGAAAGACGCAGATATTCTGCAACACGTTTTACAGAATACAACGCTACCCGTAAGAGATAAATACAAGAAACGCTTTGAAAAGCTGAAAAAAGAGTTTTCACTCTGAGCAGGGCATAAAGCTAAAAAGAGGTATAGATTTTGAGAAAAGGAAAGAACGAAAAGAGCGAGAAGAAAATCGCTTCCAATAAAAACGCTTATATAGAGGGCGCAGGCATTGTCGAAAATCAGCCGATAACCGATACGCTGACCGAAAACTATATGCCGTACGCAATGAGCGTTATAGTTTCCCGTGCGCTCCCCGAAATTGACGGTTTCAAGCCGTCGCACAGAAAACTGCTGTATACGATGTACAAGATGGGTCTGCTTACGGGAGCAAGAACGAAGTCGGCAAACATTGTCGGACAGACGATGAAATTAAATCCGCACGGCGATATGGCAATATACGAAACGATGGTAAGGCTTGCAAGGGGCAACGAGGCGCTTCTGCACCCGTATGTTGACAGCAAGGGTAACTTCGGCAAGGCATATTCAAGAGATATGTCGTTTGCGGCGTCACGATATACAGAGGCAAAGCTTGACCCTATCTGCGCAGAGATATTTGCGGATATTGACCGTGATATAGTTGACTTTGTGCCGAACTACGATAACTCAATGACAGAGCCTGTACTGCTTCCCACAAGATTCCCTGCGGTACTGGTTAACAATAACGTCGGTATCGCCGTATCTATGGCGAGCAATATCTGCTCCTTCAATCTGTCGGAGGTATGTGAAACAGCCGCCGCACTTATGAAAAACCCCGAACACGATATTGTATCCACGCTTAAAGGACCCGATTTCCCCGGCGGAGGCTTCATATTACAGGACGAGAACGAGCTTCGCCGTATATATGCTACCGGACGAGGAAGTGTAAAGGTACGCAGTAAGTATATCTATGACAAAGCGGCAAACTGTATCGAAGTGACCGAGATCCCGCCTACGACGACTATCGAGGCTGTAATAGATAAGATAGTTGAGCAGGTAAAGCTGGGCAAGCTGAAGGAAATCTCCGATGTTCGTGACGAGTCGGACTTATCCGGTCTTAAGATAACTATTGATCTGAAGCGTGGGCAGGACAGCGAGGCGGTAATGAAAAAGCTGTTCAGGATAACTCCTTTACAGGACGTTTTCTCCTGCAACTTCAACATTCTTGTAGGCGGTATGCCGAAGGTCATGGGCGTTGCCGAGATACTTGAGCAGTGGACGGATTTCAGAATTACCTGCGTAAAGAGAAAGACAAAGTTCGAGCTTGCAAGAAAGAAAGAGAAGCTTCATCTGCTGACAGGTCTTAAGAAGATACTGCTTGATATAGACAAGGCTATAAAGATAATCCGTGAAACAGAGGATGACGCAGAGGTCGTACCGAACCTTATGATAGGCTTCGGCATAGACGAAACGCAGGCTGAATATGTTGCGGATATAAAGCTGAGAAATATCAATAAGGGCTATATCTTGAAGCGCATTGAGGAAATAGACAGCCTTAAGGAAGAAATAGCCGATATGGAGGATATTCTTTCATCTGAACGCAGAGTAAAGCAGATAATCATATCGGAGCTTGGCGATATAGCGAAGAAATACGGCAAGTCCAGAAAGACAATGTTCATCTACGGCACTGAGGACGAGGAGAACGAGGCGGAGGAGGAGATACCCGATTATCCCGTTAATCTGTTCTTCACCCGTGAGGGATATTTCAAGAAAATCACTCCGCAGTCGCTGAGAATGAGCGGCGAACAGAAGCTCAAGGAAAACGATGAGATAATCGAAACCTATGACGGCAGTAACCGTGCGGAGCTGTTGTTCTTCACCGATAAATATCAGGTGTACAAGGCAAGAGCCTGCGACTTTGAGGACGGAAAGGCAAGCGTGATGGGCGACTATCTGCCTGTAAAGCTGGAGCTTGACCCGGACGAGAGGATAATAAAGATGATAGCCGCAGAGGACTACAGCGGAACGCTTGTAATGTTCTTTGAAAACGGTAAATGCGCAAAAGTGCCTATGGCTTCGTTTGAAACAAAGACAAGGCGCAAAAAGCTGGCGAACGCATACAATGACGGCTCGTCGCTTGTATCTATGACGCTTATTGACGGAGATTGCGAGTTTATGCTAAGCTCGGACGCAGGCAAGGTCATGATTTTCAACACAGTGCTTATCCTGCCCAAAGCGGCAAGGGATACGCAGGGCGTGCAGGTAATGAGGCTCACCAGAGCAAAACTCAGATCTGCGGTTAAATACAAGGACGGTATGATAAAGGACGCAGACAGTTACAGGACAAAGACCGTGCCTGTTGCGGGTACGCTGTACGATGAGGACGTTGACCAGCTCAAGTTTGTTTAAAATATACGACATCGGTTTTTATAGATAATAATGCAGATGGGGTTTGGGGCGTAGCCCCAAGGCAGGTCGCAGGGACGCCAGTCCCCGTGTTTACCCCCTTTCCGGGGGAAAGGGGGTATGGGGATAGGGATGTGGAATTTGCTGTTTGTTTAAAGAATAGATTTTCTCTGCAAATTGAGGCAACATCAACCCGTTTAAAATATCTTTTAAACCTTGAAATTCACACTGTACTGTGCTATACTTAAATTACGTCTTTATAATGACGTGAGAGGTTATAATTCAGGCGGTCAGCCACAGTAAAAAGAGGTAGAAAAAATGCTCAGCGATATTGAAATTGCCCAGAACGCAAAAATGCTAAAAATAAAGGATATAGCAAAGGAACTCGGAGTTGACGAGGAGGAGCTTATACCCTACGGTCACTACAAGGCAAAGATCTCACAGGAATGTATAGACCGTCTTGAAAGCAAAGAGGACGGCAAGCTGATACTTGTTACGGCTATAAACCCCACTCCTGCGGGAGAGGGCAAGACTACTACTTCCGTAGGTCTTGCGCAGGGTATGTACAAGATAGGTAAAAAGGCTGTACTTGCACTGCGTGAACCGTCACTGGGTCCCGTCTTTGGTATTAAGGGCGGTGCGGCAGGCGGAGGATATGCGCAGGTAGTGCCTATGGAGGATATAAATCTTCACTTCACAGGGGATATGCACGCAATCACTTCCGCAAACAATCTGCTTTGCGCACTTATAGATAACCATATTCAGCAGGGAAATGTACTCGGAATAGACCCCAGACGCATACAGATAAAGCGTTGCCTTGATATGAACGACAGAGCGCTGAGAAACTGCATAATCGGTCTTGGCGGCAAGGTGAACGGCGTTCCGAGAGAGGATCACTTCCAGATAACTGTTGCAAGCGAGATAATGGCGATACTGTGTCTTGCGGACGATCTTGTTGATCTTAAGGCAAGGCTCGGCAGAATCCTTGTTGCGTATACTTATGACGGAAAGCCCGTATTCGCTTCCGATGTTGAGGCGGTAGGCGCAATGACAGCACTGCTTAAGGACGCTATCAACCCCAATCTCGTGCAGACACTCGAAAATACTCCCGCTATCATTCACGGCGGTCCGTTCGCAAACATTGCTCACGGCTGTAACAGCGTAAGAGCGACCAAGCTTGCGTTAAAGCTCGGCGACTATGCTATAACAGAGGCAGGCTTCGGCAGTGATCTCGGTGCGGAGAAGTTCTTTGACATAAAGTGCCGTTACGCAGGACTTAAGCCCTCATGTACGGTCATAGTAGCTACTATCCGTGCGCTGAAATACAACGGCGGTGTTCCGAAAACCGAGCTTACAACGGAAAACACAGAGGCTCTCAGAAAGGGCATCGTAAACCTCGGCGCACATATAGAAAATATGCGTAAATACGGTGTGCCGGCTGTTGTTGCGATAAACCACTTCTATACCGATACAGATGCTGAAATAGCCATTGTCCGTGAATACTGCGAGAAGATGGGCGCAAAGGTCGCATTCTCCGATGTATTCTTAAAGGGCGGAGAAGGCGGCATCGAGCTTGCAAACGCTGTTATAGATACAATAAACGAAAACGAGGGCAAGACGAATTTTGCTCCTATATATGACGAGAAGCTGACCATAAAGGAAAAGCTGAATATAATCGCCAAGGAAATCTACCGTGCGGACGGCGTAAGCTATACAACGGGTGCGGAAAAGGCAATAAAGGAAATTGAAGCTATCGGCTTTGACAAGCTGCCTGTATGCGTTGCAAAGACGCAGTATTCCTTATCGGACGACCCGACAAAGCTCGGCTGCCCGAAAGACTTCACGATAACCGTCCGTGATGTAAAGCTGTCGGCAGGCGCAGGCTTTGTTGTTGCACTCACGGGCGACATTATGACAATGCCCGGACTGCCTAAGGTTCCTGCCGCAAACAAGATAGATGTAAGCGCAGACGGCGAGATAAGCGGTCTGTTCTGATGGAACGGTTTATTTCAGATTCGCCCGAAGAAACGGTTGAGATCGGCAAAAAGATAGCTTCTTATCTGAAAGCCGGCGACTGTGTGCTTTATACCGGTGAAATGGGCGCAGGAAAAACGCATTTAACAAAGGGTATAGCGGAATATTTCGGCAGTACGGACGATGTTACAAGTCCGACCTTCGCTCTTGTGAACGAATATGAGGGCGATGTGCCGATCTTCCACTTTGACCTTTTCAGAATAAACACGCTCGACGATCTGTATGCTATCGGATTTTTCGACTACCTCGACCGAGGCGGAATAATGTGTATAGAGTGGAGCGAGAACATACCTGAGCTTGCCTCGTATCTTGACGGCAGGTGCGGTGTGAATATCACTAAAACAGGGGATAATTCAAGAGTAATTGAATATATTCCGCAGGAGGAACTATGCTGATACTCGGTATCGACACTGCCGCCGCTCCTTGCTGTGCCGCCGTGTATGATACGGAAAAGGGGCAGATACTCGGCAGTACGGTGATAAACAACAAGCTTACCCACAGCGTGACGCTTATGCCTGTTGTAAGGGATCTTGTCAGAAATGCGGAGCTTTCTATAGAGGATATAGGACTTTTCGCAGTGGCAAACGGTCCGGGCTCTTTCACGGGACTTCGTATAGGCATATCGGCGGTAAAAGGGCTTGCTTTTGCATTGTCGAAGCCTTGTGCGGCGGTTTCAACGCTTGAGGCTATGGCGTATAATGTTACGGCTTATGACTGTGTTGTATGCGCCGCAATGGACGCAAGGTGCAATCAGGTTTATGTTGCGCTGTTTCGCATTGAGGACGGTGAGGTCGAAAGACTGACCGAAGAAGAATGTCTGAAAACAGACGAAGCGGCAAGAATGCTGTCGGAATATGACGATGATATAATGCTTGTCGGTGACGGCGCATTTATAATGAAAAAAGCAACGGATAACGAGGGAATGGAAAACGTGAAGATCGCCCCCGATCCGTTAAGATACCAGACGGGCTACGGCGTATGCCTTGCGGCTGTGAACGCACCGCAGTTATCGCCCGAACAGCTTATGCCGATGTATTTAAAACTGCCGCAGGCTCAGCGTGAGCTTATGGCAAAGAATGCGGACGCATATAAAGAAAGGAAAGAATAAAAATGCTGGCAATAGGTAGCGACCACGCAGGATATGCACTTAAGTGCGAGGTGAAGAAGTTCTTAGACGAACTCGGAGTTGAGTATATCGACTGCGGCTGTGACGGTGAGAGAGCGGATTACCCCGACATTGCGGAAAAGACCTGCGCAAAGATCACAAGCGGAGAATGTGACAAGGGTATTCTCATATGTGGAACAGGAATAGGTATCAGCATATCCGCAAACAAGATAAAGGGTATCCGTGCGGCTTTATGCCAGGATTATTATACGGCCAAGTACACACGTCTTCACAATGACGCAAATGTTCTGTGCATGGGTGGAAGAGTAATTGGTCCCGGTACTGCGGAAGAGATAGTAAGAGTGTTCCTGTCAACAGAGTTTGAGGGCGGAAGACACGCCGCAAGAGTTGACAAGATGATGGCACTTGAGAATAAGTAATATATAATGTTCGGTTTGTCGAAAATAATATGTTAAAAAGTGGGGTTGAGGGGCGTAGCCCCCAACAAGGACTAGGGGCGGTAGCCCCAGTCAAACAGCCCCTTCCCGTGGGGAAGGGGTTTGGGGTTGGGGATTGAGAAATTGCTCTATTTTATAAAAACAGACTTTTTACAAACTGAAATAAGTATTTAAAAACTGCGGATTTTTCCCTATGAAAATCACGGCAGGACACCAAAATAAAATCCATTAAATTACCCATAGGGAGAAAAGAGAATGTTATGGCAAACGAGAAACTTCACATCTGTGATCACCCCCTTGTACAGCACAAGGTATCTCTTTTAAGAGATAAGAACACGGGCGCAAAGGAATTCAGAGAGCTTGTAAGCGAAATTTCAATGCTTATGTGCTATGAGGCAACGAGAGATCTGCCCCTTAAGAAGGTACAGATTCAGACTCCCATAGCTATCGCAGAGTCAAATGTTATCTCAGGCAGAAAGCTCGCATTTGTACCTATCCTCCGTGCAGGTCTTGGTATGATTGAGGGCGCTACCGCACTTGTCCCTGCCGCAAAGATAGGTCATATCGGTATATTCAGAGGAAAAGGCGGATCGGACAAAACTGTTGCAAACGAGTATTACTGCAAGCTCCCGTTCGATATTGACGAGCGTGACGTAATTATCACAGATATCATGCTTGCTACAGGTACATCGGCAGTACACGCTATACAGAAGGTAAAGGAAGCAGGCGCACGCTCTATCAAGTTTATGTGTATTATCGCCGCTCCCGAGGGTATCGCCGCTATACAGAAGGCTTTCCCCGATGTTGAGATCTACTGCGGCGCACTTGACGACGGTCTTAATGAAGATCTTTACATCACTCCCGGCGTAGGTGACGCAGGCGACAGACTGTTCGGAACAAAGTAAGAATTAAACAATAACGATAAGCGCTCGCTGAATTTTTTTGCAGTGGGCGCTTAGTTTTATGGAAGAAATCTTTTATTATTCTATTATACAAACACACAGACCCTCACCCTACAAGAATTGAGCAGTGTACGGTGCTTTGGCGGTGACAGCGGTAACGGAAATGCCGGCGGCGGCAATCCCTCAGTCTTGACGGCAGATAGTGTTTGTGTAATTTGAATGGAATGAGTGTCGCTGAATATAGCTGTAATTGAAGCAGACGAACCTTGCCGCAAGCCAGCTCCCTTTACACAAGGGAGCTAAATAACGTGCTTGGCAAAGCGTGTTAGTCCTTTTTGGATGACATTGAGCTTTAAAAGGTTCTGGGTTAAGTGCAACGTATAAAAAAGAAGTATCACAATTTGCTCCCTTGTGTAAAGGTGAGCATCTGTTGCAGCGCGAAGCACTG
>PPYF01027249.1_pt1 | contig 27176 bp, 23 predicted proteins | sample 1559871 | NCBI WGS metagenome assembly PPYF01 (sample SAMN08240021, study PRJNA423297) | Human gut metagenome, whole genome shotgun sequencing project. | reverse complement strand
CTCCGAAAGATTATTTCACATAATCGCCCATATTTTTGACTGAATTTTAGCTAAATCTCATGCGCCAGCCCTGATAATTAACGCGGGGTGCATTGGGCGCCCCGCGTTGATTATATGGTAGATTGACAGATCAGAAGAGATAGGCGGCGGTTACTGTCCAGTAGCGGTTTTTGCCGTCGATGTCGACGCCATTGTCCATAACGCCTACTGCTTCGAGCGACTTTGTGAGCCCGAGACCATAGGATGCTGCGACCTGAACTTTCGAGAAGAGCTCGACGCCGAAGCCGAAGTTCCATGCTACGTCGCATGATTTGTTCTTCAGGAATGAGTTGACAGCTTTGCGGCTTGTCAGAAAGGCCACGCTCGGGCCGGTTGTGACGAACGGGCGGATGATGCGCTCGATGGCCGGAATCGACAGCTTATATTTCAGGTTGAGAGGAATTTCGATATAGTCTCGGTTGACGCTGAGGTTTTCATTGTCCATCTCGCTGAGGAAGCGTGTGTTGCGGCGCACATACATTGCAGAGAGGTCGAAGCCTACGCCGATCAGAGGGGCGGTGAACTCACACATTACGCCGCCGGTGAATCCGGCGCGGTTGTCGCTGTCGAAGATGTCTTTGTTGAAATGGAGCTGCGACACGTCCATACCGAGTTTAACTCCGAAATGGAATCCTCCGGCCTGGGCGGGAATGCCGAATGCGGCAGTCAGAAGTGCCACGATAGCGATAATTTTCAGTCTTTTCATTAGGAATACTGTGTTGTGGGTTAAAAATTATGAAGCCTATCCGCAGCGACATTGCCGCGGGTAGGCTTCGTGCAAGCTGAAGTTAGGTCGGATTATTTGTCCTGACGCTCATATTTGAGTGTCATAGAGGGTTGGTCGCAGACTTCGGGAGTTCCGAAATACTGGATCGGCCCGGGATATACGTAAGCGGTTTCGACGGCCCACTGATCGCGTTTGGCGGCGAATTTCTTGAACGGGGTGCCGTTGAGCTTCACGAGCGCTTTCTGGATAACAGGTTTCATCTTTCCGTTACGGCGCTCCATGTTCATGAGCATCGTGATAGGCACACCGCCGGGAATCCACTGCACGCTCGGTTTGGTCAGGTCGCGCAGGAGAGTCATGTAGCCCGTTACGCCGGCTTTGATAAGACAGGCGGCGTTGTAGCCGAGGCCGTAGCAGTAGTCAGCGTCGAAGTTCGACGGATCGGCGCAGCGGCCCTCATAGCCGAAGAAGTGGTGCATAGTGGCGAACTTGCCGTCGTATTTGCCTTCTTCGCGCATCTCTTCGAGGCGGTTGGCAACCATACGTGAGATGAGTTTCTCGGTCTCGATGAGCGAAACCTGAACGTTGCCGTGGGGGTCGCGGTCGAGAGTGAGCTGGCGGGCGACGTCGGCAGGGAGTGAGGCGTAGGTCTTGGCGTTGTCTTTGCTGAGATGGTCAATGACATACTGGCGCATTTCTTTCGGCTCCATGTCGGCGATCTTCGAATCGTGGGCAAGGAGGTCGTTGAGTTCGGCGATGAGGGCTTTAACGGCCGGAATGAACTCGATGAGGCCTTCGGGAATGAGCACTGTGCCGAAGTTCATGCCTTTCGAGGCGCGTTTGGCAACAATGTCGGCGATATAATCGACGATGTCGAGAAGCGATTTGTTCTCGGCCTCGACTTCTTCGCTGATGATGCAGACGTTGGGTTGGGTCTGAAGAGCACATTCGAGAGCGATATGGCTGGCAGAGCGGCCCATCAGTTTAATGAAATGCCAGTATTTCTTCGACGAGTTACAGTCGCGCTGGATATTGCCGATAAGCTCGCTGTAGACTTTGGTAGCGGTGTCGAAGCCGAAAGAGGTCTCGATTATCTCGTTCTTGAGGTCGCCGTCGATTGTCTTCGGGCAGCCGAGCACCTGAATGTCGCTGCCGATCGATTTGTAGTATTCGGCGAGAACTGCGGCGTTGGTGTTTGAGTCGTCGCCGCCGATGATTATGAGAGCCTTGATTCCGAGCTCGTTGAGAATCTCAAGACCTTTGTCGAACTGCTCTTTTGTTTCGAGCTTAGTGCGTCCCGAACCAATGATGTCGAAACCGCCGGTATTGCGGTATTCGTCGATGATGTCGGCTGTCAGTTCGACATACTTGTGGTCGACGAGACCGGCGGGGCCCATGAGGAAGCCGAAAAGGCGGCTTTTGCGGCTGATTTTCTTGATGCCGTCGAAAAGACCGCAGATAACATTGTGGCCGCCGGGAGCCTGACCGCCGCTGAGGATAACGCCTACAGTCAGAGGCGTGTTGCTTGTAGGAGCAACGGGGTGGGGGTCTTCCTTGAAGCTCAGTTCGGGGAGACCGTATGTGTTCGGAAACAGCTTTTTGATTTCTTCGCAGTCGGCGGCTGACGTTGTCGGTTTGCCTTCAACGGCAACCACAGGCCCCGTAAGCTCTACGGGGAGCTTCGGACGATAAGCCATGCGAATTTTCTGCAAGGCACTCTTTTTCATTATCTTATGACTTAGTTTAGTGTAATATTATGAACGTATTGAAAACTATATGCAAAGTTCGCGATTTTTTGCTAAACCATGCTTAACAATTGTGTAAAAATTCCTTAATAGGGCTTGAATTTCAAGATTTTTCGTAGTTAGAGGCTCGGTATGCGAGAAAATCGGCAACTACGAAAGTCGATCCTCCGACGAATATCATGTCATTTGCGCCGGCTTCTTCGCAGGCAGCAGCGTATGCGGCATCGACGCTGTCGAATACACGTCCTTCCAGCGGTACCATTTTCGCTGCGAGTTCTTCAGGAGGCAATCCGCGCGATACTGACGGGCGTGTGAAATAGAGTTCGGCGTCGCCTATGACCGAAAGTTCTTTTTTGATAGGTTCGAGATCCTTATCGTTGACAAAGCCGAGAACAAGGCGTTTGCGGCCAGTCACTGACTTGTCGATCTGACGGGCAAGATATTGCCATCCGCCTGAATTATGACCTGTGTCGGCTACGGTCAGCGGTTTGGTGTCGACAACCTGCCACCGTCCTGCGAGGCCGCTGTATCCGCAGACATGGGCGAGCCCCTTTTTGACGGCGTTCTCGTCGGCCCAGCCGACAAGCGACAGAGCGGCGAGCGTTGTCGCCATGTTCAGAGGCTGGCAGTCGCCGGTCAGGTCGCAGGCTATGTTGCCCCATGGAGTTTCGCTGTAGTGGAGTTTATGGCCGACTCTGCGGACGTCGTCGAACCATGGGATTTCGTCGGCGAAGACTATCTTCGAGCCGCAGGCTTTCGCCCGGTCGGCGAAAACACGGTGGACTTCGGTGTCAGGAGCCTCGCCGATTACAACCGGCACACCCGGCTTGATGATGCCGGCTTTCTCAGAGGCAATAGCCGCCAGTGTGTTTCCGAGCAGGGCCGTATGGTCGAGCGATATGTTCGTTATGACGCTGAGTTCAGGGGTGATTATGTTGGTGGAGTCAAGACGTCCGCCGAGCCCTACTTCGATTATTGCAATGTCGACCTTCTCTTTTGCAAAATATTCGAGGGCCATGGCTGTCGTCAGCTCGAAAAACGACGGATGGAGGTCGTTGTCGCGGAATCGCTCTACGAAATCGGCCACAGCCTCGGGCGCGATCATCTCGCCATTGACACGGATGCGCTCTCTGAAATCAAGCAGATGGGGCGAAGTGTATAGACCGGTGCGCAGTCCGGCGGCACGCGCCACTGCCGCGAGAGACGATGCTACCGATCCTTTTCCGTTGGTTCCGGCTACATGGATCGTCGGATATCGCCGGTGGGGATTGCCCGTCATGTCGTCGAGCGCGCGGGCGGTGTCGAGTCCGGGCTTGTATGCGCCCGGGCCCATTATCTGGTATTGTGGAAGTTGATTGAACAGATAGTCGGTTGCTTCTTGGTAAGTCATGACAATCAGTAGATTAAAAAGCCGGTGAAGCCGGCAAGACAGATAACGAGTATCGGATGTATCTTCATGCGGTAGACGAGCAGAAAAGCGCAGAGACAGATGATTATTCCTGTAGCCACGCTGTAAGTGTCGCTGCCGAAATTGTTGCTGTTCATGAGCAGCAGAGCTGCAGAGGCTATGAGGCCTACGGTCACGGGGCGCAGCCCGGCGAATATTCCTTTGATGATGTCGCTGTCGCGGTGGCGCCGTATGTAGTGGCTCGTGTAGAGGACGAGCAGAAACGACGGCACAACCACAGTCAGAGTGCAGATGACAGATCCGAGTATGCCCCAGAAAGGGGAAGACAGCTCGGGAGAAGAGACTCCGGGTGCCACGTAGCCTATATATGTTGCCGAGTTGATGCCGATCGGGCCCGGGGTCATCTGTGAGATGGCGACAATGTCGGTGAACATCTGTTCGGTGATCCATCCCGGGCCGACGATGGCCCGCTCGATTAGCGCCAGCATCGCATACCCGCCGCCGAAACCGAACAGCCCTATTTTCAGGTAGCTGTAGATAAGTTTAAGATAAATGCTCATTGTCGTCGCGCAATTGTTGTTTTTCGATTGAATGAAGCCGTTTCAGGTGGTTGCGGAACCAAAGGTAGCCGCCCGCGCCTCCGAGAATTATATAGAGCACGGGGTTGCTGACAACGGGTAGTCTCGACCATATCAGAAGAGCCACGGCAACCGGTATGGCAACGGTCTTCCAGTTGATTCCGGCCGTTTTTGCGCCGGTCAGAACCGGGGCTATTATGAGCGCGACAACAGCAGGGCGTATGCCGCGGAATATGGCGTTGAGCGTTTCGTTGTTCTTTATCAGATCGGGCGTCAGAAAGATTGCAATGGCAAGAATTATCATAAAAGATGGCAGAATCGTTCCCAATGCCGCGAGAACGGCTCCGTGCATACCGCGGAGTTTGTCGCCCACGCTTGCTGAGATATTGACGGCGAGAATTCCCGGCAAAGATTGCGCCACTGCCAGAAGATCGAGAAATTCTTCTCGTTCGAGCCAGTTACGGCGGTCGACAATTTCTTTTTCAATAATGCTTATCATGGCCCATCCTCCGCCGAAGGTGAAGGCGCCTATCTTGAAAAACGACAGAAATAGCTGCCAGCTGATATTTTTCATAACCGGCCGCAAAGGTAGCAATTTCCCGCGACAATTCCATGCGGGCAAGCAGCTCTGAATCCGAACTAACCGCCTGCCGCAGGTGTTATTTCAACAGCATAAATACTTGTTATTATGAAGAAATTACTATTCTCATTGCTCTGTTGCGCAGCGGTGTTGCTGACCGGCTGCAGCCCGTTTACGCTTGTCAACAGCGAGGTGTATAACAACGCCGATCTCGCCAGTTACAAGACATTCCGAATTGTCGAGCCCGACAGTGTCCGTCGGCTGCCGCCCACGATGACAATGGTGGTCTATTACAATATCGCCGCCGCCATTCGCGAACAGATGGTTATGCGCGGGTTTACCGAGTCGCCGAACTCCGATCTGCTTATCAATATCGGCCTGACTGTTCAGCGTGAGATAGCTACCGAACCGGCACTTCCTCCAGGCTATTTCCCCTACAGCGGCCCGTTCTATAACGGTTACGGCCCCTACTGGATGTGGCCCCGCAACTATTACTGGCAGAACTACTATTCAAACGCCCAGGTCATAACAGGAATCTACAAGGAGGGTGTCCTGTCGATGGATTTCGTGAATATCGCCGAGAAACTGCCGCTATATTCGGCATCTGTGGCTACGATTATCAACAACGGCACCGGCCAGTTCCGCAATCTTGAAGGCATAGCCCAGGCCGTTCAGACCCTCTTCTCCAAATTCCCCGTTCCTCTGCTCCCTAAGTATAAATGATCTGACAGCCAACAATAAAGCCGGGGCGCGCTTTTCGCAATGCGTCCCGGCTTGTTTTACTCTTCAGCGAGGCGCCATAATTTGCCGTTGCGGTAGATGTAGGTGACAAATACATGTCCCCGGGGGCTTACCTGTGTTATTATTGCTTCTCCGTCGATTTGCGCCCGACCGCTTGAATCTTGAAAAAAATCGCCTGCCGGCTCAAACCAGTTGTGCAGGCCCTGAACGTCTTTAAGGTTTATGTTCCGTGAACTGCCGTTCAGTTTATATACACGGCCTTTAATTTCAATGCCGTCTTGATAAGTGATGACTAACTCCGGAATTTTGTCGTTGTCGAAATCATGCAATGTCAGACTTATGCCCCCATTTTCTGTTTGAAAATCCTGATCAGTGAAATTTATCTCATAGATGTCTCCGACAAAGTGACTTTCCGACGGGTCAACTTTATACATTTCAATAATCAGACCTGAAAAGTTATTGTATGCATAGATTCGTTCAGTCTTGCCATCATTATCAATGTCTGCCTCCAATAGGGTCGAGATTCCGTTTTCGTCATACACGTGCTTTACTATTGAGGGATTATAGGCTAAATCTTTTCCATCGATATGGGATGATATGTCGCTATCAGTTGTCGAGATGATATATGGAGATTCGGCGTTTCCACGATAAGAGGCAATAATATAAAGAAAAGCCAAGAAGATGTATTTGAGACTGTCCATGATATAAAACATTATAAATTTCTCCACAAAGATACTAAAAAACGCATTTATCGTTATCTTTGCGTATGGAATCTTTACTTCGAACAATAATTTGCCTCAATTTGGTCTTTTTATTATGAGGACAAAGCCTCTGACCGGCAGAACCCGCTATAGATACGCAAGACAGTCTGACTGGGAAACATTACCTTTCGGTGCGCCTGTTTATATTGAATACGACAGTGTGGAATAAAGAATGGCCGCTGACTCGCGCGGGAATCAGCGGCCTTTCGTGTGGGAATTATGTAAAGCTTTGAAACGGAGTCATTCGACGTCGTCGTCGCCGATGGCGATATAATGCTGGTAGGGGTGGTCGCAGGCCGGACATACCTTCGGAGGCTCTGTGCCGGTATATTCGTAACCGCAGACGAGGCATTGCCATGTAACGGGTTCGGAGCGTTTCCATAGCGTGCCGTCCTGAATGTGTTTCAGATAACGTTCAAAGCGGTCGTGGTGTCTCTTCTCGATTGTGGCTACGGCCTCGAAGTGGTCGGCGATGTCGTCGAAGCCTTCGCTGCGGGCAATCCCGGCGGCTTCATTGTAGAAGTCGACACCTTCGCGAAGTTCTTCTTCGGCAGCCGTGGCCAGATTTGAAGCTGTGTCACCGATAATTCCGGGATTGGTGGCTACGTCGACCTGCAGGGGCGCACCGCCCGGAAGGAATTTGAAAAACACCTTGGCATGACGCAGTTCGTTGGCAGCTGTTTCATTGAAAATCCGCTCAACAGGAAAATAATTCTCTTTGGCGGCCTGAAGCGCATAGAAAGTATAGCGCGTATAAGCTGCCGATTCAGCGAAATAACTCTGAAGAAGTTTTTGCTCGGTTTTGGTTCCGGCTATTGGTTTTGTCATAGTTGTCTGGTTTAAGAGGTTCAACCTTTTAAACTATAAACAACCTGTATGGCCAAAGGTTCGCTGACGTTCAGATGAGTTCGAGCCTGAAGATGACAGGGCGTGTGCCGTCGGCGCAGCATACAATCTCGCTGTGGCAATCATGACGGCAGACTCCGCAGCCATCATGATTGGCCTCATTGCCGCGGGCAAGCTCGCCGAGACGCGATTGAATTATATCCCAAGCTTTAGGGCACATTCCTTTCGGACATTCTCCGGCAACGCTTTCAAATATGTCTCCTTCTTTCATAAATGAGCATGGCCCGGTTTCAGGTTCGTCGAGATAACTGCTCTGGAGGTCGCTGAAACATTGGCGGCGCATGACGGTCACTCGTGCCGGAGGCAATGGCCGTTCTCCGGCGTCGGCCCTCAGGCTGAACATTCCCGCAAGTCCGGCAAGTGAGGCTGCTTTTAAGAAATTCCGCCGGTTAATCATTGGTCTTCAGTAATTTCAGGGCCATCAGAAGAGCTGTGGCCGTGGAGCGTTCGATAACTCTGTCGCGCGTGCCCGGGAAATGAAAGGAGTCCGACACAGTTTTCCCACGGAACGTTGCGGCAATGCAAACTGTTCCGACAGGCTTGCCCTCTACGGCGCCTCCGGGGCCGGCGATTCCGCTCGTAGCCACGGCGAGGTCTGCGCCGATAACCCGCGCTGCTCCTTCGGCCATCTGACGAACAACGGGCAGACTGACGGCTCCGAAGGAGGCAAGGTCATCGCGGCTGACATCAAGCAGTCCGGCTTTGACTTCGTTGCAATAGGCGACTACACTGCCCTTGAATGCTTCCGACGAGCCGGGGATCTGGGTGACGGAGCGGGCTATATTGCCGCCTGTGCAGCTTTCGGCTGTGGCGAATGTCACTCCGCGTCTGACAGCCTCTTTCAGCAGAATCTGGGCTATGGTGAGGTCTTCTTCGGCGATGGCATATCCGGCAGTCAGTTCTTTTAATCCCGCGAAAAGACTGTCGATCTTTTCTCCGGCAGGCCCGTCAAGGCGCAGGCGTATGATGCCCGGCGTCGGCAGATAGGCAAGATGATAGCTCCCGGGCAGTTTGTCTTCCCAGTCGGCAAGGTGTTCGGCAAGATCGCTTTCGGTTATGCCCGTAACGATCAGGTGACGGTGAGCTATTTCAGAGATTTCAATGCCGAATCGGCGCAATAACCGGGGAACAACCTCCTTGCCAAGCATCTCGCGGGTCTCAAACGGCACACCGGGCATTGCCACAAGCACCTTGCCGTCGCGTTCGAACCACATTATCGGTGCCGTACCGACTGCGTTGGCGATCGGAGTGCATGACGTCGGCACCATGGCCTGAGTGCGTGTCAGCTCGTTGAGCTTCAGTCCGCGGCGGCGGAAAACTTCCTCGACACTGCGGAGCATATCTTCATTGAGGTAGAGTTCCCCGCCGAAAATCTCCATCATGACGGATTTGGTTATGTCGTCGCGTGTCGGGCCGAGTCCGCCTGTGGTGATCACGGCGTCGGCATGGGCAAGTCCGTCGGCTATCGCGCGACGCATGGCGGCTCCGTCATCGCCGACAACGGCAACCGATTCAACCGTGACCCCGTAGGGCGTGAAGCGACGCGCTATCTCCGAACTGTTGACATCGGCGACCTGACCTAAAAGGAGTTCGTCGCCGATAACTACTATGGCAATTTTCATTGTTGATCTTTCATTGTGACCCGCGCGTATGGAACTTCTTCGTAACGGCAGAATTCTCCGCGCAGATATTTATAGTATCCGGCAATGGCAACCATCGCTGCATTGTCGGTAGTGAACTTGCGCTTCGGAATGAAGGCGCGAAGGCCGCGAGCGGAGCAGTAATCGGCCACGGCATTCCTGACTCCAGAATTTGCCGATACGCCTCCGCCGATTGCCACTGTTCTGACGCCGGTTTCTTTTACAGCTTTGTCGAGCTTGTCCATGAGAATAGCTATGATTGTAGCCTGAAGCGAAGCGGCCAGATCAGCTTTGTTTTTTTCGATGAAGTCGGGCTCGCCGGCCACGGCATCGCGCAAGGTGTAGAGAAACGAGGTCTTCAGCCCGCTGAAGCTGTAGTCGAGTCCGGGGATATGCGGTCGGGCGAATCTGAATCGTCCGGAATCGCCTTCGGCGGCAAGAGCGTCGATGACCGGGCCGCCGGGATAGGGGAGGCCCATCACTTTGGCGCATTTGTCGAAAGCTTCTCCGGCAGCGTCGTCGATGGTGTGGCCTATAATCTCCATATCGCTGTCGGAGCAGACAACTATAAGCTGTGAGTTCCCTCCGGAGACGAGAAGGCAGAGAAAAGGATATTCAGGCACTTCGTCGTCGGGTTTCTCGCGTATGAAGTGGCTCAGCACGTGTCCCTGAAGATGGTTCACATCGACAAGCGGTATGCGAAGTCCGAGCGACATTCCTTTGGCAAATGAGGTGCCGACTAATAATGACCCGAGAAGCCCCGGCCCGCGGGTGAAGGCAATCGCGTCGAGCTCTTCTTTGTAAACTCCGGCACGCTTCAGGGCGGCATCGACGACAGGGACTATGTTCTGCTGGTGGGCGCGCGAGGCGAGTTCGGGAACAACGCCGCCATATTCGGCGTGGACGTCCTGCGAGGCAATGACGTTGCTCAGAAGAAGGCCGTCAGCGAGAACGGCAGCCGAAGTGTCGTCGCACGACGATTCGATTCCCAGAATAATCTTTTTGTTATCTTTCATATTCGCTGCAAAGTTAGCGATTTTTCTCTCATTCGGGATTTTTTCCGTACCTTTGTGGCCTGAAAAAGGAAACTTAGACGTTTTAATTGTATGCAAGACATTCGTAACATCGCCATCATTGCCCACGTCGACCATGGCAAGACAACTCTCGTCGACAAGATGCTGATGGCCGGACACCTCTTCCGCGACAATCAGGAAACAGGCGAGCTTATTCTCGACAACAACGACCTCGAGCGCGAACGAGGCATAACGATCCTCTCAAAGAATGTTTCTATCAACTACAACGGCGTCAAAATCAACATTATCGACACTCCGGGACACGCCGACTTCGGCGGAGAGGTAGAGCGCGTGCTCAATATGGCCGACGGCTGCCTTCTGCTCGTCGACGCTTTCGAGGGGCCGATGCCCCAGACGCGTTTCGTTCTCGAAAAAGCAATTCAGATAGGCCTGAAGCCCATCCTTGTCATAAACAAGGTCGACAAACCAAATTGCCGTCCCGACGAGGTTCAGGAGATGGTCTTCGACCTGATGTTCAATCTCAACGCCACTGAAGATCAGCTCGATTTCCCGACAATCTACGGCAGCGCCAAGCAGGGCTGGATGACCACCGACCTCTCTAAGCGCACCGACAACATCAATGCTGTTCTCGACGCCATTATAAAGTATATTCCCGCCCCGAAAACCCTCGAGGGTGATCCGCAGATGCTCGTCACCTCGCTCGACTACAGCAACTATGTCGGTCGTATCGCTATCGGCCGCGTCCACCGCGGAACTCTCCGCGAGGGAATGGACATCGGTCTCTGCAAATCAGACGGCACAGTCTCGCGCCAGCGCATCAAGGAACTCCACGTTTTCGAAGGAATGGGGCGTAAGCGCGTCGAGAGTGTCGACAGCGGCGATATCTGCGCTCTGGTAGGAATCGACGGATTCGAGATCGGCGACACAGTCTCTACGGTCGAGAATCCCGAACCTCTGCCGCGCATAGCCATCGACGAACCCACAATGTCGATGACCTTCGCCATCAACGATTCCCCGTTCTTCGGTCGCGACGGAAAGTATGTCACCTCGCGCCATATCTGGGAGCGACTTCAGAAAGAGCTCGACCGCAACCTCGCCCTGCGCGTGGCCAAAACCGACCGCGAAGACCAGTGGATTGTCTATGGCCGAGGCGTGCTCCATCTGAGTGTGCTTATAGAGACCATGCGCCGCGAAGGCTTCGAGCTTCAGGTCGGCCAGCCTCAGGTCATCATCCGCGAGATCGACGGTGTCAAGTGCGAGCCTGTCGAGCTTCTGTCGGTCAATCTCCCCGAAGAATACTCGAGCAAGATAATCGACATGGTAACGCGTCGTCGCGGCGACCTCGTTTCGATGACAACCCAGGCCGACCGCGTCCATCTCGAATTCCATATTCCTTCACGCGGCATCATCGGACTGCGCAACAATGTTCTGACAGCGTCGGCCGGCGAAGCCATCATGTCGCATCGCTTCCTCGACTACCAGCCCTGGAAAGGCGACATCGAACGGCGCACCAACGGCTCGCTGATCGCTCTTGAGCCCGGAACAGCCTACGCCTACGCCATCGACAAGCTTCAGGATCGCGGCCGCTTCTTCATCTTCCCGCAGGAAGAAGTCTATGCCGGTCAGGTAGTCGGCGAGAACGCCAAAGACAACGATATCGTCGTCAACGTGACCAAGTCTAAGAAACTCACCAATATGCGTGCCAGCGGAGCCGACGACAAAGCCCGGATAGTGCCCCCCGTTGTCTTCTCGCTCGAAGAGGCGCTCGAATATATCAAGGAAGACGAATATGTCGAAGTGACCCCTCACCACATCCGCCTCCGCAAGATCATCCTCGACCATCTCGACCGCAAGCGCGACAACCGCTAACCACCTCCACATACACAGCGGGGGCGCCTCCATCCGGAAGCGCCCCCGCCGCTATTTCTGCAATGGAGATTTCAGAGCAGGTGGCGGAGCATTTCGGCGTTGACGCTGTCGACGTCGAACCGCTCGCGACACAGGTCGAGGCTGGCCTGGGCCATGGCGTCGAGCTCGGCAGGTGTCTTCATGGCCATCTCGTGGATGGCGCGGGCGAGGTCGGCGGCGCTTCGTGGTCGGCAGAGCAGTCCGCTGACGCCGTCGCTGACGGTCTGTCGGCAGCCTGGAGCGTCGCTGACCACCACGGGACGTCGCATGGCCATCGCCTCAAGTATCGTTCGCGGCGTCCCTTCGCGGTGGCTGGCGAGGACCATGATATTGCTCTCGGCCACAGCTTCGCGCACGTCGGGACGCTCTTCGAGATAGCGCAGAACGCCGTCGGCTACGGCGCGCTCTACTTCGCGCCGCTCGATGCTGTCGCTCATCGACTCGTCGATGGCGCCGAGCAGTGTCAGCTCCGACTCGCCGGGCCAGCGCTCGGCCAGTATTCGCGCCGCCTCGATATATTCTTCGACGCCTTTCGAGCGGAGCGCGCGCGATATGCAGAGCACTCGCAGCGGCTCACCATCGCGGCGGTTCAACGGGGCCGGAGAAAATCGCTCCATATTGACGCCGCTGCCGTTGACAATGGTGGTCTTGTCCGCCTTGACCATATGGGCGCCGATGAAGTCGGCACGGTCGTCGGGGTTCTGGAATATGACGGTGTCGGCAGCTGCCATGCCCATACGGTAGAGCATCTTGGCCGCCGTCTTGAAAATCCGTGCTTTAGCAGAGCGTGATGTAAAAAGATAGCCGACGCCTGTCACCATCGACACGATGCGCTTCACTCCTTCGGATTTTGCCGCCAGAGCACCGTAAATTGTCGGTTTAATGGTGTAACCGAACGTGACGTCGGGACGCTCTCGGCGTATCAGCTTCCGGAGATCGGTGAAATAGCGGAGATCTTTAAGCGGATTGACACCATGCTTGTTCATCGCCACGGTGGTGAACCGTGCCCCGAGAGCTTCGATGCGGTCAACGTCTGTCATGTCGGGCCCGACCACGAGAACCTCATGCCCGCGGCCGACGATTTCCCGGATAAGGTCGCCACGGAAGTTCCACACTGTGCGGTTCTTAGGCGCTATTACGAGAATCTTCACTGCTGTGATGGTATCAGAAGGGCAGGTGGTTGTTGATGGTGAATATCAGGTTCAGACCTCGGGCACGGTTGGCCGTTTCCTTGAGGTTGACAACATGGATATTCATCTCGAAGAGCGCCCGGTTGAGCAGCCGCTTCATGGCAAGATGGTGGGCGTCGGAGATGCGGTCGTCAAGAGGCACGCTGTTGAGCGCCGCCAGAAACTTGCGGTTGTTGTAGATGATGGTCAGCGGACTCACAATCTTCATTGCGTTGATATTGTTGCCGCCCCAGTTGCCCCAGGTATTTTCGGTGGCCATCATGTCGGAATATTCTATGTTGGCCGGGAGCGAGAAATAGCCGTAGTCGTCGAGATATTGTCTGGCATATCGGTCGACTTTCCATGCCAGGCGCCTGTTTGTGATGAAAATCTTATAGATATTCCGGAACACCCGCGGCGTCAGTTTTGGCATTTTCCGACGTCCGTAGCGATGAAATATCGACGCTCTGACAACCTCGCTGACCCAGCTTTTGACCTCGACTTCGATATTGGTGTGTTCTTCGAGCCAGAGCCATTTTCTGACTTCGTTTTCGGGAGTGGGCTTCACATAGCCGTTGTTATGCTCCAGTATTGCGGTTTTCAGCTCGTAGTCGGCGATGTCATTGCAGGTGTCGGGAATGAGATAGCGTGAGAAATCAACCTGAAAGCGGTCGGCAATCCTGGCGGCGGCTTCGGCGTCGGGAGCTTCTTTGTCGGCCGAAATATAGCTGAAGGCCTCCACCTTGTCGTAGTTGCCGTTGAAAGCAGCGAAGGTGGTGTTGGAGTCGATGCCGCCGGTCAGCGAGATGGCCGGGCGCTTCCATTTGCGGCACACGAGCTCGGCGCCCCCGCGCAGAATCCGCGCGCCCTCTTTGATGACTTTGTCGAACTCTTCTTCGTTTGACGTCAGCCTGACGTCTTCTATTGGGTAGATTCTCCGATGACTGAAACGCTGATTGGAGTATGTGAATATGAAATCGGGAACTGACAACCTGACGCTCTCATATTTCGACATATCCCCCGGCAGATAAGCTCCCAGCACTCGGCCGTACCATTTGTAGCTCACCAGTTCGCGGGCGAAGTCGCTCATCTCGAGGCCGAGCACGTCGCCGAGGATCTGGGCGTGGGAGGCGAGCCAGAGGTTGCCGCCGTCGGCGGTATAGAAGACGGGCTGCATGCCCGACGGGTCGGTCATGAAGTGGATGCCCTGGCTGTCGACCCACACGAGGCCGAACACCCCCGTCAGCTCGTTGATGCGGTCCACGAAGGCGTCGGTGCCGTGTGCCTCGGCAATCCTCGCGAGCTGCTCGGGCTCGCGGTGCTCCATGGTGAAGGGATTGTAGGCGTGGCCTATGAGAATCATCTCCACCTGCGGCGTCTTGACGGTGAAGATGCCGTCGTTCTCGCGGTGAACGAAGAAATTCAGTCCGACGGCGCGCGTCAGGCGCCAGTTGCCGTAGAAGGGGAAGCGGCCGGCGAGGTCGCCGAGGTCGGCCGTCGAGGCTATCCAGCCGCGCCGGAACAGCAGGTGTTGCAGGTCGGGCCTTTTGTCGAGTTCTTGCTTTAAGTCCATAGCTATTCGTTGAGGAGGTTTTTGATTGTTTCTTCGGCGATTGTGATGGTGTTGGGATGCCACTGGCAGTTGCGGTCGTAGTAGCCGCCGATGCCGTCGAGCTCATGGCCACAGCCATAGCTCATCTCAATGATTTTGCCTTCGCCGGTTCGTTTGTCGAGCACGTAGTCGAATCCGACGCAGCGCATACCGAGAGTGTCGGCAGCAGCAAAGGCCGATTTGATAATCTGCGGAGTGAATACTGAAGCATCGTCGTTGAAGCCGCCGCCACCGGAAGCGCGGAAGTCGTGGCTGCGCACGGGACGCCAGAATCCCGAGCATTTGTCGCCGATAACCATCACCTTCATATCGAAATTATCGTTCGGGATAAACTCCTGAAGGTAGACGTAGCCCTTTTCGCGCGGGAATTTGCGGGCGCCCGCCAGTGTGCGAAGAAACTCGGGGATGCGATGGAATTTCTTTTTCACCGTGGCCCAGTCGTGGCTCGAGCGGATATTTGAGCTAGTCTTATAAAGCAGGCTTGGTGCGGGTTTGAAGCCGCGGCCGAACATGCGGCGCCCGTAGCGCAGCAGCGCCCCGCGCGATTTCAGAAGTTTTACATTGTGGCTCCCCGAACCGATGCGGAGCTTGGCTACGACGGGGAATGCTATCTCCCCTCGGTTTATGGCCTCTTTAAGGTCATTGAGGTGATAGAATACTCTTGATTTAGGAATTGGAGCACCAATGGCCTGAAGAACATACATCTCGGCAACCTTGTCGTCGAAATGCCATGTTTCGTTGAAGAGCGGAAACACCTTCAGCCCCATCTTTGCAGCCGAATATAGTATGCTGCGGGCTTCGAGCATTTCCTCGTAGTTGTAATTGCCGAAATGCCAGAGGAGGGCGTCGAAGCCTTTCAGCTTTTCCATAGCGTCGCAGCGCTGAAGATGTGCCATCTCATAGTCAATGCCATTTTCTTTGCAATATTTAACCCAGCCGAGAGTCCAGTCGGTCGAGTGAATCGGCCTCTCGGGATCGTGACAGATAAGAACTTTCATTGTACCTATTGTTTAAAGTGAGGTTTTACTGAATTGAAAGATAGAAGTTTTCTATCTTTCGAGTTGCATTAGCTATGTTATATTGGCTATTATAAACTTGATTATGGATTTTTGCTTTGTCTTTTGAGTCAATTTTCAATATTGCTTTTGCCCATTTCTGAGGGGAGGAGCCAACGGACTCATAGCTCACGCAACCCGTTACATCGACGCTATGGTCGAGATGGTCCGACATTATGCATGGCAAGCCTGCCGCTTCTGCCTCGACAATGCAAACCGGCAAACCCTCGACCGTTGAGGGTAAGACAAAACAATCGGCAGCTTGAAGCCAGTTATAAACATCGCCCTGAACGCCGGCGAAATATATTTTGTCTCTTATATCTAACTGATTCGCCAAATCTTCTGTTGATTGACGGGTTTCGCCGTCACCAACAAGAAGAAGCCGGGCCTCAGGCTTCTGTTTAAGTAATTCAGCAAGCACTCTGACAAGAAACGTATGATTTTTAACGTCGATAAATCGGCCAACGTGAGCTATTACAAATGATTCTTGATTAAAACCGCATTTATCGCGAAACCGATTTCTTGTTTCATTGTCGGGTTTGAACTTGTCGACTTCAACAGCATTAGACATTATCGTGAAAGGCTTGCTACCATAAAAGAATTCGCCGCTCTTTTGTCCGCAGGCAAACAAATAGTTTGCAGTATGAGAGAATCCGGCTACATTAAAGCGCGAATGAATTCCCAACAGAGAGAAGAGAGGTCCTTTCCATCCTACAGAATGCACGTGAATTATTCGGTTCTTTATTCCGGAGCATTTTGCCGCAAGTGCTATCTGCGAACCCAAAGTGAATTGATGGATATGGATTGTGTGCCATTCGGGATGTTGTTTTAGAAATCTCACCCACGCACGATGATAGCTGATAATATTGTATCCTTTGAATTGCGGCACTGAAAAGATGCGGCCGCCGAGGCTTTCGATTTCGTCGTCGTAGGCGCAGCGGCGTGTGGTGTGTTTGACGAAGTCGAACTGAATCTTAGAGCGGTCGATGTTGCGATAGTAGTTCATCACCATCGTTTCGGCACCGCCGCGGTCGGTCCATCCGAACACCTGCAATATCCGAATCATTGTTTTTTAGCTATTTATTTTGGTTATGAGGCGCGAAAGAACGCGCTGCGGCCTGATTGAAGACAGGTCGGCAGAAGTGTGTAAGAAAACGGTAAAATACGCCCGGCTTGTTGGGTCGCGGCATGCCGCGACCGCAGATTATCAGGCAGTTGCAGCCAAATGTGGAAGTCTAAAATGATGCAAAATGGTGGGGCGTGTCAGACCACGGGCTTGGGAATACTCCAGCCGCTGCCACACACGACAATCCCTTTCGTGGCGAGCTTGCGGGCCATGGGCGATGTGGGCAGCACGTAGGTCTCGCCGCTCGAGATCCAGTAGCAGACGGCTTGTTTCGGCCTGTATGTGATGGCTTGAACATTGGGCCGCTGCTCTATCAATGCTCTGACCCATGCGGCCTTCTTCTCAACCCGGGTTGCCTCGCTTTCGCGCGAAGGATGAACCTCCAAGGCATACACCTGTCCGCTGACTTCCAGGAGGTAGTCCCAGCGGTTGGAGTTGGGCTCAGCTTCTTTGAAGGCGGCGTCGAGGTCAATCGAGGCCACGGGGCTCGCGCCGCCAAGTTTGAGGCGGTTGCGATGGTCGCCTTTCAGCGCCGACATGCCGGGGCGACAGAGCGGCTTCAGCCCGGCTTCGAGGGCGTTGTAGAGCTTCGACGCCGCCAAGGGATTGACGGGTGCCTGAGCTGCCGCTTTAGCCTTTTTGGCCTTAGAGCTCATCCTGGACAATATAGTTGGCGACGGTTGTGTTGACGCGGGCCGAGAACTCGGCGATTCCGCCCCATGCCGACTCGGCGAGCCGGTCGGAGGCGACGTCGAGGCGCGAGATGTCGGTGGAGGTGACGATGCGCTCTTCGTTGGCCTCGAAGAGGTAGGCCTTGACCTCCTTTGCCTCGATGCCCTCGAGCATGCGGCCCACCGACGAGTCGGGCCTGACGTTGAACAGGCTGCATATCGCCCGGTTGAAGTTGATTGAGTTGTTGCGCAGGGTGTTGAAAGCCCAGGCAAACTCCATGATCACCGACGAATGGGTAGATATAATCACCTTATAGCCCGACTGCATCAGGTCGAGAATCTGCTGCATGACGCTCAGTATTGCCCGCGGATGAAGCCCCATCTCAGGCTCTTCGATGATCACGGTGTTGTAGGCATCGCGCTGAATCAGGTTGGTCGAGGGTCCCTGCAGGCAGTAGATGGTCAGGAACAGCGGCATGAACTCTTTCTGGCCGGCGCTCCACGCCATGAAGGGGATGCGCATCCCATCGATGTCGAGCATCAGGCGGTATTGCCCCTGGGAGTTGTCGGCAACGAGTTGCGCGCCATGGAAGATGGTGTTATCAAACGCTTTCTTCTGCAGACCTTTGAGATGCTGGGGCACGGGAAATATCTTCTCTTGCTCGGCAAGTCCGAAATAAAAGAACTTGCGCAGAATCTCCGAGAACTCGCGCACAACGTAGGGCGTCGTGGGCAGGAAGTCGCTGAAATTGCGCGGATAGCCGTCGGCCATGCAAACGACTCTCTGGGCCGGCACATAGAACACCCGCGGCTTCGGCGATTCGGGGATTTCCCGAATCAGAGCGTCGAGTGCGAAGGTGCGTCCGTCGCTTTCGATTCGCGTCTGGTTGGTCCACATCGCCGACATCCCCTGACCGAAATAGGCGTCGAGAATCTTCTTGGGCCGGCGGCCGAAGATATAGCCGTAGCGCTCGAGCGTCGACACTATGAACTCACGGTCGTCGACAAGCTTCAGCGTCTCGAGAAAGACGCTCTTTCCCGAGGCCTGAGGCCCCACGATTATTGTCAGGTCGCCGAAGCTGACGTCGACGCTGCCCAACGGCCCGAGCTTTTCGATCTTAAGACTTTCCATAACGCGATTTTCCGCAAATATAGGCTATTTCGCCCTCGCTGCCAAATTAATCTAATGTTATTTTCGCGAATATATGCTCTCGATATATGGAATAATCTCTTCCATTGCGAATCCCGATTTCATAAACTCGGAATTGTCGCGATTATTATTGTCAATCAGCTGTTGAATTTTATGTGCCCAGTTAACAGGCTTTTCTTCGAGCGACATAGACTCTAATTTTGAAGTCAGTTTAGAGTCGCTGTTGATTGTGTCAGAAATCAAGCATGGTAGACCGGATGCCTGAGCCTCAACTAATACGTAGGGGAGTCCCTCGTAGATTGACGGCATTACGAAAATATCGAAACCGCTCATCAACACGTTGATGTCGTCTCTCAAACCTGCAAAGATTATTTTGTCAGAATCTTTGCCGAGCAAATTTCTTGCTTTCTGTTTATTAGTCTCCATTGTGGCGCCTTCGCCAACAAGCATCAGACGCGAATTTGGGTTGAGCTGATGATATTCTTTGAAAATATCAATTAGGAACGATTGATTTTTGAGAGTTGCAAATCTTCCGACATGGCCTATCACCACAGCATCGTCAGGTATATTAAATTCTCGACGAATCAAAGAGCGTTTGTCATTGCTGTATTGATATAGAGGGACAATGATTCCATTCTTTATCAAAATAGCAGGACTGTTACCGAAAAAGAAAGTTGCCGAACCCGAAGAACAGGCCCAATAGTCGGTTGCAATTCGTTTAATGAATTTTCGATGTAATCCATGGAGCAACCGATTGTGCAAACCATCGGCAGATGTGCTGTGTGAGTGAACCACTCTTACAGGAACACCATATTTCGCTGTATATCGCAAAGGTGCTATTGTCGTAAGATTTCCCGTATTGAAATGGACGGCATTATATTCGCCCCGGTGCTCTTTAAAAAAACTATTCAGGTCACTTAAATAGCCGAAAATACTCTTTGACCTCGATCTGATTGTGTAGATGTTGCAGCCGAGGGCTCGGGCTTCACGAGTGTAGCGCGTTTCTTGTGTAGTGAAAAGCAGAAAATCGACCTGAAACCTATTCTTGTCAATCGCTCTGACTAAATTCATCAGAAAAGTTTCTGCTCCGGCTATATCAAGAGTGCCTGTTATCAACAGCACTTTTATTTTTTCTTCTTTCATTGTTGTTGTATATTATATTTAGCGACGAACAAGCCGACGGTATTTATCCCTTGTACTATCAAGTATGTTCAATATACACAGAACGAGATATGCCGATTTGTCGTGGTGATGTTGGGCAAGTTTAGCTATTATTCTGTGAATACGCGATTTTATCCCTATGATGCGAATATATTTGGGAGAATTTACTTCAGGCCAGGTGTTTCTCCATCTCTCAGGATTCCATGACCTTCTGTCAGCTAAGAATCTGAATTTAGAAGCGGCCATGAAACTGCGCACGAGTGGTAGGTATGTGCTTGAATCTGGCCGCTGAGCACAGAAATCATATAGTTTTTCAGCTACAATTATAATCGATTCTATCGTTTTTTCAGATACGGTTTTGGTGACAGAGTTGGGATTGTCAGTATTGCAGTGATAGAAATCGCTGTCTATGGTTGTGACTTTTTGAGCATAGAAGTAAGCCTCCACTGCTAACAGATAGTCTTCAAAAGAATACAATCTTTGGCTTGGGTAGCCCGAAAGAATTTTCTTGACAATGGTTCCGCGTATAAGTGATGTAGTCAGCCCGATATAAACATTCTCGCAAACAATCATCTGTCGGCGCCATTGGTCGAGGGTGTAGTCGATGCGCCCGGGCATGCGGCGCGTCGATTTTTCGGAGTGGCAGAGGATATGGCATCTGACGATGTCGGCGTTTTCGGCGATGGCTTTCAGATACATCGTCTCGAGCATGTCGGGCTCAATCCAGTCGTCGGAGTCGGGGAAGTAGATAAATTCGCCTGTGGCAGCCTCGGCCGCACGCTTGCGCGACAGTCCGGGGCCCATGTTCTCGGCGTTGCGGAGCAGGGTGACGCTGTCGCGGCGATTGGGATAGCGCGCCACCGTTGCTTCGAGTAGTTCGACGCTGTTGTCGGGCGAACAATCGTCGACGAAGATATATTCAACGTTGTCGAGGGTCTGCTCCATCAGCGACCTGACGCACGCCTCAATATAGCCGGCTACGCGATAGACAGGCACGCAAACACTTACCTTAGCCTTCATTCTCAAATGCTGCTTTTAGAAATTCATCGAGGCCGCGATATTTGGCCTTGTGGTTTTTCAGCCAATGCTTCATATTTTCCTCGCCGACCTGACGCCTGACGGGGATTTCGGGATAGTCGTCGATATTCGATGCGTCGACAAACAGGTAGAACTCTTCCCAGAAGTCGGCGGCTACGGGCTCGCGGCCGAAGCGCTCCTTGATTGAGCGAGCATAGCGGAAGGCTTCTTTCTCGCACTCCACTTTCCGGCGCTCGAAATAGTCGTCGATTGAACAGACAACGCGCGCCGGGCGACCCACGGCCACTGAATTGGCGGGGATGTCTTTGGTGACAATCGAACCGGATCCGATAAAAGTGTTGTCGCCGATAGTTACGTTCTTAAGAACCATGCAGTCGGCTCCGAACTTAACGTTGTTGCCTATTTTCACCGGACCAGACGAGGGAATAAATTCATGATAGAGATATTTGAAGACGTCGGTAACATAGTCGTGGGTCAGAAGCCGGAAGTTGGCGTTGAGCGAAACATTGTCGCCAATCTCAACCAACGATGGGCGCGTAATGTCGATGACGCAGTTCCTCGGCGAGTCAAATAAGACGATGTTTTTGCCAATCTTGACTCCCTTAGCCCTAAGATAGTTGAAATAAGCATCGGAGTAATGTAAATGCTCTTTATGTAATACGCTAAGAATCAATCTTTTGCCCCTCCCCCCCCACAAGGCTTTCTTAAGCTTCGAAATGTTCGACATAGTGATTTTATTTCGTTCTTGTTTGGTAAGCAGAATAAATCCGGTGACAAACGACGCAAACAGAAACCCTGCGATTGCTGTTATTATCGACATGCCGATTCCCTCGGGCGTCGGAATAATCAGCGCCAAAGGAATCAGAACAACCATTACAGCGCCCACGCGCGCAAACACTTTTCGGAAGGCTGTTCCGAGCGACATAGCCAGCTGCTTTCGCGCAATCAGCGATATTACCAGAAGATTGACGGCCTCAATAAATGCCATCGAGTAGAACACGCTCTGATATGGTGCTCCCAACCGAAGGGCAGCCCACGTCAGCGGCAGAATGGCAATCTGGCAAATCACCTCAGTAATCTGATAGGCGCGGAGGTTGCCGTCGGCTTTGAACATCACGTCGAACACCGTGTGGAAGCATCTGACAAGTATGTAGAGAATCAGCGCCTGAACGAAAGCAGCGGCGTAGGGCGGCACGTTTCCCAGCCATAGCTTCAGCATCGGCCCTGCCACTATAAAAGCCGGAAAAGCGATGATGGCGGTCAGGAAGAACGTAATTCGCCAGCAGGCAAACACGAGATCGAAAAACCGCTGCCGGTCGCCGCGGCTCCAGCTATCGATAATCTGCGGCTTGAACGACACATTGAGGTCGGAGGTGAATGTTTCGAGCAGGCTCGAAAACTGGATTGCCACAGCGCGGGCCGCGTTGACAGCCACACCGCCAAACCAGTTCAGAATGAAATTTATGCCCGACTGCGACAGCGTGAATCCGAGATTGCCAAGAAACTGCCATCCGGCAAACCCCGTCATCTCTTTGAGCAGAGCGCGGTTGCCGATATTGCTGAATTTCACCTCGGCGGGGAACTCCCTGCGGCAATAGATGAGGTTCAGCGCCCTGACAATCAGCGCCACAATGAAAAGCAGAATGGCGTAATAAACCACCGGCGTAAACGGCGAAAACGCGAGCAAGAGGACAGCCCCGAGCTTTAGCGCCGATTCGACGACTGCAAACAGGGCGTAGGCGTTGAAACGCTCGTGGGCAATAATGACGGCATCGTAGGGAACGGTCAGAATCGACACAACAGCCGACAGCAGCGAGAATTGAAGAATCCAGTAGGCGGCCGGACGGCTTCCCTCGGGAATATTCAGGTCTGGAATCATAACGAGTCCCGCAATCTCGATTGCCACGATGAACGCTAATGCAATCCAGATCTGAATCTTTAATCCAAGACAGAAAATCAGATTGACGCGCTCGTTGTTACCGCGGCCCTTCTCGAAATTGATAAAGCGCTGAATGGTAGATGAGAACAACCCTCTCAGCGAGCCGAAGAGCACGATGACACTGCCGACGAGGCCATAGAGGCCGAAGTCGTCGACGCCGAGATAGTGGAGCAGAGCGCGCGACGTGTAGAGCCCTACTCCCAGCGTAAACAGCTTGCGCAGGTAGAGATAGAGCGTGTTGCGCGCTATGCGCCGGTTTCCCTGAGCGTTGTCGGCAGTCATGATACGGCGCTGAACGGTTGGGCTACGGGTTTGCGATATTTGCCTTCGGAGAGACTGATGGCGAAGGGAATGGCGATGACGGCGATGAGCTTGGCGCGATGGCGGAAGGCTGTTCCGGCGTTGAATGTGCCGTAACCGAAGATAAAGGCGGAGCAGAGCATGGCTATGACAACAAAGCGCTTGAGCATCAGATGGCGGCCCGGCCGGTATTTCCAGATTATCCAGCACATCCACATATAGATGGCGCCGTCGATGGCGAAGCCGACTATGTCGCTCATGCGGTTCCACTCAGTGGGCAGCGGCGAGAAGAGGAAGTAGAACATCTTCAGCGGCGAGAACAGCAGGCCCTGCACCGTAGAATCCGCGTCAATCCACGTCAGATAGTCGGAATTGCCGCCGCCGACCTTATTGACCTTCTGAAGAAAGTCGGAGTTGTCTTCGAAGCTGAAATCGTTGAACTTGCCGGTAAACATCTCGAACGAATCGGCAATCAGGAACCATATTCCGGAAATAACAATCATCGACAAGACGCTTGATGTTGTGAATCTGACTCGCCCCGTGGCCGGATTGTAGAACAGGAATGCCGCAATGTAGCCCAAGAAGAGGCCGAGGACGCCGGCGTGCATATAAGACGCCGCCAACAGCATGGCGATACATCCCACAATATTCTGCGCTCCTCCCTGAGTGAACCACTTCACGAAATAGAAAGCCGACACAGCCACAAAGAACTCCACCCAGGCCTCGCGCAGCAGAATGCCGGAGAAGATAATGGCGTTGGGCAGCAGCGCTATGACTGTAACAGCAACGAAGATGGCACGCGGGTTGACCCGCAGCAGCTTAAGCGACTTATACACCATTATGATTATGCCCATGCCGAAGATAACGTTGACATACTGGGCCAAGAGCCTCGATGCGTAGGTAAAGCTGTAGAACATGCCGACAACCTTGGGGAAGTCCATCTTTGTTTCAAACGAGATATTTCGATAGAATAGCAATGCAATGCGGTGGAACGCCTCCGAGTCAGCTCCCGAGTTTGGAATCTCTGCCAGATGCAGGTAGTCGACGAACAGAAGCATGATCCGCAGCGCCAGGCCGATGGCGAGCACAATGGTGATGCCGCGCTCCTTGCGCGTCAGCACGTAGGCGAACATCAGAATCGCGTGGACGGCGATAATGGGCAGCGCATAAACCGTGGGGTCGATACGCTGCCATCCTGCAATGGCAATGACAATGTCCTGCAGGCCGATGAGCGCAAAGAAAGCTATGAAGATATTGAGCATTCCGGAGCGGTAGATATCAGAGACGGTCATCGACCTCGGCGCGCGGGCGCGTATCCTTGACGTCGAACACAACAGCGGAGTCTTTGAGCAGCGGCCGCAGGTCGAGGTCTGCGAAGGCGGCGTGGGCCACTGCGGCAATCACTGCGTCGTAGCGCGTGCCCTCGTGGAGCTCGTTGGTGACTTCGATGCCATATTCGCGGCGGACAGCCTCGGGGTTGGCCCACGGGTCATAGACCGTGACGCTCAGGCGGTATTCACCGAGGGCGCGGACGATGTCGATGATCTTGGTATTGCGCACGTCGGGGCAGTTCTCCTTGAAGGTGAAGCCGAGAATCAGAATCTCGCTGTCGAGAACCTGGATGCCTTTCTTAAGCATGAGCTTCACAACGCGGTCGGCCACATAGGCGCCCATGCCGTCGTTCATGCGGCGTCCGGCGAGGATGATCTCGGGGTTGTAGCCGTGGCGCTGCGCACACTGGGCGAGATAGTAGGGGTCTACTCCGATGCAGTGGCCGCCGACAAGTCCGGGCTTGAAAGGGAGGAAGTTCCATTTCGTCGAGGCGGCCTCGAGGACGTCGGTGGTGTCGATGCCCATGAGAGTGAAGATCTTCGAGAGTTCGTTTACGAAGGCGATATTGATGTCGCGCTGCGAGTTCTCGATGACTTTGGCGGCCTCGGCTACCTTTATCGAGGGGGCGAGATGGGTGCCGGCCGTTATGACGCTCGAATATACCCGGTTGACATATTCGCCCACCTCAGGTGTCGAGCCGGAGGTCACCTTGCGGATCTTCTCCACGGTGTGGAGCTTGTCGCCCGGATTGATGCGCTCGGGCGAATACCCGGCGAAGAAGTCGGTGTTGAATTTCAGGCCGCTGACCTTCTCGACCACGGGGATACACTCGTCTTCGGTGACGCCGGGATAGACGGTCGACTCATAGACGACGACATCGCCCGGAGCGATGACGCGTCCTACGGTCTCGCTGGCTCCGTAGAGCGGAGTGAGGTCTGGATTGTTGTTCTCGTCGACGGGTGTGGGAACGGCCACCACATAGAAATTGCAGTCGCGGATATCGTCGAGATTTGCTGTGCAGCGGAAGCCGTGGTTGTCAATCGCATCGCGCAGCAGGTCGTCACTCACCTCAAGGGTGGCATCGTGGCCGGCCATCAGCGCCTCGACGCGACGGGGGTTCATGTCGAATCCGACAGTGGGATATTTCGTAGAGAAAAGCCGGGCCAGCGGCAGACCGACATAGCCCAGTCCGATAACGCATATTCTGGTGTTTTCGGGTGTATTCATGATTGTTGTCGTTTGGTTCGAGTTTCAGAGGTTTTTTGCATACCAATCGCAGGCTATCTCCAGCCCTTGACGCATTGAAAACTGCGGATTATAGCCCAATAGACGCTGTGCTTTTTCGATTGAAGCAAGCGAGTGAGGTATGTCGCCGAGACGATTCGGCCCGTGAAGCGGTTCGATAGAGGCGATAGCAGGATCTTCGCGAGATAGAAACTCACGAAGATAGCCGGTGAGCTGATTGAGTGTAGTGCGCTCGCCGAAAGCGGTGTTGTAGATCTGGTTCACAGCCTCGGGATTGTTCGTTGACATTGCGCGGATATTCATCTCGATGACATTGTCGATATATGTGAAATCACGCGAATACTCGCCGTCGCCGTTTATGACAGGCTGCTCATGGTTTAGCAGTTTCTTGACAAATAAGGGTATTACTGCAGCGTATGCTCCGTTGGGATCCTGACGTCGGCCAAACACGTTGAAGTAACGTAATCCGATATATTCGACGCCATAAGTGCGGGCGAAAACGTCGGCATAAAGTTCATCGACATATTTGGTAATCGCATAAGGCGAAAGCGGACGTCCGATGATATCTTCAACTTTCGGCAGCGAAGCGGAGTCGCCATAGGTGCTTGAAGAGGCTGCGAAGATGAAGCGCCTGACACCGGCATCGCGCGACGCCACGAGCATATTCAGGAACCCACCGATGTTGACTTCGTTAGTTGTAATTGGGTCTTTGATGGAACGCGGAACCGATCCGAGTGCTGCCTCATGGAATACGTATTCACAGCCTTCCACAGCTTTCCGGCAATCGTCGAGATTGCGGATGTCGCCGACAATGAGTTTCAGACGGCTGCCATATTTCTCAATAAGTGGCAGGAGGTTTTCGATATGCCCTGTGGCAAAATTGTCGAGCACCGTGACCGAATGGTCGCGCTCGAGTAAAGCCTCCGTGAGGTTCGAGCCGATAAAGCCCGCACCCCCCGTGACGAGGATGTGTGACATAATTAATTAAGTATAGGGGAAATGGTAAAACGGAAATGCCCCGTCAGGGCATATCTCCTATTCCTGCTTATTGCCGTAATAGACTGACAAATAAGTAGTTATAAATTAATCTACAGGAGATGCTACACTCTTTCGAGGCTATCATTTATGTGTAATAAAAATAGACCGCTCGGGCCATAAATTCGGCGCAAAGTTAAGAAATATCAATCAAATCTGCAACCTTGCTATAGGTTTCTAATCTTAGTGGACACGGTTCTTTCATTTAAGCCCCAAAAAGAGACATATCTTCCCTTACCCGGTTCATTGCGAATCGGGTAATTTTTTGATGTTGTA
>PPYF01370411.1_pt1 | contig 27189 bp, 24 predicted proteins | sample 1559871 | NCBI WGS metagenome assembly PPYF01 (sample SAMN08240021, study PRJNA423297) | Human gut metagenome, whole genome shotgun sequencing project. | reverse complement strand
TTACAGATCTTCGACATTTTTACTGCCAGGCGTTTCAGCGAGCTGTGCACCATGACATAGGCACCGCAGTCGGACGTTGCTTCAATCAGATCTTCCGCAGGTACCACGGCCAGATTGCTGACTTCAGCCAGCTTCTGCACCGCCAGTTGCTGATAGCCATCTGGCGTATTTAGGCGCGTACCGATAGCCGTCGCGCCGAGGTTCACCTCCAGCAGCAGTTCTGCGGTGCGCAGCAGGTTTTTGGTTTCTTCATTGAGCAAGACGCTGAAGGCGTGGAATTCCTGACCGAGGGTCATCGGTACGGCGTCCTGTAGCTGGGTGCGGCCCATTTTCAGAATGTCCTGGAATTCAACCGCTTTGCGCTGGAAGCCTTCGCCTAACTGATTGATCGCATCAATCAGCTTCAGAATAGAGGTGTACACCGCGATGCGGAAACCGGTTGGGTAAGCGTCGTTGGTGGACTGGCATTTGTTAACGTGGTCGTTAGGGTTGAGGAACTGGTATTCGCCTTTCTGATGGCCCATCAGTTCCAGACCAATGTTCGCCAGTACTTCGTTGGTGTTCATGTTAACGGAGGTACCCGCGCCGCCCTGGTAAACGTCTACCGGGAACTGATCCATGCACTTACCGTTATTCAGGACTTCATCACATGCAGCAATAATGGCGTTGGCGACGCCTTTTGGAATGGTTTGCAGCTCTTTGTTCGCCATGGCCGCCGCTTTCTTCACCATCACCATCCCGCGAACGAACTCTGGGATATCGCTGATTTTACTGTTACTGATGTAAAAGTTTTCAATCGCTCTCAGAGTATGAACGCCGTAGTAAGCGTCAGCAGGAACTTCCCTGGTACCCAACAGATCTTCTTCGATACGAATGTTGTTTAGCATGTGAACCTTCTTTTTGCGAGCTGCCAATGATTTCACCAAATACGCAGGATTTTTGAAGTCATGCGTTTTTCTTACCGCAGATTATTTCCTTAATCGGCCCGGTGTCCATGATCATATGCTGATGATAGCGGATTGCAGTTATCTGGATCACTTATTATCTGGTGAAGCTGATAAGAATTATTGATTTGTGAAATGAATCACCGCTTGACGAATGTTGACAAAATTATCCATCTGCGCTGATTGAAATACGGCGATCCATCACCATTTAAATCTAGTGCAGAGAATCATGAATCGCTGCCGGCGCGTCGTACGCGTTGTTTACCTCACAGGAGATGCCAGTGCGCTGGATACCGTTAATCGCAATTTTTCTCTATGTTTACATTGAGATATCTATTTTTATCCAGGTCGCCCATGTGTTTGGCGTCCTGATGACGCTGCTGTTGGTTATTTTCACTTCGGTTATCGGCATGTCGCTGGTGCGTAACCAGGGCTTCAAGAACCTGATGCTGATGCAGGAAAAAATGCAGGCGGGTGAAAGCCCAGCGGCAGAGATGATCAAAAGCGTATCGCTGATCCTTGCCGGTTTGCTGTTGCTTTTACCGGGGTTCTTTACCGATTTCCTGGGTCTGGTGCTGTTGCTACCGCCGGTGCAGAAGCATCTGACCGTGAAGCTGATGCCTTATTTGCATTTCAATCGTATGCCGGGAGGCGGTTTTGCTGGCGGTACCACGAGCGGGCAGACCTTTGACGGTGAGTATCAGCGTAAAGACGAACGTCCTGATCAGATTGACCATAAAGACGATAATCGCCCGTAATGGTTTTATCGTGATGAAAAAAGCCGGATATCTCTCCGGCTTTTTTGTTTTTACGCGGTGACTATGCGCCGCTTAGGCAGCAGCCACCACAGCATAAACAGCATCACGATGGCGTACAGACTCTTCCAGCCGACCATTGCCAGCAGCATGACGCATAGCGCTACGCCAATCATCGACAGCATCCGGAAACGGCCAGTGAGCAACTTACAGCCCGCCAGCATGCACAGCAGGTAAATCATAATAAAGATGCCGTTGGCGTAGATGATTAGCGCATCGAGATTGATATTAAGCCCATAGCTTGCCAGCGTGCTGAGCATACAACTGCCGATCACGACGTTTAATGCGTTGCGCGGCACGTGGTTAGGTGACAGTCGGGCCAAATAGCTGGTGGGTTTATATTGCGCCTGGGACCACACCAGCCGGGCAAAGCTTTGAATATAGATATTGGTGCTGGCAAAGCAGGCGAGAAAGCCGATCACGCTTGCTACCCAGAGTGCTTTAACGCCGAACAGTTGTACCACGATGGTGGGTAGCGATGCCGCCGCGGTATTGGCTGCGCCGTAGGCATGAAAACGAAGTACCAGGACGGTACAGGCCCAATAGACAACACCGGCTAGCAGTAGGCCGATAATCAACGCCCGCGGGAAGTCACGCTCCGGGTGACGAAACTCAGAAGCCATATGTGCGAAGGCCTCAAGGCCAACAAAGCACCAGAACATCACCGAGAGAGCGGCAAACAGCTGCGAAGGGTTAATTTCCGCAGGCGCCGGGAAAGGGATCTCACTTACCGTGATATCGCCGTAGACCCAAATGGCTGCCAGCAGCGCGATAATCAATATGGCAACCAGCGTCTGAATATTCGCGCTGGAGCTGGCGCCGCGTGAGCCCAGCCACCAGATGATACCCAGCGTGGCGACTTCGGCCATCAGCAGCTGCCAGCCGTGCCAGCCAAATAGCGCTTGAGTAAAACCTGAGGCGATATGTAAGGCGGCAGGGAGACCAACGGGAATGACTGAGAGAAATAGCCAGCCGGTCACGCGCGCCAGGCGGGGGCCAAAGGCCATCTCGACAAAGTGTGCGACGCCGCCTGCGCTGGGGAAGTGGCGGCCAAGTAAGGCGAAAACAATCGCCACCGGAAATACCAATACAATCAAAGCCGGCCACGCCCACAGGCTATTGTTACCCGCGACTATCGCGCCCAGTGCGGGTACGGCAAATACCCCGGTCCCCAGCAGCGATGTCGACAGTAATCCGATTCCTTGAGCTAATCCCAGCTCCTGTTTGAGTTCCGCCATATCCTTCGCCCACACCCTTGAAAAAGAGCGTGATTTTACCACAGCAGAGCGTGGTATCGCCCCGCGCCATTGTGCTGTAGTCAGCACGGATTTCAGTGATTTATCGTGATTGAGGGGCGGTTATAAATTTTTTTTAGGTTTCCCCCTTGAAGGGCAGGAGAACACCCCCATCTCTCTGGCACTAGCCGGAAAACCGTGTACGGCCCGGCGTCATCCATAACTGATAATGACTTTCTCAAAGGAGAGCTATCAATGAGTATTCGTCCGCTACATGATCGTGTGATCGTCAAACGTAAAGAAGTTGAAACCAAATCTGCTGGCGGCATCGTCCTGACCGGTTCTGCGGCAGCGAAATCAACTCGTGGCGAAATCATCGCTGTCGGTAAAGGCCGCATTCTGGAAAACGGAACTGTGCAGCCGCTGGACGTTAAAGTTGGTGACATCGTGATTTTCAACGACGGCTACGGCGTGAAATCTGAGAAGATCGACAATGAAGAAGTGTTGATCATGTCTGAAAGCGACATCCTGGCAATTGTTGAAGCGTAATTTTTACGCACGAAACTGTACGAATTTGAGGAATTAAGAACATGGCAGCTAAAGACGTAAAATTCGGTAACGACGCTCGTGTGAAAATGCTGCGCGGCGTTAACGTACTGGCAGACGCAGTTAAAGTAACCCTGGGCCCTAAAGGCCGTAACGTGGTTCTGGATAAATCTTTCGGCGCACCAACCATCACCAAAGATGGTGTTTCCGTAGCACGTGAAATCGAACTGGAAGACAAGTTCGAAAACATGGGCGCGCAGATGGTGAAAGAAGTTGCTTCTAAAGCGAATGACGCTGCAGGCGACGGTACCACCACCGCGACCGTACTGGCGCAGGCAATCATCACTGAAGGTCTGAAAGCCGTTGCTGCGGGCATGAACCCAATGGATCTGAAACGTGGTATCGACAAAGCTGTCGCTTCCGCCGTTGAAGAACTGAAAGCACTGTCCGTACCTTGCTCTGACTCTAAAGCAATTGCTCAGGTTGGTACCATCTCCGCTAACTCCGACGAAACCGTAGGTAAACTGATCGCTGAAGCGATGGATAAAGTCGGTAAAGAAGGCGTAATTACCGTTGAAGACGGTACCGGTCTGGAAGATGAACTGGACGTGGTTGAAGGTATGCAGTTTGACCGTGGCTACCTGTCCCCATACTTCATCAACAAACCAGAAACAGGTGCAGTTGAGCTGGAAAGCCCATTCATCCTGCTGGCTGACAAAAAAATCTCCAACATCCGCGAAATGCTGCCAGTTCTGGAAGCCGTTGCGAAAGCAGGCAAACCACTGCTGATCATCGCTGAAGATGTTGAAGGCGAAGCGCTGGCGACTCTGGTTGTTAACACCATGCGTGGCATCGTGAAAGTGGCAGCGGTTAAAGCACCTGGCTTCGGCGACCGCCGTAAAGCTATGCTGCAGGATATCGCTACTCTGACCGGCGGTACCGTTATCTCTGAAGAGATCGGTATGGAGCTGGAAAAAGCGACCCTGGAAGACATGGGCCAGGCTAAACGCGTTGTGATCAACAAAGACACCACCACCATCATTGATGGCGTGGGTGAAGAAGCGGCGATTCAGGGCCGTGTTGCTCAGATCCGTAAGCAGATCGAAGAAGCAACGTCTGACTACGACCGTGAAAAACTGCAGGAACGTGTAGCTAAACTGGCTGGCGGCGTTGCAGTTATCAAAGTCGGTGCTGCTACCGAAGTTGAAATGAAAGAGAAAAAAGCACGCGTTGACGATGCCCTGCACGCGACCCGTGCTGCGGTTGAAGAAGGCGTGGTTGCCGGTGGTGGTGTTGCGCTGATTCGCGTTGCATCCAAACTGGGTGATCTGCGCGGCCAGAACGAAGACCAGAACGTGGGTATCAAAGTTGCGCTGCGCGCAATGGAAGCTCCACTGCGTCAGATCGTTCTGAACTGCGGCGAAGAACCTTCTGTCGTGGCTAACACCGTGAAAGCGGGCGATGGCAACTACGGTTACAACGCAGCAACCGAAGAATACGGTAACATGATCGATATGGGTATCCTGGATCCAACTAAAGTGACCCGTTCTGCTCTGCAGTACGCAGCTTCCGTTGCTGGTCTGATGATCACCACCGAGTGCATGGTCACCGACCTGCCAAAAAGCGACGCTCCTGATTTAGGCGCTGCTGGCGGCATGGGTGGCATGGGCGGTATGGGCGGCATGATGTAATCGTGCGCTATACCCCATAGCATCAAGAAACCCCCGGGCAGAAATGTTCGGGGGTTTTTCTTTTGGTCATCTTTTTAGTATAAGGTTTACACACGGACGGCTTGCGTCCAGCTCATTGATTATGGGGAATAACATGCAGGTAAAATTATTAGCAGGGATTGTGGGTGCTACGTTGCTGTTAGCTGGCTGTAGCTCCACGACGGAGCTGACCGCAGGTGGCCAGAATGTGCGCTTTGTGGAAGAGAAGCCAGGCGCTGAGTGCCAGCTGATGGGCACCGCTACCGGAACACAGGGTAACTGGCTCTCCGGCCAGCAGGGTGCGGAAGGCGGTTCTATGCGCGGTGCTGCAAACGCGCTACGTAACCACGCGGCAGAGCTGGGTGGTAACGTGATTTATGGCGTAAGCAGCCCGACGCAAGGTGTGCTGTCCAGCTTTGTTCCTACCGACAGCGAAATGAACGGCCAGGTTTATAAGTGTCCGAATTGATATGCCAAGCCTCCCTCTGTTAAAACGGAGAGAGGCTTAACGGCTCAGGTATTCAACGAGTCTAAGGTATCAAGATAAAAGGCGTGTAGTGGCCTCAAACACTCATCCCGCGTAAGTATCTTTTCAGGTTGGGCTGAGATAACTCGGCTAAAAATCTGACACGCCCGTTTATCATCGCGCACTGCCTGTAGCGTCGAGTACTTTTCCAGGGTATGCATCAGAATGTTGTTTTCTTCCTCTGAAGGGTGATCGGCGCTGGTTTTAATTACGGCACCGGAAAGCACTTTTTTTCCTTCCGCGGTGTTAAAACAAAATAAGATTGCCAGATGATGGGTAAACAGTAACTGTTTCCAATCATCCTGCGGGTACTGTTGGTAATTCATGGCCTCGGTATTGCTCAACCTGGCGGTATAAAGCATCAAGTGATTCACCGTCGAAGCGAAGTATTGAATAAGCTCCGTTTCGCCAGCATGAATTAATGCTTGCTGGATAGCGGCAATCAGCGGTCCTGTCAGCATATCGTCGATGTACAAGAGAGTGATAAGGTCATTCTGCAACGTCGCGATAAGGGTGGAAACGGATCCTCCTGGCTTGAGCATAAGTGACATTACCCGTCTTTCGGGATTAGGATGCTGAAGCTCTTCCTCCTCTATTTGGGGGGTATGGTTCATTAATGCATCGGAGAAGGCTCGGAGTTTTTTTCCATATGCTTCTCGTTCAAACATGAGGCGTTCGGAGACAACGATCATTCGGTTACGCAAAATGGTTAGCAGTGAGGCTAATTCAGGGACCTGTAGATAATAGTGTTGGTACAGTCCATCTGATTGCTTAGTTTTTAGCAGCAACGCTAAGAAGTGATTTTCATATTTGATAACTGCCGTATTAATACCTGTGATCGAGTTTTGCATAGGATTTTCCTTTCCAGATTTAATGTACAGCCTGTACCGAGCTGTATTGTGACAAGTCGATGATGCGATCGGCCGAAGCAATTGTAGAGGGGCGATGGGCAACGATAACTCGGGTAATGCTTAGGCTGGAAATTGAGCGATTGATGACTGATTCGTTATTCAGATCTAAATGGCTGGTGGCTTCATCCATAAACAGAATGCTGGGCTTACGATAAAGTGCGCGAGCAATTAAAATGCGTTGCTTCTGTCCCCCAGAAATACCAAGGCCAAGCTCACCCACGATGGTTTCATATCCCATAGGCATGTTCATGATCTCGTCATGAATATTACAATATCTGGCGCATTCGATAACCAAATCCATCTTTACGTTATTCTCAAAACCGCTGATGTTTTCAACCAATGATCCAGAGAACAAACGATCTTCCTGCAGTACGCAGGATATTCCCTGACGATAATTGTTTAAGCCAATTTTTTGGATGTCGAGATTATCAGCAAATACATCACCTTGTGTTGGAGATAGTAGGCCACACATGATTTTTAGCAGTGTTGTTTTCCCCACTCCTGACGGCCCAATTAAAGCAACTGACTCGCCGGGAGAAATGTTGAGGTTCAGGTTTGCAATAATGGGTTGCGAAAAGGGATCGTATTGGTAACTGAGATTCTTTATCTCAAGCCGGGCGCCTGTACCTTCAGAAAATACTCGACGAGGGGGCAGCGATTTTTCCGGTTCGCTGAATACAATTTCTGAGAGGCGCTCATTGTGTAATGACAGCATGCGCAGCTGCATACACAGATCGATGAGGCTGGATGCTCGCTGGGAAAACTGGCCTCGATAGGCGTTAAACGCCATAAACATACCGAGCGTCATATTATTATTGATGACCATAATCGCACCCAGCCACAGTATGACAACTTGATCGATTGACGTGATGAAGGTGTTTATACCGCCAAACATCATATCGAAACGTGTCTGCTTAATGCCTGCATTACAGGCGTCAATATTGAGATTGAGCCAGTGCTGGGAGCGGCGGCTTTGTAGATTAAGCGCCTTAATTGTCGCAATGCCATACAGTGATTCCATGAAGTGGGATCCGGAACGTGCACCTTTAACGACCTGCTCCTCGGCAACGCGACGGTAGAAACGATAAGTCAGCAACCGCATTAGTGCATAGCAAAAGGTAAAACCCACAACGACCCATACCAGCCAACCACCATACAGCGTTAGCATGATTAACAGGCCGACAGTCATGATTGAGTCCATAATCCCGGTCACAATGCTATTTGTGAAGGTTGAGCGAATAGTATCAAGTGACGAAAAGCGGGATTGGATATCACCGAGATGTCTTTTTTCAAAGAATGACAGCGGAAGATTCGTCAGGTGATCAAATAATGATGTTTTCCATTGAATATTCGTCAGTGTATTAAGTGTTAACGAAGTCCATGCTCGTAACATGCTGATAAAAGTCCGGAACAAGGTAAAAAATACGAGCCCAATGCAAATGATGGATAATAAGTTTTGGTCATGAGCCATGATAACGTGGTCAGTAACCAATTGGGTTCCCACCGGCAGTAACAGCCCGATTGCCTCGATCGCCATTGAATAAGAAAAAATCTTGAGCAGCACTGACTTTAAGCCAGCGATATTGTTCATCAGGTCTATCAGTCGTAGCCGAGACTTACGTTTTTCTTGCTGAAAGTTTTGATCTGGCCAGAGCTCTAGTGCAATACCGGTGAAATGGTTAGAGATCTCCTGTAGTCCAATCACTCTTTTACCTAAGGACGGGTCATGGATGATAAAGCTGGATTGACTGACTTTAGTCAGCACTACGTAGTGGTTCATTTCCCAATGAATGATGCAGGGAAGTTTTAATTGCTTAATTTCATTCAGATCTAAAGTGAGTGCGCGGCTCTTTAGGCCCGCCTGTTCGGCCATCTGACTTAACGATAACAGACTTGAGCCTTGTGACGGGCTGCCGTAGCGTTGGCGGAAGTTAAATAAGTCGATATGCTGCCCATAAAAACTGCAGATCATCGCCAGGCAGGCAATACCACATTCTGTTGCTTCCGATTGCAATATAACGGGCGTCTTTTTCCGCAGCGAAAAATCAATTTTAGAAATTATTTTTGAAAATAAATGATTAGTCATCGAGTGGTCCGCTTACGCTTTGGGTCATCTTATAAAAAGGAGTGAACATCCACATATATAGTGGTCGTTTTTCGAGAAATACAATGGCCTGAGCCTTGAGACCATCGGATAACTTTAGATTCTTCCCGTTATACTCGAACTCTTTATTTTTGATCTTTATTAATGCCTTATAGAGGGCAAGTTCTTGTTGTACAGCCCCATTGTTAACGTTAGTGTATTCTGACATCTCTTGCCGAGATGCCGGCATCGATGATATAGACATTACCTGACCAGGGAATTGGCCAAATTTATCAGATGGAAACGCATCATAGCGGATATTAATGGTGTCCCCGGGCTTTACATAAGGGATGGCATTATTCGGTAGCCAAAGGATAAGATAATATTCAATATCTCCAGTGGGTTTTATTTGCGCAAGGCTGCTACCGTTGTCAACCATTTGTCCTTTGGTGACTGATAATGATTCAATGCGACCGGCAGTCATGGCTTTGATAATTAAATTACCATTTGCATTTGATTCAACAAGTTGATTTCTATAATCATTGGTTTGGTTGTTTTGGGTTAATATTTGATTATCAAAATCAGCAGCCTTAGTGATTTTGTCGCTATTGAGTTGAGTGATTTGCGATTCAAGCTGCATTTTTTGACTCACTAAAGACTGGTAAGCACTTTGTTGCTGGAAGTAGAGCGAGTGCTGGTAGTTGTATTGATCTTTTGTGATATACCCTTTTTTAAGATAGCCGTCGTAGCTCGATAGATTGTCATGCATTTTTTTGAGGCCCGTTTGGGTATTGGTCAGCATCCGATTGGTTTCTTTCAATGATTCGGTGGCAGTTTTCAGTTGGACTTCAATCGCGCTGACAGTTTCGCTTTTATTTCGAGTTAGCTTTTCTATGATTCCCTGTGAATTAAGAATTTTTTCATTGATGACTCCAACCTGGGCTGCGCTGACGTTGCCACTTGACGTATTTCTGGATATATCGATCTCATACAACGGCGCATCTTTTTCTACCAGATCGCCGATGCTGACGAATTGATTAATTACCGAACCTTGTTGAGGCGAAAAAATATTGATGGAATGCGGTAGCGTGATCACCTCACCACGAACGTCAATTCGTTGGGTGAAAGAGCAGAAGGTCACTGTTGCGATCAACATCATTAAGAATATGGCAGAAAGTAGCATAATTAGCCACGCAGGCAGACCAGCCAAAAGTAGGGCTTTTCCCTGCCAGTGATTTTTCTTGTATTCAATCGCTTCCCTGCGATAAAGGTTATTTAGCATTATCGGTTACTTAGTGTTTATTAAGTCGATTGTTATCAGTCGGTTATATATGAAACGATTAGACATATTCAATATTATAAAGGCCCGCATTGCGGACCTTTATCTTTTAGATGCAATCTAATATCAGGCAGATGTCCATGGCGTGAATGTACCTTCTATTGCCCCATCAAGGAATGCGGTACTGTAATTATAGACATCATCAAATCCCGCTAGCCCGCCGGCGATCCCACCGATCACGGCACCTGCAGCAAGGCCATAAAGCATCCCAACCCCCTGACCGATGGAACCGACGCCGAGGATACCACCGCCATCGCCGCCATGAGCGCCACCAATAATTGTTCCAATCGCGGCCCCCGCGGCTGCACCACCTACAATACCCGCGGCAGCAGAAATGCCGTTGGTGACTACAGATGTGACGGCATTGCTAACAGAGGAGAAATTCCAGCTATAGCGACCACCGGAGATCGCATCCATTTCCATTACAGATAATTGTTTCATATTTATTCCTTTAATTAATAAAGCTAAGATTAAAATGCCGCTACTACGATTAGTCGTAACCAGCGGAAGAAAAATAGCGGTGAAGATGGTTACTATCAACTGAAATAACATGAATTGTTGATGAATTCACTACTGGCAAACTGAGTTGTCATGTCTTAAATTTCGATTTATTAATGTATAATTGGATCTGCGTTTTTGATGCCTGCTAATAAATGTAGGGATATAGTTTTTATGTTTTTATATATAGCGTCAGGGTTTTTTAATTAACGTTCTGTTCCTGTAGTAGAGGATATTTTCATATGAATGTAGAAAAACGCCTGATACAGATGATAGTCTATCGGTATCAGGCTTTTTCTAATTATTTAGAATCTATTGTTCCTGAATAACAACCTGAAATACCGCTTTAACATTACCCAGTGATACTTCCGCCGCATTGTCGCTAAAGCGATAGTAATCAGCCGTGAAGTCAAAAGATTGTGATGATTTTACATTGGCGATTTTGTAGTCATCGGTGTTATAGAATTCAACTGGTGTGTTGCCTTTCTTGATAATGATACCCACTTTTTGAGCCGCTCCCGATCCGGTTATCTGGTTATCTATGATGCCATCGCCGGATGCACTTGCCCCGCTTATAGGGTTAAACCAGTAAGTTACCGTAGTGCCGAGAGATTCCTGAGGGCAATTTAGGTCCATAGTAATGGTCTTTTGTGACGGTGTAATCCCACCACGGGCTACCGACATTAGATTATCTTTACTGATTTTTTTCAGCGTTATCTGGCTGGAGCCTGCGACAGAAACATTGCAGGAAGTATTTTTGTAATTCAAATTAGATAATTTGATCGTTGCCTGGTATAGCAGGCGATCGCTGGGGTTGGGGTTAGTTTGTGGATTACCGGCAGAGAAGCTAATAGCGGAATTCTCACTTGTGTCGTTAGTGTTGATGGTCGGTTTAGTTTTGATTAACCATACGGTGATAAATTTATAGCTATTTCCCCCTGTAGTGTTTTCGATGGGCACGAGCGTTGAGCCGACGACGGCTGGTACCAATGAACCATTCTTGCTCAGCAGAATGTCTGAAACCTGATAACCAATACCATCAATACCCGTCTCATACACGGGTTTACCCTGGATCCCGGTGACTCCGGGGATCGCTGATGCAGTTGAATCAATGATGTACTGGTCATTCATAATTTTACTACATGTAAAAGTTTTATAGGCCCCGGTACCAAATTTTTTGGAATAAAGCACAGCCCCAACTGGAATAGAGGGATCTAGTGCAATACGTGGCGATAGTGATAATACCTGGCGTTGGGTGCTGCCATCGTATGTACATTTTGCCATTGCATTGTTTGCGCAAATTAGCATCACTAACAGGATAAATAGTTTGTTCATTAATCATCGTCCTTGTCTGAATATTAGCGGCAGATAGCTGACGTCTGGCTGATTCTAGCCTGCTGGCCATTCCGGTCTGGAAGATTGAAGCTGGCTTGACAACGCTGGTTAGGTCCTTCACCCCATTGAACCTTCAGTATCCCTGTTTGTTGCAGACCTGCCAGATAGACCATACCGGCGTCGCTAACGATTCCAGTTTGTGCCTGAGTGTTGTTATTCAAGGAGACCATGGCGCCATACGGAATATCTTTGCCATCAGCTGTTTTCAGATAAATAAAAGCACGCTGCCCAATATTGCCACTGTAGCTGGCTCGAACAATTGCCCCATGAGTCGGTACGACGGACTGGGTTGTCTGCGGCAATTCCATATCATCCCCCAGGCTAGTACTGTCCAGCGTAATATCGGTACTACGATACGGAGTAACATAAGGCACGATGGCATAGCCGCGATAATCCGTTGTAATCGTGGCGTCGCTGGTTAACTTAACGTCATCCAGACCCGGTGCTTGAACTAGTACCGCAGCATCGGTAATTTGTTGCCCAAAGGTGAGGCCGTTGGCATGGGCAACGATACTGCCATCTGCACCATAGTCGATGCGTTGGCTATCGTGGTTGTAACTATATCCCGCGTTAGCGCTACCGTGTGAAGCCGTATAAGTTGCTCGCAGATCGCCGCTGTTGAAGGATCTATTGCTATAGCCTTCCTGAACGCTCCAGTCGAGGCTGTCATTTTCCAGCCCAACGCCCCCGACGGTGACATATTGATCGGTGGTCCCCGGACTGCTATTAGTTAGCTGATAGCTTGCGTAAGAATTTGGGAGCCAGTTACTAAACGGAATCGTGACCGTTAATGTCACTCTCTGATCGTCATGAGCATCTTTGTCTGAGCTGTCGGCATTCCAGGTATAGCGGTTGTAGCTGTAGCCGACGTAATAGTTAATTCCTCTCCAGCCGCCGTTATAGCCGACGTTGATCGAACGGTTGGTTCGCTGATCGTCCCAATAGTCTTCAATTAATCCGCTAATTGATATGCTACCCAAAGAGCTGCCGAGACTTTGGTTTACGGTTAGGTTAGTGCGGTTACGCAGTGAGTGAGGTGAAGTGTCGTTTGTATCCGAGGTATAGGTATCAAGCACTTCAGAAAGGGTATGGAATCCGCTGGTTGAGTAACGATAACCAGCAATAGTGATGTTGGTTCCGGTCTCCAGAATATTTTTACCGTATCGGATACGCCAGGATTGCCCTGACGTTTTCTCTTTATCTTGTTCTTTCGACCATGCCTGAGTCAGGTCTGCAGAAGCTGCGCCGAAGTCGCCAAGGCTATACCCCAAACCACCGGTCAACGCCTGGTATTTTGATGCGGCCTGGATCCCCGCGTATGCAGTGGTATTGGTCGACACGCCATAGGTCAATGTCGCCTGAGTGAACGGCGTATTGTCTATGTCGTTGTCATAAGGACGATATTGGCCAGAGGTAATTTCGTACTGGAACTGACCCTCTCTGATCATCACCGGCAGGGTCGCAAACGGTACGACAAAGCTTTGCGTGGAGCCATCTGATTCTTCAACGGTGACATACAGGTCCCCGCTACCGCCGCTAGGGTACATATCGGTAATTTCGAAAGCGCCAGGCGCAACATAGGTCTGGTATACCTGATAGCCATTTTGTTTAATTACAACTCGAGCATTGGTTTTGGCTATACCACGAATGATAGGCGCATAACCACGCATACTTTCTGGCAGCATAGAGGTGTCAGTTGCAACCTGCAGGCCAGTAAATGGGACGCTGTCAAATATTGATGATAATGATGAGCTTTCACCCACGACGATATTACTGTTAATAGCCATCAGGCTACGCTGCATATACAGATATACTGAGTCCCAATCGCCTGCATCACTATTGCTTTTGTTCCAGGTACTTAGATTGCGTATGCGCCAGGGGCCGAGGTTGAGACCTGACTGTAAATTGAGGCTGTAATATTCCTCATCACTTTGGTAATCCTTTGAGCCGTTGAACTGATAGTTAAGGATCATGGCATTAATGCCATCATCGTATTTGTCCGGGGGAATATAGCCCTGAGCCGTGGTCAACATTGCAGCTTGTGGGATGGATATATCCAGTCGTTGTGATGAGAAGTCAAAAAGAGTGCTGGCATCCGGTATCACTTGCAGATTAGCACAACCCTGTTTATCTTCGACCAGGTTTGGAAATGCGTTAACTTTGACACCATACTCAGATAATGCACTGAGACTAAAACAAGGTGTGAGTTTAACTGTGCGAGTATTTTCAGAACTAATATTACTATCATTCGTGATAAAACGAACATTTTTGGTTTCAAGGTAGCGGCCATTAAAAACGATATCTACGCGATAATCGCCAGGAGCTTGGGTGTTTGTACCCTGGTAAACGGATAAATCAGGGATGTTGGTTACATCGCCACCATTCACGGCGTTGATGAATGAAGGGTCGAAAAAATCGCGGGCCTGCGCTTTATTATTTAAACCAAACAGCAATGCCGGGAGCATTGCTATAAATAATCTTGGCGATCTGTAAAGGCTCTTGTTTTTATTTTGCATAAACACATCCCTTTATAATGCAGTGTTCTATTATAGTGATGATGAATAGAGTGATCCGGCACCACCGAAATCATTCATTATCTTCCATGAAATACTGGAACCAGTGACGTTGGTTTTTAGCGTTACATCTTTTGAGGTCAACGGAGGGATTGAGTTGATTTCATTTTTTATCTCTCTACCACCGATAGTGACCGTATTAAAATAGTAAAAAAAAGGTGTCGGGTTATTAATGGTCAGCTTATTGCCATTTTTGTGCCAGCTAATTTTTTGTGCTTCACCGTTAATTGACAAACTGGATAATGCTTTTGGACGGTAGATCAGTCGCATCCGATGGCGAACTGCAAGCTGTATTGTATTGCTTTCAGTATACGTATCATCAGCTGGTGGAATCGCCATTACATTAAAATAATAGGTTGATTCGCGATCTGTTGGGGCATTGACATTACCAGTAGAAAATATGCGTACAGTATTTTTTTGTTTACCTTCCAGGCGAAACAAAGGGGGGGTTGCCATAAAGGTTGGCGTAGTACCTTGAGGTGTCTCAATCCATGATTTTATCAGGTAAGGGATCTCATCCTTATTTTCTATTTGTGCGGAAATTTCGCGGTCGCCTTCCTTATACAGATAACGAGTAGACTCAATAACAATACCCGCATGCACGCTGGCACTCAGGTATAGAGATAAAAAAATAGCGCTACAAAGTAGTTTTCTGAGCATATCCATTTCTCAAAAGATAAGAAGGGCCTGTTGTCGTAACCAGGCCCTCAGAAAATTAGATGGTGTAATCAATGGTGAAAGTCGCTACACCTTTGACCTGACCTTCGGTGATAGGAGTCGCGGCGTTAACTTTTACGTACCCAGCGATATAATTCAGATGGGTAACCTGACCTGGGGTATAAGATTCACTCATCGGGGTGGAGCCATCAAAGACAACGCGAGTTGAATCGGTGGCTTTCTGGATACCAATACCGATACCGTTTGCTGGATCGTCCGCAGTATTATCCAGAATATCTGAGCTTGCGCTGGTCGTACCGGTTACGTTAACGGTCAGGCCAGTGACGTTATTCTCATCAGCGCCACCGAGAGCACAGTCTTTAACATCAAAACCGAATTTTGCAGTTTTAAACAGCGCATTTGGTGTTTTGCCGTTTGCTTCCGCAGTCGTTACGGATGTTAAACGTACGATGCCATTATTCAGCGTTCCCGTTGGGGTGATCACGCAGGAAGTTTTTGAGTCAGTAACCTCACCCAGGATGGTGACTTCAGATGTGTTTGTTGCCAATGCCTGTGCACTGACGATTGCAGAAGCCGCGACCATTACAGCTACAATTGTTTTTTTCATTTACTTAATCCATTTGTAAATACTTAAATCCTGAACCGGTACCTGGTTTGATGGTTAATCGCCATGTTAATAAATAATTAACGCACCATTTTTCTTACTATCCGAGCACCGCCATTTTTCTCCCTCCAAGGCCTAACGTATAACCCCATGGGTATCTGCATTGGCTCAATGGGTGGGAGCGACGACAATCTAAGTGGGCAGAGAGAAAAATGCATGTGAATTGTTTCTGAATTTAAATATGGCTATTTTAAGGTGCGCGGATTCATTCTTGGTCTATGAATGATTATTTGGGGATGGCAGGAGGAGAGCGAGAAAATCTAACTTTCATTTGCTGGAAATATCATGCTAACCTTGGTCTTTGTTACGGCGCTGATGTTATGGACTTATGTCATAAACAATCTATGAATTATCCAGTCTTATCAGTTTTTAAGACTGCCTTCTGATTTTTGAAACTGAAGTTGAATTTAATTCATCGTTATTTCATGCAACTAATGAGGACGGGGAAAGATTATGGTATTCAATCAATATATTATTAATGATGAAGTTATTTTTGATGCAAATATGAATATGCTGCAACCTTTGGGGGATAATGGCGAGGGCGTGAGTTTAAATGCACCAACTGCACGTTGCCTACAGCTTCTGCTGGAGAGCAGCAATCGGGTGATATCTCGAGATGAGTTTTTAGAATCTGTCTGGAAAACCAGAGGCATTGTAGTTTCCCAAAACACATTTTATCAAAACATATCACTGCTTAGGAAATCTTTGGTCAAGGCGGGCCTATCTCAGGATATTATTATTACGGTCAGGCAACGCGGCTTTGTACTTTCCTCCGGTGCACATATTTCTCTATTTTTTAGAAATGATGAAGTAGAACCCAATAATCAAATTAATAGCCAGATGATAAATTCATCTTCAGCAATAAAGCATGCGGAAGGGAAGATGAATGAGGTGCTAACAGAAAAGGATGTAGATGAAAACATCCATGACAGAAAAATCGTGACATTTATGTTGCCTAAATGGATTTTACCTCTCTTTCTGGCAATGTTGATTGCGAACATCCTTTCACTATTTATATAAATAATAAATAGCCATTCTTATATTTTTAATTATTATTTATGGAGTATTTGATATTAAGTCATAGGCCACTCGCTGTGTTCCGTACGTTAAATACCGCCAGTTGATATATGAAATTCATAAAATACTACGGTTGTCTGCCTGGTTCTTACCCGGCAGACGAGTTATTTTTGCGTACTGCTCATGGGCATGATCCGATGTCAAAATGGGCAGTTACGCTCTTGATGACGCCTCCGGTACTTGCCCTTCATTCAACTTTCTTGGTTTTGTCTCGTGTCACAATACCTATCGAACCTCAGTCTGCGGGAACTGGAGGAGTTGTACTGCCTGCGATAGAGGGGGTGTATGGCGTGAGTTTAGGAGAGAATGTGAAACGGTCACCACGCAATCTTTTGTCGCAGCGTTACCCGGAATCCGGGGTGTAAATATCCTTCGGATTATAGGCTGCGCCTCTGCTTTACGCAGGGGCACAGTCGTTCAGTCAAGCTTGTGTTTTCGCCGCATTCAGTTGCAGCTGATAAAGAGCCTGCATACAGGCATCAGGGGGGAACGTTTTGTTTTTCTCTGATGAAAGTGCTCTGACAAATACCTGGCATGGCGCACCGGAAAGCTTCTTCAGGCGTGGGCTGAAATCCAGAAGGCGGCGAGAGATTTCCTCTACGTCTTTTGAACCCGGTTTACTACGTGTCTTAATCAATGTCGCACAAAACCGCTCTTTCCCTTCTGTATCGGTAAAGCGATAGAGTACAGCAAGGTGATGCACAAAAAGATGACGTTTCCACGCTGGATGATCGTAAGCATCGTATTCCAGATTTCCGCCGTCACGGTAATCCACATCGTAAAGCGGCAGGAAATCCATCATTGCTGCAAGGCGCCCAGTAAGCTCCTGCATGCCGGCATTATTAATCGCGTGGATCATGACGGTAATCAGTAGTTCCATCTGCAGCAGATCAACCACCAGTTCAGCATTTTTTCCTGACTGTAATTTCAGCGTAAAGGTCATCGAGTCGGTATCATGCTGCGTCAGAGACAGAACGTTGACACGCTGGTTGATGTCCGGCTGCTCTAGCTCAGCTTGTTGAATCGATGGGATATTCTGGTGCATTTTCTGGACGGTTTTATCACGCAGCTTTTCATATTGGCGGCGTTTCTCCGCACTTAGCTGCGGTAGCTGAGACAGACGAAACTCCAGCGCAATCAGCAGATCTTTTAGGACAATTACGGGCAGGAAGAAGAGTGACTCTTGATTACGCGGTGACTTAATTTTCAGCGCCAGCGCAATAAAATGACTATCCTGGCGGATGACGCCGGCATTAATACCCATCATTGTAATCGACAAACGGTTCTCCTTAACCATTTTTCAGTTAAATGAAAAATTTAACTTATTGATATGGTTTGTTTTTATTGTGCTTAACTATACCTAAAATAACATGGCCGCCCATGATGTCCAGAGAATATAGGCAGGCCTACGCCTGACTATATTCGTGGTATTAGCGCTGGCGTAGTTGGAGATCCAACGGCGTTTTACTTGGTTCTCCGCCAATCTCACGAGCCAACTTAGGCACCATATAACCTGATACCAGAGTGAGCAATTCACGCACAATCTCACGCGCTTCATCATCGCTAATGAGGAAGTGAGCCGCGCCCTGCACTTTATCCAGAACGTGCAGGTAATAAGGCATCACGCCTGCGTCAAATAACGCGTTGCTGAGGTTTGCCAGCGTTTGCGCATTATCGTTAACGCCGCGTAGCAAAACGCTCTGGTTGAGCAACGTCACGCCGGCCAGGCGCAGATGCTTCATGGCGGCGCGGAACTCGACCCCGATTTCGTTGGCGTGGTTAATATGATTCACGAGCAGGATCTGCAGTGATGAGCGCTCAAAGCGGGTAACCAGTGTATCAGTGATGCGTGCCGGGATAACGATCGGTAAACGACTGTGGATACGCAGGCGTTTAATATGCGGGATCGATTCTAGCTGCGTAAGCAGCCAGTCCAGTTCGTGGTCCTTTGCCATCAGCGGATCGCCACCTGAGAAGATGATTTCATCAAGCTCAGGGTGCGCACTAACATAGTCCAGCGCGGCCTGCCAATTCCGCTTATTGCCCTGGTTGTCGGCATATGGGAAGTGGCGACGGAAGCAATAACGACAATTTACCGCGCATCCGCCTTTCACCAGTAATAGCGCGCGATTGCGGTATTTATGCAACAGTCCCGGCACCACGCTGTGCTGTTCTTCCAGTGGATCGGTGGAAAAGCCAGGCGCGGCAATAAATTCTTCTTGCGAGGTAAGTACCTGACGTAACAGAGGATCGTTAGGATTACCTTTTTCCATTCGCGCGACAAACGCGCGCGGAACGCGCAGGGCGAAAAGACGCTTAGCCTCACGGCCAGCGAGCAAATTTTCATCAGCGTCTATATTCAGAAGACGTAATAGTTCATCCGGATCGGTGAGAACATCGGCAAGTTGCATCAACCAATCTTCTCTGGATGGGGTATTTAGGGTTACAATATGCGCCATTTTGTGGCTTAGCTACCATTTAACAATTTCAGAGGGCCTTATGGCGACTTACTATAGCAACGATTTTCGTGCTGGTCTTAAAATCATGATGGACGGCGAACCGTACGCGGTTGAAGCCAGTGAATTCGTTAAACCGGGTAAAGGTCAGGCATTCGCACGCGTTAAGCTGCGCCGCCTGCTGACCGGTACTCGCGTTGAGAAAACCTTCAAGTCTACTGACTCCGCTGAAGGTGCAGATGTTGCCGATATGAACCTGACTTTCCTGTACACCGACGGTGAGTTCTGGCACTTCATGAACAACGAAACCTTCGAACAGCTGGCAGCCGATGAGAAAGCGGTTGGCGATAACGCTAAATGGCTGCTGGATCAGGCTGAGTGCATCGTGACCCTGTGGAACGGCCAGCCTATCTCTGTTACTCCACCAAACTTTGTTGAACTGGAAATCGTTGAAACCGATCCAGGTCTGAAAGGTGATACTGCAGGTACCGGCGGTAAACCAGCGACTCTGTCTACTGGCGCAGTCGTAAAAGTTCCTCTGTTCGTACAGATTGGCGAAGTGATCAAAGTGGATACTCGCTCTGGCGAATACGTCTCTCGCGTGAAGTAATTCATGTCCTGAGCCGTGGCGCAGCAGCTCTGCTGCGCCTGCCTTCTGCAATCCCTGCCTTATCTCTGCTCTTTTCCGCTTTTATTCTGAAAAAAATCGCTGAGAACCAACATCCTGAGTGAAGTTGTCTATGCTTATCAAGCAAGATAAGTAAAACTGACATAAAGGATGACATTATGGTGAAAAAAGCGATCGCGGCGATTTTTACGGTCCTGGTACTTTCCTCGGTTTTAACTGCATGTAACACCACCCGAGGTCTTGGACAGGATATTTCCGATGGTGGTAGCGCGATTTCTGGGGCAGCAACCAAGGCGCAGCAATAAATATAAACTGACGGTACGACCTGCTGTTGTACCGTCGTTTTTCGTCACCTATACTGACCCCTTCTAAACACCTTACGGGACGACCCGTAAGCTTATCGCACTCGGGGACGGCCCCATCATCATGGAGCCTACTATGTCCTGGATAATTCTCTTTGTTGCTGGTCTTCTTGAAGTGGTTTGGGCTGTTGGCCTGAAGTACACCCATGGATTTAGCCGTCTGGTACCCAGCGTGATTACGGTGGTGGCGATGGTGGTTAGTATGGCCATGTTGTCATGGGCGATGAAAAGCCTGCCGGTAGGGACGGCTTATGCGGTCTGGACTGGAATTGGCGCCGTTGGGGCTGCGATAACCGGCATTTTGCTATTAGGCGAGTCCGCCAGCCCAATGCGTATCGCCAGTCTGGCGCTGATCGTGATGGGAATTATTGGTCTGAAGTTGAGCGCACATTAACGCGCTACGCGATATTGCCAGGCAGGCTACAGGCATCGTAACCTGCCCGGGCAACGTGGCGCTGGTTTAGATAAACAGTACCCCGACCAGCGTCACGACCGTCAGAATAGCTGCCAGACCATAGAATACCCATTTTCCGTTCGGGACGTGGATTTTCAGATCATGCATCGCATGGTGGATACGGTGTAGACCGCACCACAGCGGCAGAACAATCATTAGGAAGATAAACGCACGGCCAATCAGGCTGTGGGCGAAGCCCAGAACGCGTTCGTAACTAAAGGCGTCAGCCGGCGCCAGACCCAGCGGCAGCATAATGCCAACCAGCAGCACAATAACCGGGGCGATAATCGCACCCCACATGCCGCCTGCGCCGAACAGGCCCCAGAATACCGGCTCGTCGGAACGTTTTGGATTAGGGTTAATCATGCCAGTCTCCTTACCAGAACAGGGCGATAAACAATATCACCACGCTGACCACTGCGGTCACGACCCAGAGCCCTTTAATAATCGGCTCCGGCCCCATTTTCTCGCCTTTCACGATGATGTTGGCTGCCTTTGGCGCCAGCTCAAACCAGGTTTTAGTGTGCAGCAGCGCAGCGCCCAGGGTGATCAGATTCAGCACGACCACGATAGGGTTTTGTAAAAAGCCTACGTAGCCAGCCCAGCTCTCAGCACCGTGCTTCAGCGCAAACAAACCGTAGATCAGTACAATACTGAACCAGACGGTGGGTACCGCTGTGCCTTCACGCAGCATGTAGAAGCGATAAAACGGCAGTTTTCTCCACCAGGTGGACGGCATCGGCCGTACATAGGGTTTGCGTTTAGTCGTCATAATGCACTCCTTAGCGTGGTTTCAGGGTAGCGATAAGAAAGTCTTTCGAACTTTCCACTTTACCCTGCTGAATGGCGGCGGCGGGATCGACGTGTTTTGGACACACTTCGGAGCAGTAGCCGACAAAGGTACAGGTCCAGACGCCATTCTGACCATTCAGCTGCGCCATGCGCTCTTTCTTTCCGTGGTCGCGGCTATCTTCGTTGTAGCGGTGAGCGAGGGTTATCGCCGCCGGGCCGATGAATTCAGGATTCAGACCAAACTGCGGGCAAGCCGCATAGCACAGGCCGCAGTTAATGCAGCCAGAGAACTGATGGTATTTCGCCATCTGCGCTGGGGTTTGGGTATTTGGCCCCTGATCTGGTGTCCGCGGGTTGCCGATGATATACGGTTTAATCGCTTCCAGGCTCTCGATAAAGTGGGTCATATCAACCACCAGATCGCGCTCGATAGGGAAGTTTGCCAGCGCCTCGACTTTGATCCCTTTGGTGTACTCACGCAGGAAGGTCTTACAGGCCAGCTTCGGCACTTTGTTAACCATCATGCCGCAGGAACCACAGATCGCCATACGGCAGGACCAACGATAGCTTAGGTCCGGAGCCAGGTTGTCTTTGATGTAGCCCAGTGCATCGAGTAGAGAAGTCTGCTCGTCGTAAGGGACTTCATAGAACGCACTGTGAGGCGCGCTGTCCACTTCCGGGTTGTAGCGCACGATCTCAACTTTTAATTTCTGCATCTCAGCCATTCGCCGTCTCCTTCTTCTCGGCCGCTTCTGCTTCTGCGCCGTACACGCGTTTAGCCGGTGGCAGGGTGGTGATTTTCACATCGCTGTAGTCGAGGCGCGTGGTGCCGTCAGCGTCGCGGAAGGCGAGGGTATGCTTGAGGAAGTTAACATCATCACGCTCGGTACAACCCTCATCCAGACGCTGGTGTGCGCCGCGCGACTCTTTGCGCGCCATTGCGGAGTGCGCCATACATTCGGCGACGTTCAGGCCGTGGCCCAGCTCGATGGTGTAAAGCAGATCGGTGTTGAAGACGCTGGAGGTATCGGTGACGCGCACGCGTTTGAAACGCTCCTGCAGTTCAGCAAGCTTATCGATAGTTTTCTGCATCAATTCCGGCGTACGGTAGATGCCGCAGCCTTCTTCCATCGACAGACCCATTTCGTCGCGGATCTTCGACCAGTTTTCATTGCCTTCCTGGTTAACCAACGCTTTCAGGCGGTTTTCGATATCGCTGACCTGCGCGTCCAGCGCGCTGCCGTTTGCTTCACCGGCGGTTGCTGCGCGAGCCATCGCCTGTTCACCGGCCATACGGCCGAACACCACCAGTTCCGCCAGCGAGTTGGAGCCCAGACGGTTCGCGCCGTGCAGACCGACCGAAGAGCACTCACCCACGGCGAACAGCCCTTTAATACGGGTTTCACACTGCTGATCGGTTTCGATGCCACCCATGGTGTAGTGCGCCGTTGGTCGCACCGGAATAGGTTCTTTCACAGGATCGACGCCGACGTAGGCTTTCGCCAGCTCACAGATAAACGGCAGGCGTTCCAGCAGTTTTTTCTCGCCAAGATGGCGCAGGTCCAGGTAAACGACATCGCCACGCGGCGTAGGCACGGTATTGCCTTTGCGCCATTCGTGCCAGAAGGCCTGGGAGACTTTGTCGCGCGGACCCAGTTCCATGTATTTGTTTTTTGGCTCGCCCAGCGGAGTTTCTGGGCCCATGCCGTAGTCCTGCAGATAGCGGTAGCCGTTTTTGTTAACCAGAATACCGCCTTCGCCGCGGCAGCCTTCGGTCATCAGAATACCGGAGCCCGGCAGACCGGTCGGGTGATACTGAACAAATTCCATATCGCGTAGCGGAACGCCGTGACTGAGCGCCATGCCCATGCCATCACCGGTGACGATGCCGCCGTTCGTGTTGTAGCGATAGACACGACCCGCGCCGCCGGTGGCCATCACCACCGCGTTAGCGCGGATTTGCACCAGTGAACCTTCCATCATGTTCATCGCGACCAGACCACGGGCCTGACCGTCATCAACCAGAATGTCGAGGACGAAGTGTTCATCAAAGCGTTGGATTTGGGGGAATTGCAGGGAGGTCTGGAACAGGGTGTGCAGCATATGGAAGCCGGTTTTATCGGCGGCAAACCATGTCCGTTCGATTTTCATGCCACCGAAGCGTCGAACGTTGACGCTACCGTCCGGGCGACGGCTCCATGGACAACCCCACTGCTCGAGCTGGGTCATCTCCGTTGGGCAATGATGAACGAAGTAATCGACGACATCCTGTTCGCAAAGCCAGTCGCCACCGGCGACGGTGTCGTGGAAATGGTATTCAAAGCTATCATGGTCCTGTGCGACGGCGGCAGAGCCACCCTCGGCGGCAACCGTATGGCTGCGCATAGGATAAACTTTTGAGATCAAAGCGATTTTGGCTTTTGGGTTGGCCTGGGCGGCTGCGATAGCAGCGCGTAATCCAGCTCCACCTGCGCCTATAATGGCAAGATCGGCTTGAAAGGTTTGCACGACATTCCTCCAGATTATTGTTATTTCACAACGAGCTACGCGGGGGATATCACGTGGCCTGTCGCAAAAGCGTTTCCACTGCTCCTTTATGGGTAAAGCAGTATACCCGCGGGGTTAAGAGGGAAATTTGATGTGTTCGATTTTTTTATCGATATGTGCGCTTTATTTACCACTGTAGCCTATGAATTACGTTCTGGAATTTCTTAGGAAATTCTGGCCTCTCGTGACCTCTACAATCATTGGGCAATATTTGTGTCGTGTGTCGCTTGCGGGTAGACTTCGTGCCCTTGACTGAAATCGGAGAGAAAAACATGAGCGAGACGGCAACCTGGCAGCCGAGCGCGTCCATCCCCAATCTGTTAAAACGTGCGGCGCTGATGGCGGAAATCCGTCGTTTCTTTGCGGACCGCGGCGTATTGGAGGTGGAAACGCCCTGCATGAGCCAGGCAACGGTCACTGACATCCATATGGTACCGTTTGAGACTCGCTTTGTTGGCCCGGGACATTCCCAGGGTATGAACCTGTATCTGATGACCAGCCCGGAATACCATATGAAACGCCTGCTGGCTGCAGGTTGTGGCCCGGTGTTCCAGCTGTGCAGAAGCTTCCGTAACGAAGAGATGGGACGTCACCACAACCCAGAGTTCACCATGCTGGAGTGGTATCGCCCGCACTTTGATATGTATCGCCTGATCAACGAAGTCGACGATCTGCTGCAGCAGGTTCTGGAAACTCAGCCGGCTGAGAGTCTCTCTTACCAGCAGGCGTTCCAGCGTCATCTGGAAATTGACCCGCTGTCGGCGGATAAAACCCTGCTGCGAGAGGTGGCGGCGAAGCTCGATTTAAGCAACATTGCTGATACTGAAGAAGATCGCGATACGCTGCTACAGATGCTCTTTGCCTTCGGCGTTGAGCCGCATATCGGCAAAGACCGTCCAACATTCGTTTACCATTTCCCGGCAAGCCAGGCGTCATTGGCACAGATCAGCACGGAAGATCATCGTGTGGCCGAACGCTTTGAGGTTTACTTCAAAGGGATCGAGCTGGCGAATGGTTTCCACGAGTTGACCGATGCCCGCGAGCAGCGGCAGCGTTTTGAGCAGGATAACCGTAAGCGTGCTGCACGCGGTTTACCGCAGCAGCCGATTGATCAAAATCTACTGGATGCGCTGGCGGCCGGTTTGCCGGACTGCTCGGGCGTGGCGTTGGGCGTTGACCGGCTGGTAATGCTTGCGCTGGGCGCGGAAAGTCTGGCTGATGTGCTGGCATTTACCGTCGACCGAGCCTAACCCGCTGTCAATGAAGATAAAAAATGGCGCAGATAGCGCCATTTTTTTTATCCCTTTTTTAATGACCGTGTGCGGTCAGCGATGCCAATCTGTTGATGCGTACTCGCCTTTCCTCTGGCGAAGAAAGGCGAGCATTTACAGGCTACCCGGCTGGCGGCTGCTACGTCCGGCCGATGTCAGGGTATTTGCTGATTTTTTGCCGTTGATGCTCTCCAGACGCATCTGGAAAGGTGGGAACGGCATATCGATACCGTGCTGGCGGAAACCGGCCAGAATTAACTGGTGCAGTTCGTGGCGCAGCGGCATGCGATGGCCCATCTCGGCGGCGTAGATACGCAGTTCGAAAATTTGAATTCCCTGCTGTAAATCCACCAGGAACGCTTCCGGTGCGGGTGTATCAATGACCAGCGAGCAGCGATGCGCGGCGGTCAGCAGGATCTGCGCAACCTCTTCGCTGTTGGCGTCCGATGGTGCCGGGATGCTTAACACCACGCGGGTGACTGAATCCGACAACGACCAGTTGATAAACTGTTCGGTGATAAAGGCCTTGTTTGGCACGATGATCTCTTTGCGGTCCCAGTCGCTGATGGTCGTGGCACGGGTATTGATACGCGTGACGCTACCGGTCAGGTCGCGGATGGTGACCGTATCGCCGATACGAATCGGCTTTTCAAACAGAATAATCAGGCCAGAGATAAAGTTGGCGAATATCTCTTGCAGGCCAAAACCGAGCCCCACACCGAGTGCGGCAACCAGCCATTGCAGTTTCGACCACTCAATCCCCAGCAGCGAGAAGCCCATCAGGCCCCCAATCATCATCAGGATGTATTTCGTGATGGTGGTAATGGCGTAACCGGTGCCCGGGGTCAGGGAGAGGTGCTGGAGGATGGCCAGCTCAAGTAGCGCTGGCAGATTGCGCACCAGTTGGGTGGTAATGATCAACACCAGAATAGCAATGAGCACAGCCCCGAGGGTAATTGGCTCAATGCTTTCAACACCCTGTACGGTAGACGTAACATCCCACAGCGAGATGTTCTCGAGGAAGCCAAACGCCGAGTGAATTTCCGACCACAGGATAATGACCGACACCAGCGCAATCAGCATCAGAATGGAACGAACGAGGCGCAGAGACTGTTCGCTGATGGTGTCGAGATTGACCTCACTCACCTCCATCTCAGCCGTTCCTTCAATGCTGGTGGCGTGCGGTTCTTCCTCACCTCTGGCGCGGTGTGCCAGCATTTCGGCTCGTTTGTGTTTAGCTCGCTCGAATGCCAGCCTGCGGCGCTGAATCAGCATCCAGCGGCGTATGACGTGGTAAATCACCAGCAACAGGAACCAGATGGCTACCGAAGTCTCCAGGCGCGCCAACAGCGCCTGCGATGTGGCGAGATAGCCAACGGCTGCGGCAAAAATAGCGACCAGCGGCGCACCGATCATCAGGTTCCACAGCATGCTGTTGACCCGATTATCACCGTTACCCTCTTTGTCGAGATAGAGTGGAATACCCGCGCGCTTCAGGCTGAGCGTCACCACGGCCAGCGCACCGCAGATCAGAATAAAACAGAGTCTGCCAAGCGAAGCCGAAAATTCCCGATCGTTGAGATTATCAAACATGATCAGCGCCATGATAAGCGGCACGATCAGACCGATGCTCATCAGGTAATAGCGCATGGCACGGGCCACGCGGTTTTGTGGCCAGCCGAAGTG
>PPYF01129700.1_pt1 | contig 27190 bp, 25 predicted proteins | sample 1559871 | NCBI WGS metagenome assembly PPYF01 (sample SAMN08240021, study PRJNA423297) | Human gut metagenome, whole genome shotgun sequencing project. | reverse complement strand
CGCTGGCCTTCTGGCGGCGGTGGCCGGACACGATCTCATAGCCGCCATCCTCACGGGGACGGACGATAGCGGGCTGGGTAACGCCCTTGTCCTTGACGCTGGACACCATAGCCCGCATTTCTTCATCGTCCCGGACCTCAAAGGGATGGTTTTTGAAGGCGTGGAGCTCGTTCAGCTTGATATATACGATCTGTTCCTCGCCACGGCGGGGAGCCTCCTTCGGCCCCTCGGGTTCCTTCGGAGCGGGAGCGGCCTGCACCGTGGGAGCCGCTTTTTTCTCCGGTTTCTCTTTGGGGGCCTTTTCCTGCTTTTTCTGTGCGGGGGCTTTGGGCTTCGGAGCGGCGGCCTTGTCCTTATCCTCTTTCGGAGGACGGCCCCGACGCTTCGGCTGCTCGGGCTCTTTGGGCTTTTCCTGTTTTCCTTCGGCCTTTTTCGGAGCCTCCGGCTGCTTTTCCGGTTTCTCCGTTTTTGCCGGGGCAGGCTTTTCCCCGCCGGAAGCTGCCGCTCGTTCCTCGGCCTTCTTTCCTTTCATAATTTCAGCGAAGTCATAGACGGACACCTGCGGGCTCTTTGCCTGCTGTTCCGTCTTTTTTTCGGCCTCCGGGGGAATAGACGTTTTCTCCGGCTCGGGCGGAGTTTCTTTGCCCGGGCCGGTATCCGTTACCGGCTTCTCCGGCATTTTCGTGGTTTTATCATCTGCCATTAGCACTTACCTCCTGTTTTTGGGCGTAAAACGTTTGGGCGGTACTTTGTGTAAGATTGGCAGTCCATTATTAAGTTTTTTATTATGTTCCCTTTGTACACCGTTGCAACCATTGACGCATACCAATCGCAGTATTCGTCTTCAATCAGTTCATTCCAGTGAAATCTCTCCGTAAAACTAACACTGATGTAATTCAAAAAGGTTCTGCACGAGTAAAATCCAGCAGCCGAATTATCAATCAAGCTCTGCATCCATCCAATTATTCCGCATGAATATATTAATTTTGCGTAGCGTTCTATTTGCTCGCGCTTCAACGGCTTATGTACTATTCCAGGTAATTTGCAAAAGTCTGTATCATAGAACTGTCTGATGAATACAGGATAGCTGTACTCAACAATCCTATCATAAAAACTCTTCTTGCTATTTTGCGATAATTGCTCAATAAAGTATCGATCATAAATTGCAATTGCACTCACGAAAAACAGTTGTTTTTCGTAAATATTCCAAAAATCACATAGCTCATTTAAGTTCGTTTTCGCCTGGTTTTTTATCCTTTGGAATACTTTTAGTGCTGGCGCATCTTTTCTCATAAAGCTTCCACCTCCAAAAGAGGAGACCACCCCAGCATGCCCCAATATTTCTATGCATACTGGGGCCATTTTTTAGTGAATATCAAATTCCTTGCAAAGAATATTGACCAAAAACTGAGCTGTTTCTTTATCCAGCTGAATGCTCTGGCTTATCTTCTCGGGGTTTTCACGCTCGATGCGGCCATATGTATCAAGCTGAACATATTTTTTACCATCCATTTCAAATACCGTATAAGTAGTGTGAACTTTATCATGAATGGTGTTGCGATATTTTTCAATTTTCTTGATGCTATCAAGGCTGATTTGTGCCATTGTCAAAATCCTCCCGTGTAATCTCCGATAATAAGCGCTCCAATCGAAGCTCTCTGTTCTTTTTCTTCAGCTCGCATTCCCAGACAGTGATGATATGCCAGCCCTTTTTCTGCAATTCAGCAGCGTTGAGCCTGTCCCTCTCGATATTTCGCTGGATCTTAGGGATCCAATAATCCTGATTTGATGAAGGCCAAACAAATCTTGGACAGTCATGCTTATGCCAGAAGCATCCATTCACAAAAATGACCGTTTTATATTTAGGAAGAACTATATCCGGACAACCCGGCAGTTTCTTCACATTCTTACGATATCGAAACCCTTTTGAGAAAAGATATTTTCGCACAATTTCTTCGGGCATCGAATTTGTGCTACGAATGCGGGACATATTCATACTTCGGACTTCTTTGCTATGGTTATCCGCCACGCTGTTCACCTTCCGGCAAATTGTCTTTCAAAATTTTAGCCAGCTTTTTTGCAATAGACTTAGCCATAATCGGTGGTACAGCATTGCCTACTTGCTGGTACTGTTTATCCTTTGAACCGCAGAACACAAAACTATCAGGGAAAGTCTGAAGTCTGGCAGCTTCTCGAACACTGATCGCACGGTCCAGAGTTGGGTGAATCCACATGGATTTTCTCACATTAACAACCGTACCGCTTGGTTCGTCATAGTTCAATCTCAGATAGATTGTATTCTGCGTACGTGCCGCATCCGTATAGGTGTTCATTTTAAGTGATTCATCCAGCGCATGGAAGTTTTGCCCTTGCTTCAGCGCGCGGAATCTTTCCATGGCAATATCTGTCGTTTTCGTGACAATATGATTCCGAAGAACTTCAGCATTACGCAGAGCAGAGGCTAATTCGTTCAGGTTGTCCTTACGCTCAATGCGGATACCGTCCTTATCATCTTCGAGGTCAAATACTGGCGTAACATCTTCCAGATCACTGATAGCGTCGCGTACTGTTCGATATTCATCTGCATCGAAACGGCCTTTAGGCAGAGCAACTTTGGGGGAAATACTGCGTTTAATGCCAATTACAACAAAGCGCATCCGTTTCTGAGGTGCACCATAATCTGCCGCACAAAGAACACCCTTGTCCAAAACATAATCATTCTCAGGCGCTTGCAGTACTTTCTCAAGATAGTCATAAACAGCAAAGGAGCGAATCACCGCCGCAATTCCATCTTCAACAGTATAGGCATCCACAACTATGTGGTTTTCGTATATCTCTTGTGCCTTGCTGAGCATGCGCTGAATCATAATCGCTGGTTCAATCTTGCTCTTGAGTGCAGATGCATCCAGCACTCCAGAATAGTAATTTAAGACAGCTTGAAACGCGTCTGCAGAGACGCGGGAGATGTGGTTATTACCAAATGATTTCGCATAGTCAGCAGCTGCAGCGCAAAGTTTCTTTTTGTGTTTCTCAAGCGCAGATTTCATTTTATCAAGATTCTTTGCGGCTTTGTAAATAACGTTCAGTTCAAAATAATGCTGTTCCGGCCACAGATACTGCTGAATCTTCTGCTGATCCTTGACGATCTCCAGCGCTCCATCAAACACATACTCCGCATCCAGCAAGTGAAGAGGCGTGGATTTAACAGGAATACCGCACCTTTTAACAGTTTCAATATCGCTCTCTTCCATATAGAATCGATGGACGTCAGACTTCAGCATGCTGACATTCTCCATAACAAAAGCCTTAGGCTTAAGTTCGAGAATAGCTCGGATATACTGCTTTACCAGCATATTATTCTGGCTAATAGCATGGTTCTTTTGACGGTTCGCATTAGAAAACCCCTGGCAAGGAGGCCCGCCAATGACTACATCTATTTCTCCGTACTTTTTCTTAATCGCATCATAGTCCGCAGTACAGACATCTCCCTGCACTTCAACACCGGGATGATTAAGGCGATATGTATCCTGCATATAAGGACTGTTCTCAAAGGCTACTTTTATATCATATTTCTGAGTCTGCATGAAGCCGAGGCTCAGGCCTCCTGCTCCTGCAAACAAGTCTACAACTTTGTACACGGCACATTCCTCTTTCTCCCGTTAAAGCTTAAAGCCCTCTGACAATGCTCGCTCGAGGAGAGCAAGAAGTCGTTGACTCTGGTAGCCGCTCGGCATTTTATTAGGGATTTGGCATGCATATTTCAGCGCCATATTTTCATCAGGTGATACCATGAGTTTCTGCATTGCAAATGCAGACAGCTTTTTCCACTGATCCGCAGAATACTCAAGTACCTTAACCTGTGCTTCCGTTTCGGAAAGCATTTTCTGATCTCTCTTTGCCTCTTTTTCTGCCGCTTTCACTTCGGCTTTTCCAATCAATACATTGGTGAATTCCGCAGGCAATGTCAGATTAATCTCCTGAACGCTCTTCCAGCAGCCGTCTCGCTTACACCATTGTGTAACGTTGATGGTAGGGCGATTAGGATCAGTAATCTTATAAAAGACTTGTTCGGAGATTCGTTCCAAAACACTTGTAAGGATTTCAGGAACACTTTGGCGCAGCCAAATGCTTTGCAAATCCAACTCCATATCCTTGAACTGTTTCCTGATTAACATATGGAGCAGTGCCAAAGAATAGGTGACAATATTCGCACGATAGCCCTGCTCATACCAAGGCAGCTTCGGAATTAATGCCTCCAAATGCTTGAACAAGATAACCAATGCCACAGTTTCAGTAAAATAGCGCTCATTGAACTGCGCATCATTGGCCGTCCATGCTTCATCGATCAGCTCAGCAAATTTCATGAAGTTAGTCTGGGCACCCTTGCTGACTATATGAGGCATTTCGTTCCATGTATTGCGAACCTTGGCCAAGTCTGTCTTTGTAATAACCTTGCTTTTTGGATTCTGCAGCAGGAACTGGCGTTTTTTTGCCGGAGTAAGCCGCATCTGCGCCTGCAGGAACTGGCCCTTGGCTCGTTCATAGAACCACTTTGTTTCGTACTGTGCACCAGCCTCTGCAGGAGCAAAAATTCTGCGGGAATGCTGTTCCATTCTGACATGGAAGGGATGTGTCGAGAAGAAGTCTGCATCCGTGACCTTGTTCTGGCTGTTGGACGACCGAGAAATATTCCGCACAAGTTCGGTAGAACGATCCATGTCGCTCTCGTCGATCTCAGTAAGCTTCATCTGTACATAGATACCCTTCAGATCAGCCTTGTCTTTATGGCGAGTGTTTGAAAGCGATGCCGTTGTTTGACCTCCGTTGATGATCTGAAAATCTCGCGCACTCACGATATGGGTTCCGTTGGCGGAACGCTCAATCTCAACATCCATCGCTGTAGCAGAAACACCGTTGTTGTATGCAAAAAACATAGATGGGCATTTCAAAATAGTTTCTCTGATCTTCTTATTAACGGCAACTTTGGTAGACAAGAACGATCGAACATTACCCTCCAGCAGCTGGCTTCCATATTTATCATAAATATCTGCGAGAACCTTGCCCGGAATGATACAGAGGTAACTGTTATACTCTGCAGTTGACGCACTGCTTGCTTCCAAACAAGGAATACCTTCGGGGATATACTCACAGAAATCGATCTCAATATTCTGACGTCCCAAATCAGAGCAGCATACTCTAAACAGACGCTCGATATCCCAAATCTGACATTCGGCAGGTATTCCGCCGATATCAAGGTTATCCAAATTTTTGAGTGTATCACTGACATCTGCATCCGTGAAGATAAGAAGACGATATTTGCGGATTCGCTCTTTTTCAAGTCTGAGCAAATCAATCAAGTCCGCACAAGGCGTGCTCATCTCGATTTCCTTATAGAGCCTGGTGTTTAGCGCTTGATCTACAAAGACACACAAACGCTGAAAATTTGTTGAAGAGGCAACCTTGCCCATTGTTCGTTCCTCTGCGCCATCGTAGTCGGCGATGATCAGGTTCATTGTATAGTCAAATTCATCCAAAACATACCCATCCACTCGATATCTCTTTCGAGTAGACGTCGTGCTTGTATAGAAAGAGGGGGTGAAATCCGGAAGCACCTCAGCTTCAATCAGATACTGAGCCATGGCTTCCACAAAAGCAGCGCAGGAACCCTCTCCGGTAGCGGCCGCCTCAGCTTTCACATTTTCAAGAAAGTCTTTTCTAAATTCCTGCGCATCCATGTCTAATCCTCAACTCTCCAGCCTTCAATACCGGCTAAACTAATAGAGTACTGTGCGGCAATAATCTGCGGCATTACAGTATCAGCAGTAAGCCTTGGAAAGTCCGCATCTACAAGGAAACGAGCTCTTCCAGAGTACACATACTTCTGTTCTCTGTATTCAGGCAGATCGATATAGCCATACCGCATCAGTTTGCTCTCCAACAGCGATAAAGCATCTCCGTCTTCATGCACCCGGGCCAGTGTAAGATCGACCTGCTCACCAAGAGACACTGCGTCTCCTCGCTCCGGAGCGCACTTGTCGATAAACATGACGACCAACTCGCCGGGGTCACTATTGTCCAGCTGCTCCAAAGAAGAAATTGTTACAGAAGAAGCAGCAACGCCGACAGACTTTACTTCGTGCCAGCCATCAGCATATATGAAATCTTGGTCTGCACCGTCCGGGCCTACCCATCCCTGCACTGCAGCGAATATCGGATATCCGCTGTCAATTACACTGCAAAGATAGGTTAACTCTCCCAGCAACCCCTTACGATTGCTTTCGTCCATCAAGCTTTTACGCTGATGTTCCAAAAGCTTATTCCATTGCTTGTAGCGCTTTGCAGTCAGTGCAAGTGCCGCAGTTTCGTTCTCTGCAGATTGAGAGTAGGCGATCAAATCTGCACATAGCAACTCAAAGACACTATCCTGCTCTATTCGCATAAGCGCAAATGAAAGTGCCCACCTCCCGTCCATGCGACGGCCTTTTGACACCGCAATGGATTTTGAAGTTTGAAGCAGTTCCGGCTCTTTCTCAGATACAATCACTAAAGTTTTCTGATCGATCTCTTTGTAGCCGACATGCCACTCCAAAGGGTGTTTCACTTCTACCTGTATGTATCCGCCATCATAATAGCTGATGGATTTCCATTTCCTATGGAGATATTCAGCTGTAATCTTCATTCGTCTTCTTCCTCATCCGGATCCATCCAGTTTCTAAGCTCTACCATATTGACCATATAGTTCGCAGTACGAACTCCTGTGCCTGTATCTGGAAAGCCAACACCAAGAGCGAACAAATACGGAGGAACATTTTTATTCGTAGACTCTTTTTCATCCAAATGAGTCTCAATAATATGCAGCATAAGCAGCGGACTGCGTTCTTTGATCAGATAGGCACTGTCCGACATATGCTTATCGCCATTTTGCTCTCTGAATCGGCGCTTGGCTTCTTCGATTTCTTCCTCAGAAAGTCCAACCCTTGTGCATCCTCCTGAACCGACTTTAACCTTGGTTCCACTGATTCGAATCATCTTATCGTCAGCGATAACAGTACGGCGCTCGGTGGCTTTAATTGGCAAAACCTCGCTTCCGCATTTCAATCCAGCATCATACGCAGAGCCTTCACCATCGGTAACAAGCGCAACATCCCATGTCTCATTGCTCATTTTCTCATCGACATATTCCGCCAGCGCTCTTCCTTGGAATGCCAAGTGCCACGGATGGGTTTCAAAAGCCAACAGCAGCTGTACAATCATTTCCTTGGGTACTCCGCGCCAGTAATAAGGCTTTTCCTTCTCATCACGCGTGCTTGCTTCTGCAAGATGATCAACAAACTCCTTGAATGCAGTTTCGTTGGACTTGAGAATGTCCAAATTAGCCTTCAGCCTAGGTGTTTCAAGAAGCTTACCGGAGACAGTGACGGGACGGCTTACCTGCGTGGCAGAACGCATCTTGTTGCGCGCTGTCGCAATCAGCGAATTCGGATCCTGACGAACCTTTAAACCGAATTCCATCGGTGTCTGGTTCGCCAGTTTCATTTTTGCAATTTCCTCCTTAAGTTCATTGGCCGCTCTCGTGATATAACCATACCAGTCAATAGCCTCTTCGGACATCCAAATGCGGAAAAGGTCGTCGTAGTTTGGACGATAGCCGAACCACCGTCCCATCTGCAGAAGGGTATCATACATCTGCGATCTGCGATAGAAATAGCTGACACCTAAACCTTCCAAGGTCAAGCCTCTGGACAGGCTATTTCCGCCAATTGCAATTACCCTAAGGCCATCATCTTTATGATTGAAATAGTCCAAACTGGTTGCACCGGTCTTCTGGTTTACAGCTCGTACTGCAATAGGCGCAACGGCTCGATTGAGGTATTTCGTACATATTTCATCCCAACTCACGCCGCTGATCGCTTCCAATTTATGCTTGTCCCAAACTTTGCGGAGGTATCGAAGATTGCTGATTTTCTCACGTTGGGCAGAAGGCAGTGCAGCATAATTCTGCACATCGGATTTCATCTGAACGATCCATTCATTCACCGCCTCGGCGATGCGGTTTTGAACGTCAGTGAATCTGCTGACATGGATCATCATCGATCGATGTTCTGTGTAGTCTCCTCGCAAATCGCGAATCGCATTGAACAGCAGAAAATACGCCATAGCTTCATACAGACTGGGCGGAAGTGTATCAACTTCGAGATCCTTTTTGTGGGTAAACGGGAAGAACAAATCCATCTCATCACGCCGCAGCGGGATAAGTGCATCCGAAAAGCTGGGCTCATCACCAAAAATCTTGTCTGCACCAATGTAGTTGGTAGGAGGAGCCAGCGAATAGATGAAATCTCTCGGGAACAAATAATCGCCTATCATCTCATCTTCCGTTTCCGGATTAATGAAAATATTAGCGAAGGGGGTTGCAGTAATGCCAAGGTAAGACGCCTGATAGAACTCATGAAGCAGCTTTCTGATACAGGCATTGATAGCAGCAGGGCTGTCGTCCTCGCTGCGGGTGTTTACCGACGCATTATCAGCCTCATCGTCAATCAGCAGCATAGGAAGCATAATCTTGCCGGTGGTGTCATCTCTGCTTTTAGACAGCCATTTGATTAAATTGTTCATAATTCGCTTATTCTTTTTTACAACCAAAACGACCGGATCAGAAACACTCTGGAGATTCAGGTCGTTGCTTTTCAGAACGTTTATATCGAAATCCTTAGAGACAGATGTGAACGCAGCGATGCGCTTCTGCACGCCATAACGTCCAACGCCTACAGGAAGATTTTTAATTTCCTGTTCAGCCTTCGGATCCAGATAGTATTCACTTTTGCGTCCGGAGAACTCGGCATCCAAGCGAGACTGTGTCTGCTGGCGCAGGTTTTCCATCATACCTGCCAGAACAATAATGATCCTATATCCTGTATCAGCAGCTTTATTGCTGATGGCTGTATAGTTAGCTGTTTTGCCAGACTGAACATCCCCTAATACAAGTCCGCGGCGCTGGAAGGGCTCGCTGCTTTCCGGATCGCCAAGCAGATCGACGATTTCGTCGGAAACTTTGTCCAGAGTAGCAGTTACACGCGGGTTCCAATGCTTGATTTCTTCGAGATACTTTTTATAGCGATTCCAGAAGAAGAAATCTAAATCCGCTCTTCTCGCCGGGAGCCAAGATTTATGCGGAGTATTCCTGTCGTTGATAAACACGCCCACATCCATCTGAATAACAATCGAAGCACGAAGCCGAACCAGAATGTCAGCAAATTCATCATCCGTCACCGCAAATGCGCTCATATTCGCACGCATGGTCTGCGCCAAATTAATAAACTCCTCCTCGGTGGGTGGGACTTCTTTATACTGTGTACTGACTGCTGCAGAAATCACATTCTCAAGCATCGCAATATTGGGATTAGACATTAGCTCTCCTCCTCTGCTTTTAAATCATGAAGCACATCGGGGTACAAGCAGAATGGCTCGGTGTGCTCAAGTCTTTCCAGCATCTCCAGTCTAAGGATGCTGTTCGGCACAGCAGATAACATTTGCTCCAATGTTTTCCGCATTTCCGCTTCTTCTATTTCGGTATCATTTTCGATCTTTTCATCATTATTCAAATCAACATACAGCTGGTTCAGAGGGATGCTGCGTTCAATATACCGAAGCAGACTCTCAAGTTTCGTACGGGCTTCTGGAACATCTGCAATAATCTGATCCACCAGCGGGTGGTCACGATTGATCTCATAGGCAACACCGCTGCCCGGAGTTTTCAGCCTCGTCCATATATGCTCTACTGTATCAGAAGTCTCTTTTTTTCCTCTGAATGTCCAAGTCCGCTTGCTCTTATCTGCAATACGATCAATCACAATTTGAAGGTTGTTTCTCACTTCAGCAGGAGGAATAGCGTGTGATTTCTTGATATCAAGCGTCCAAAGATCATCCAAATCATTTGGGATATCAACCATCACACGAGCCAGTTTAGAGAGGTCTCCCTGTCTCATCATGCGGAACCACGTTCCCCAGATCAAAAGGCGCTTGTTTCGGTATACATAAAAGCCCTGCTGCTTCCGAATACCTTCTTTTCCGCCAAGCTGATTTTTTTCCTCTTCGGTCATCTTGGATATGTGCGGCAGAATATAGGGCTTAACCAGAATCTTTTTTCCTCGGATAATCAACGTTTCGGTGTCCATTGCCTGCGTGCTTTTCTTCAGCAAAAAAGGATCTGCTGCTTTTATTTTTACACCGTTGAAAAGAATTTCCATCCGTTTGATGCCTGCTTCGCCGGATAGATATCTGTGAAAAACAAGCCCCAAATGCTGTCTAACATCGTCCATTTTCCGGCCAAGCGATTTTTCATAATCGACTTCGCCCATAAGCAGACGATCAAGATTCTGCCATACGACCAGTGTGCCATTTTCCTGCTCTTTCAAATCAGCGATATGCGGGACCTGTTCAAGGTCGTCTTCATCGAGAACGAGGAGTGACCATTTCCCTGTTTCAATGACATAATCTAAATCCCATCGTCTGCCGATTATGGTATTGCCCTGTTTGCTGACCACGGTGAGCACGCGGCACTGAGATAACGAAGCGGTTTTTAAGCCCAGGCCATAACGCCCAAGATCTGAAGCGTCACGCATATCGGTTGGACTTTTGCTGCCATACTGCATGGCGACATCAATTTGCGCATCATCCATGCCGGAGCCATTGTCTAAGATGCAGACATAGGCATCATCGACCGGGAAAAAGAACAGCTGAACTTTTCCGGCTTTTGCCGCAATGCTGTTATCGATAATATCAGCAATGGCAGCTTCCAAGCTGTAACCAATTGCCCTGGTGGATTCCATAAGCACAGGTGCAAATGGAGGCGTTTCCCTAACTTGCATATCCGCTATCCTTCCTTAATCTGTCTATTACGTTATCCCGATTATGAGGACTTCCGCAAATGACATTATCGCAAAATTACTGACCAAAAAAACGGACTCATCTCTCCGCTTTCTCTTCTGGTAAAAACTCCATAATATCACCGATATCTGCGCCCAACACAGCACAGATCTTATTGAGCACCGTGAGTGTGACTTCCTCATCGCGCCTCAAGCGGGTCATGGTATTTGGCGCAATCCCAGCAGCTTTTCTCAAATCCGCTTTACTCATTTTTCTATCAACAAGTAATTTCCAAAGCTTGTTATATGAGATAGCCATTTCCCGACCTCCAACTACAGATATTGACACAATTATACGTTGTTTTAGGTCATAAAGCAAGAGACTTTCGCACTGAATTGCGAACATCTCTTGCTTCAGCACATGAAGATTATACAGTCTGAAGCACCAGCTGGTTGTGTTCTCTTGGTATCATCTCATTTCTCTGACTGCAGCTGAGGTTTATCAAAAATACAGGGTTTGGGAGTATCCCAAATGATAAAATGCACGATTGAACAGAGGGGACAGCGAATGCATTTTCCGGTGTGTACGGACACCGGCTGTGCTTGCTATTCTTCATATTCCCTGATCCGCGTTTTTCAAATTGTCCTGTTTATCGGCTGCATTCTATGATATACTGATAGCAAATCACCCGGAAAGGAAGGGCCCTACGCATGGCAGTCAAACGCGTTTTTGCTGGTTACTATAAACGATACGACGGCAAGCGGATCTACGTTGTCCGCGTGGTAAAAGATATCGATACCGGCGATGCTGTTGTGATCTGCAAGGATGCCAGTTTCATCCGGGAAGGCAACGAGGAATACTACACCATCCATTTAGAGTCCTTTTGTGAGCAGGTGAATGTGGATGGTATTCTTAAGGATAAATACATCCGTCAGACCCGGCACGAGGTCGAACCGGAAATGATCGGAGAAGTAACAGAGGACGGCTTTCCGGAACCCAAGCGGAAACCAATCACCTATATCGATGATGAATATCAGCCTCGATGCGTCCGGCGCAGCCACAGCTATTACGAGTATGCAAAAGATATCTGCACCAATTACCGGATGGATCTGCGGCGCTACAAGCTGATCCGGGAGCGTAAGCGGTATATTGGCATTACCAGCAAGGCGGAATATCAGGCTATGTGCGAAGATATGTCTTTTCTGCAGCAGTCCATGAAAACGATTCTGAATGATTATACTGAGCTGTTTCAGAAGCGCTTTTCCGAGGGGTTGTCCATCCGTAAAACAACTGAGTCCATGCACCTGAATCGCGGCACAGTGGAACGCAGGCAGACAGCTTTTTACAAGGCATTTTCTCTGCTCCTCCGCCAACGGGACGAGGCGGACGGCATTCTGCGAATTATTACCAACACCCCTGCCATTTCCATTTGGGATGGGGATGAATAACAGAATATGCTGTTCTTGAAGCACTTGCCGGAACCGGCAGGTGCTTCTTTTTTGCCAGCATCGTGACAGAATCGAGACAATCCGCAATATAATGTCCGTTGAAAAGTGATGAGAGGCAAAATGCCCGTCTTACCCCGTCTTACAGGAAGTGCTGTATGACAAGAACGTGACAAAAAGCATTATTCTGTCCGTGGGATAGTGAAAGGCGATGTCCCTCAGTACAGCGTTCAAACAAGTTAAATCGTATTTCAAAATCTGAAAGGAGCCCAAACTATGATGAACCTGAACCATAATAATGCCCACATCCGCAGAACACCCATCCCGACGGATATGCTGCTGGATCCGCACCTCTCCAACGACACCAAAATCACTGCTGCTATCCTGTACACCTGTGATGAAAGCCAGTGGATTCTTGCTGAGATGGCCAGGGAGCTGCACATGACAGAAGAAACGCTCTCTAAGATTTTTTCGGAGCTGAATGAGTGGGGGTATCTCGACATTCACTATGAGGACGGCGTGTCTGTCCTGACGCTGCTGTAAGGAGGATGCAATGCCGAAACGCACCCGACCTATCCGAAAGGAAATCTGTCTGAATGAAACGGAGTGGAACATCATTCTGCAAAAGATGCAGCAGCTCAGAACCCGGAACTTTGGGGCATACGCACGGAAAATGCTGATTGACAGCTATATCATCCAGGTGGACTACACTGAGCAGAAAAAGCTGGCTGCAGCTGTCAGCAGGATTGCAGTGAACATCAACCACATCTGCCGCCGCATCAATCAGACCGGACATTTTTATGAAGATGATACGGCGGATCTGAAAGAAAAGGTTGGCGAAGTCTGGAGGCTTTTGAAGCAGTACCAGAAGGATGAGCTATGATTGCAGCGGCATTCTCCGTCGCCGGGTTTTCAGATTGCAGAAATTCTGACGCTCCAGAGCGATCCGCTGTTGGATTTCTGGACGGCGGTTTTCTGATCGCTCCTGACAGATGAAATTCATTCCCTAACTAATAAGAAATAATCAACTCTCAAGATAGTTATCCATCAATCCAATCAACAGCAGTCCGGATAAGATGGATGGGAGGGAGGCACTGTGAAAGAATTTTGCAAATTTACCACACGAAGTCCGGCAGCTTCCTATATACCTCTGCCCAGATTTCTTTTTCAGGATGAGGCGCTGCGGGACATCACCAACGATGCCAAGGTGCTGTATGCGATGCTGCTGGACCGGGCAAGTATTTCCAAACAGAACGGTTACATAGAGCCGGACGGAACTATCCGCCTGTATTTCACGGTGGAACAGGCACAGGAACGACTGCATCGCAGCAGGCAATGCGTCACAAGGATATTCCGGGAGCTGGAATACTGCGGCCTCATTATCCGGAAGAAACAGGGGCTTGGCAGGCCGTCGTTGATCACTCTCAATTACCCTGCCAACGCAAAACTCATTGTGAAAGAGGCACAGCCATAAGCCGGTGAGGGATAATGTACAAGCTTCGCCGCATAGATTGAACCAGTCCGCAGAAAGGAGGGACAGACATAGAAGTATTCCTGATCCTGCCCAGGACACAGCAGGGCAAAAAAGAACTGGAGAAAACGCTGGCCCGTTTCCACGCAGAACACGCCCAGAAGATGATCGAAAAAATGCCTTGTCCCACCGAGCAGAAGCTGGAACTGGTGGATGCAGTGGTGAATGTCATCAAAGCAAAGAAGAAGGCCGCAAAATCATGAATACATAAAGGAACCGCCCGCTGCAGTCAGCTGTGACTGCAGCGGGCGGCTTTGTTTACCGGAAATACTTCTCCCATGTGGATTTGAACATCCTTACCCTATTTTCCTCCCATTTCTTAAGCTTATCCAACGAGACTCCAAGATTTGCAGCATAGGCCTTCTGCGTCAGTTTCTGAGACAAGCGCCTCTCTCGAATCTGCCGTCCCTGATCATGGTATAAAAATAGGTTGTAGTCATCCAGCAAGCTTTCGATAGGGACATCGTACATCCCGGCAAGCTTCTGCATATGCTCGATCGGATAGTAGTCCCGGCCATATTCTTCATAACGCATGTAGGTTTTCTGATCGATCCCGATCCGGTCCGCGACCTCGCTCTGAAGCAGGGCGTGCCTGTATCGGTACCACCGGAGCTTGTCCGCAATCTGCGTCATTTCCGAGGGGTCTGAAAAGCGAAGATTGAATATCTGGGCATCCAGAAATTTCTTCGGAGCAAGAAGAGGGAAGTGCAGAATGATCAGCGGGGATACTTCTATTTTGTATGATATGCTGCGTATCATGACATACCTGTGTCCGCATAGGTAACAGAATACGCTCCATTTTTCGCAACATGATGCGAAGTTTTCGCCTCCAAATCCAATTTGTTCCGATGCGATAGTATAGCATTCTCAATGCACCGGCTGGCGTAGGTGGCAAACTTGGTCCCCTTGCCGCTGTTAAAGCTGGAGGCCGCCTTGATCAAGCCGATAGTGCCGATCGAAATCAAATCCTCCTGGTCGCGGTAGCTGGCATAATATTTTTTGATGATGTGGGCCACCAGGCGCAGGTTGTGTTCAATCAATTTGTTCTTTGCCTCCACATCGCCCTGCTCAATCCTGGCAAGGCACTCCTCCTCCTCTTCCCGGCTCAGGGGCTTTGGAAAGGAGCTGCTCCCCGTCACATGCAGCGCCAGATAAATCATCCTGCACAGCGCCGCCAGAACCATCGTTGTATACATCTGCATCCCTCCTGAATCTTTTTGCGCAACAGCGCCTCTGTTCAGGATATGCTTTTCCCAGCACAATTTTGTTTGTCCGATCCTCTGTTCCTTTGAAAAACTCCCCATGACTCCCAGAAAAAAGCGGCTGGCAGAAACCTGGCTGCCAGCCGCTTTTCTTTCTTTTACAGGCTTTCCACCCACTGCCGCAGCTCCTGTTCGGAGGGGTTGCCGTTGAGCATCCTGCCTTCCCGGATCGTCGCGTTCGGGCAGCTGGGAGACAACTCCTTGACCGACTTGCCGAAGCCGCTGCCGCCGGAGGTCGCGAAGAGGATGATGCTCTTGCCGGAAAAATCATAGCTTTCCAAAAAAGTATTGATGATGGTCGGTGCCATGTACCACCAGATCGGATAGCCCAGCAAAATCCGGTCATACTGCTCGATCTTCGCATCGGTGTCCGCCATCTGCGGGCGGATGGCAAGATTCTGCATCTCCACCGAGCTGCGGGAACTCTTGTCACGCCAGTTCAGGTCGGCCTGTGTGTATGGGACAGCGGGCTTGATCTCATACAGGTCCGCCTGCGCTGCCGCCGCCAGTTTTTGAGCGACCTGCCGGGTCACGCCGCTGGCCGAAAAGAATGCAACCAATGTTTTACTCATTCTGAAAACCTCCTTTGGAGCCCGCCCCTTTTTCGGGCGAGCTGCTGAATCCTTCCCCTCTATTATAAACCACCTTTGCGCAAATGTCTAATCTATCCTTTCAATCCATCCGCCGCTCTCTTATCGTCGACTTTCCCTTCTCTTTGATAGGTGGGGGATGGAAATGACGGGCAAAAGGTGATATGCTAAAAGAAAGAAAAAATTTCCTCCGCCTGAACGGATTTGGCCTTGTCAATCGTATTTTAGGTGAAAGCCCCTTGCGGGGCAACTAAAAAGCGGGAGGAATCTTTTATGAAAAAAACAATCACTGCGATCGCGGCAGCTCTGTTGCTCGTGGCTTTCGGCGGCACCACCGCCTTCGCCGGCCATCACCATGGCCACATGAATCTGCCAAGCTGCCATCTGGGCGCGTCCCACAGCTGCGTCGATACGGACGGTGACGGCATCTGCGACCACTATGCCGAGTGCTTCACCGACCTGGACGGCGACGGCGTCTGCGATTACCTTGGCGCAGCGGCTTCCCATCATACGGGTCATCACGGCCGCGGGCATGGCGCGGGGCGCTGCAGGGGATAATCTACAACAAACAGAGGATGGGGAGATATGCTCAGTGAGCAACAAGCCAACAGAGCCATCGAGCTTTATGCGGACACGGTACGGCGCATCTGCATGGTGCATCTGAAAAATCAGGCCGACAGCGAGGACATCTTTCAGACAGTCTTTCTGAAATATCTGCTGCGCGACCAGCCCTTTGAGAACGAGCAGCATGAAAAAGCCTGGATGATTCGTGTCACCATCAACGCCTGCAAGGACCTGCTCAGGAGCTTCTTTCGTTCCCGCACCGTTCCTCTGGAACAGCTGGTTGAGGTACCGCAGCCCTTTGAGCCGGACGAGCGTGATCTGCTGGAGGCGGTTTTGGCGCTGCCTGCCCAGTACAAGGACGTGGTATACCTGTACTACTACGAACAATATACGGCGCTTGAGATTGCACAGATTCTTCACAAAAACGTGAACACCGTTTACACCCTTCTGCGAAGGGCGAGGGAGCGGCTGCGGAAGGATCTGGAGGGGGTGATGGAAGTTGAATAGCGTATGGAAAACCGCCCTCGACCGCATTCACGCCGAGGAGCAGCTTAAGGAGCGCACCCGAACCTATCTGGCGCAGCAGCTTGTCCAGCAGCAGACGCGCCGCCGCACCCACTGGCGTCCGGCATTGGCGTCGCTGTGCCTGTTGTTAATGCTGGCGCTGGGCAGCTACTGGCTGTTCCTGGTTCCGACCGCCTTCATCAGCATCGACCTCAATCCGTCGCTGGAGCTGAGCATCAACCGCTTCGATCGGGTCATCGCGGTGCAGGGATATAACGATGAGGGGCAGGCCATCGCCGATTCGCTCCAGCTGCAGTATCTGGACTACCGCCAGGCGCTGCAGGAGCTGCTGGACTCGCAGGAGATCGGCTCCTACCTTGAGCAGGACGCCGTTTTGTCGATGACCGTCTCCGGGCAGGACAGCAAACAGTGCGGCAGCATCCTGCGGGAGGTGGAGGGATGCGCCGCCACCCATCAGAACATCCACTGCCATGCCGGGGACATCGAGCTGGTCAGCCAGGCGCACGCTGCCGGTATGTCTTTGGGGAAGTATCAGGCTTTCCTGATCCTGCAGCAGCTTGACCCTTCCGTCACCGAGGAACAGGTGCAGGGACTCTCGATGCGTCAGATCCGTCAGCTCATCGATTCTTATACCGAGCAGAACGCCCCTTCTGATGCCGGGCAGGACGACTCTCCCACTCAGACAGAGGGAACCGGCTCCCACCACCAGGAGGAACACGGCCATCAGCACCGCGGCAGGCGCTCTGTGAACGATTGATGGTGAACTTTACCGGCAGGTCAACGGTGGCCTGCCGGTTTTTACTGTTATAAAAGCAGCCTTCTTTTTGTTCATTTTGTTTGTTTTCCGAAAGATTTTCGTCCCACGCTCGAAAAAGAGGATGATTTTTCTGTAGAAAGGTGTTATAGTAGAGGTACCACTTCATTCTGATTCCAAAGAGGTATCAAAAATATGTTTGTGTATAACGGGAAAAGCAATAAATTTTTCAAACGCCCTCCTGTCCCCAAAAAGGGACAGCCGAAGGGACTGCGCATCATCATCGTAGGCTGCGGCAAGGTGGGCGCCACCCTGGTCGAACAGCTCAGCCGGGAGGGCCACGACCTCACCATCATCGACAAGTCCCCCCAGCGCATCCAGAGCATCACCGGGCTGTTTGACGTCATGGGCATTGTGGGCAACGGCGCCAGCTACAGCGTTCAGATGGAGGCCGGCATCGAGGACGCCGACCTCATCATCGCTGTCACCAACTCCGACGAGCTCAATCTGCTGTGCTGCACGGTTGCAAAAAGGGTGGGCGGCTGCGCCGCCATTGCCAGGGTGCGCACACCGGACTACAGCACCGAGGTCGGCTACCTGCGGGAAAAGCTGGGACTGGCCATGATTATCAACCCGGAGCTGGAGGCCGCCAAGGAGGCGGCGCGCATCCTCTACCTCCCCACCGCACTGGAAGTAAACTCCTTTGCGCACGGACAAGCCGAACTGATTAAGTTCAAGGTCCCGGAGGGCAACATGCTGGACGGCATGACCATCGCCTTTTTGGGCAAGACCATCGCACACAACATCCTGATCTGCGCGGTGGAGCGCGGCAAGGAAATTTTCATTCCTTCCGGTGACTTTCAGATGAAGAAGGGAGACATCATCTCCTTCGTTTCTTCCCGACGGTCAGCCAAGGATTTTCTGGAAACCATTGGCTTTAAAACCAACCGGGTCAAGAGCACCATGATTATCGGCGGCGGCAAAGCCGCCTACTACCTGGCCAAGCAATTGCTGCACATGGGCATCTCGGTCAAGATCATCGAAATTGACAAGGCCCGCTGCGAGGAGCTGAGCATCCTGTTGCCCAAGGCGGTCATCATCAACGGCGACGGCACCAACGAGGATCTGCTCAAGGAGGAAGGCATCGAGTATACCGAATCCTTTGTCGCGCTGACCGGCATCGACGAGGAGAACATCCTGCTCACCCTGTACGCGCGACAGGTCTCCAACGCGAAGGTCATCACCAAGATTAACCGCATCACCTTCAAGGACGTCATCAGCAATCTGGATCTGGGCAGCGTCATCTATCCCCGCTACATCACCTCCGAAACCATCATCGCCTATGTCCGCGCCAAAAAGAACTCGATGGGCAGCGACATCGAAACGCTGTACCACATGTTCGACCACCGCGCCGAAGCGATTGAATTCCGCGTGCGGGAAAAATCCGCCGTCACCAACATCTCGCTGGCGGAGCTGCCGCTCAAGAAAAATCTGCTGCTTTCCTGCATCAACCGAAATGGCAAGATCATCATCCCCAGCGGTCAGGACTGCATCCGCGTGGGCGACACGGTCATGATCGTCACCACCCACACCGGCTTCAACGATATTTTGGACATTTTGGAAACTTCGAGGTAAAATGCGATGAACAAAGCAATGATCCGATACATCCTGGGCTATGTCCTCTCCATACTGGCGCTGCTGTTGCTGCTGCCCTGTCTGGTCGCGCTGATCTATCAGGAAATGGAGGGCTTTCACTACCTGGCGGTGGCCGCCTTCGGCGCCCTGTTGGGATATCTGATGATCCGAAAAAAGCCCGAGGACACTGTCTTTCACCTCAAGGAGGGCTGCATTGCCACCGCTTTAAGCTGGATTGTGATGAGCTTGTACGGCTGCCTGCCCTTCTGGATCAGCGGGGAAATTCCCTCCTTTACCGACGCGCTGTTCGAGACCATCTCCGGCTTCACCACCACCGGCTCCAGCATCCTAAGCGACGTGGAGGCGCTGTCCCACTGCGCACTGTTCTGGCGCAGCTTCACCCACTGGATCGGCGGCATGGGCGTTCTGGTTTTTCTGCTGGCAGTCATCCCGTTAAGCGGCGGCTCCAACATGAACCTGATGCGCGCCGAGAGCCCCGGCCCTTCGGTGGGCAAGCTGGTGCCGAAGGTCAAGCACACTGCCCGCATCCTGTATTTGATTTATCTGGGCATGACCATCCTGCAGGTGCTGTTTCTGCTGGCCGGCAAGCTGCCACTGTTCGACGCGCTGACAACCACCTTTGGTACCGCAGGCACCGGCGGCTTTGCCATCAAAAACGACAGTATGATGAGCTATACCGCCTATCAGCAATGGGTCTACACCATTTTCATGGCGTTGTTTGGTGTCAACTTCAACGCCTACTACCTGATCCTGTTCGGCAAATTCAAAAAGGCCTTTGCCATGGAGGAAGTTCGCTGGTACTTTATCATCATTTTCTGTTCGACCGCTTTTATCTTTTTCCAGATTATGGGCAACTATTCCACCGCTTTTGAAGCCCTGACCCATGCAGCTTTTCAGGTTTCCACCATCATCACCACCACCGGTTTTGCCACCACCGACTTTAACCTCTGGCCCGCCGCCAGCAGGACTGTACTGGTTTTGCTCATGTTCATCGGCGCCTGCGCAGGCAGCACCGGTGGCGGCATCAAGGTATCGCGCTGTGTCGTCATGGTCAAGAGCGTTGTCAAGGAGATGGGGTCCTACCTTCATCCGAACAGCGTGAAAAAAATCAAGCTGGACGGCAAACCAGTCGACCACGAGGTGCTGCGCTCCATCAACGTCTTCTTTATCACCTACATGATCATCTTCGCCGCCTCGGTTTTTCTGGTCTCGCTGGAAGGGCGCGACATGGTGACCAACTTCACCGCCGTTGCCGCCACCTTCAACAACATCGGTCCCGGCCTGGAAGGGGTCGGCCCAACACAGAATTTCGGTGCGCTTTCCATTCTCTCCAAATACACCCTGATGTTTGATATGCTGGCCGGCAGGCTGGAGCTGTTCCCGCTGCTGCTGCTGTTCCATCCGGGCGTTTGGAAGGAAACATTTGCCAAAAAGATAAAGGAAACCTCTGCACAGTATCAATAAATGCAATCTCGAGGACGAAGGCAGCGCTTGTGCGCTGCCTTCGTCTTTTTTCTGTAAAAGCACCCCCTTCCTCCGATGATCTTTTACTACTTTGGTGATTGACAATCAAACAAAAGCATGTTAGCATGTCTATGCTCGGAGGGCAAATCATTCAAGAAAAATGATTTTCAAAGTCGGCATGGGGTAGAAAGCCCCTCCCTTATCCAGCTTTATTTATGTTGAAAGGAGGCTGGCAGAATGGTTCTTCCAAAAGGTGAACTTCATCACCTTTTCCAGCGCTGGGATGCCACCTTCGGCAGCACCTGGAAACTTGCGCTTTATTTCATCTCCATCAGAGAATAGCTGACGGAGTTCATCAAACAAAATATTGATTCAGTCATCGGAGGACCGGCCATCGCAATGGCCGGCCGGGGAATTTTCCCGGCCATGGTCGATAAGATGTCGGGTGCGCCCGGTTATTTTTACAATAACCGGGCGCACTTTTTTTAAGAAAGGATATTGCTTTATGAAACTGATCCTGCAGTTTCTAAAACCACATTGGAAACTTACCGTTTTGACGGTTTTGCTCGCCGTCATCGATGTCGGCGGCTCGCTGTTCATTCCGACACCGGCCGCACACCTGCTCAACCAAGGCACCTCGGGCATCGCCTTTGAGGAGCTGCTGGCCACCGGCCTGCAGATGGGCGCAGTATCGCTGTTCTCCAGCATCTGCACCATCCTGGGCGGCTACGCCTGCGCCACCCTTGCCGCCCGCATCGGCAAGGACATGCGCGTCGCGCTCTATGAAAAATCGCTCAAACTTTCGATCTATGATTTTCGTCAGTTCGGAACCGCTTCGATCACAACCCGAACCGTTTCGGACATCACCACCATCCAGTTTGCGCTCACCAGCTTCATCCAGATGGTGCTGCCGGTACCGCTGGTCTGCATCATCGCCCTGGCGCTGTCCTTCCAGCTGAACACCACTCTGGGCACCATCCTGCTGATTTTGACCGCGCTGGTCTTTATCCTGGCCCTGGGAATCATGCGCAGCGCCTCCCCTCTGTTTAAAAAGCTGCAGAAGCTGCTGGACCGCATGACCACCATCCTGCTGGAAAACATCACCGGCGTGCGTGTTGTGCGCGCCTTCAACAATGAGAAGCGGGAACAAAACCGGATGAGCGACGCCTTTTCCAACTATGCGGAAACTTCCATCAAGGCAAACCGCCGCTTTGCAAACCTCGATGGTCTTTCCTACTTTTTTATCAACCTCTTCGTTGTCATCGTCTACTGGCTCAGCGGTGGATATATCAGCTTAGGCAACCTGCAGATCGGCGACATCACCGCCGTCATCCAGTACGCCATGATGGTCATGTTCTTCTTAATGATGGCCCAGATGGTCATCCTGACCATGCCCCGTGCGCTGGAGTGCTGTGAGCGTATCCGTGCGGTGCTCGAACATTCGCCGGAAATTCGCGACCTGGTCGAGCAGGACGACCAAAAACTCCTGCCAAACCAGGATGAGGTTCTTGCCTTCCGCAACGTCTCCTTCCGATTTGCTGACGCGGAGGAAAACACCCTGTCTCACCTGAACTTCAGCTGCCGCCGCGGCCAGACAACCGCAATCATCGGCGGCACCGGAAGCGGCAAATCCACCGTCGCATCCCTGATTCTTCGTTTCCACGACGTCATCGGCGGCTCCATCCTGCTAAACGGCAAGGATATCCGCCAGATGACTCAGCATACCCTGCGCGATCACCTGGCTTATGTGCAGCAGAAAGCCTGGCTGTTCTCCGGCACCATTGCCAGCAACCTGCGTTACGGCAACGCGGACGCCACCGACGAGCAGCTGATGCACGCCGCAGACGTCGCCCAGGCCGGCGATTTTATCCGTTCGCTGCCGGATGGCTTAAATCCCTTTGTAGCACAGGGCGGCACCAACTTTTCCGGCGGCCAGAAGCAGCGTCTTTCCATTGCCCGCGCTCTGGTCAAAAAGCCGGAGCTGTACATCTTCGATGACAGCTTCTCCGCTCTGGACTTTAAAACCGATGCGGCGCTGCGCAAGGCTTTGGCCAAGGAGACACAGGACGCCGCTGTGCTCATCATCGCCCAGCGCGTCAGCACCATCCAGCACGCCGACCAGATTGTCGTGCTCAACGAAGGACAGATGGTCGGCCTTGGCAAGCACGAGGAGCTGCTGCAGACCTGTCCGGTATACCGCGAAATCTATGAATCTCAGACAAAGGAGGCTCAGGAAGCATGAGCGAAATCCATTACAACACCCAAGGCAGCATCGCGCGGCTGTTCAGCCAGCTGAAAGGTCAGCAAGTGCGCCTGACCATCGTTGCCATTTCGATTATCATTTACATCGGTCTGAGTATCTGGAACCCGATGTACAGCGCCATCGTCATCGACCATCTCTGGCAGAGCATCCAGGCGGCATGGCAAAACGGCACTCCCTTCTCGATCAGCTGGGAGAACATGGGACGGGAGTTGTTCCAGCTGTCGGTGCAGTACTTCTGCACCTGGATCTTCTATTACCTGCAGTCTTACCTGATGGCGAACGTCGCAGAAACCCTCACCCTTCGCCTGCGCAAGCAGATTGCGCGCAAGCTCAACCGCCTGCCACTGCGCTTTTTTGACCAGAACAAGGCCGGAGAAATCCTCAGCCGCGTCACCAGCGACCTGGACAAAATTGCGGAGGTGCTGCAGACCGGTCTGCTCAAACTGCTGGTCGCGATCGGAACGGTCATCGGCTCACTGATCGTCATGTTCTATTACAGCGTCCCGCTGACTCTGATCTTCCTGGTCTTTATGGTCATCAGCATGGTGATTACCCAAATTGTCTCCAAGAAAAACCTGCAGTATGCCACCGAGCGTCAGGAAACCATCGCCGACCTCACCGGTGTCGTGGAGGAATATTATAATGGAAGAAATGTCATCAAGGCATTCAACCACGAGCAGGAAAGCCTGGAGCAGGTCGCCGCTTCGGCTGAACGGAACCGCATCGCCAGCCAGAAGGCGGACTTTCTGGTCAACTGCGTCAACCCGCTGATCCGTCTGCTGACCCGTATGGCCTACGTCGTCATCGCCATCATCTCCGGCCACGCGATGCTAAACGGCACCATGACCGTCGGCGTCGTTCAGGCCTTCTTCCAGTACATCAACCAGACGGCGGAGCCGCTGACCGAGGCGTCCTACATGATCAACTCCCTGCAGGCGGCGCTGGCTTCGGCCAACCGAACCTTCGAGCTGCTGGACGAGACCGAGGAAATTCCCGACCCTGCGCAGCCGGAGATTCTGGAGCGCGCCAAAGGCAACATCTCCTTTGAACATGTCAGCTTCGGCTATGATTCCAAGAAGATCCTGATGAAGGACATCAGCTTTTCGGCAAAGCCGGGCCAGAAAATCGCGGTGGTCGGCAGCACCGGCGTCGGCAAAACCACGCTGGTCAACCTGCTGATGCGCTTCTATGAGATCAACGGCGGCAAAATTTCCATCGACGGGGTCGACACCTCCAAGATGACCCGAAAGAGCCTGCGCCAGAACTTCGGTATGGTGCTGCAGGACACCTGGCTGTTTGGCGGAACCATCGCTGAAAATATCGCTTACAGCAAGCCGGACGCAACCCGTGAGGAGATTGTGGCCGCAGCTAAGGCGGCGAAGGTCGACTACTTTATCCGCACCATGCCGCAGGGATACGACACCATGCTGGACAACGACGCAGCAAATCTTTCCGCTGGACAGCGTCAGCTGCTGACCATCGCCCGCGTCTTTTTGTGCAACCCGCCGATCCTGATTCTGGACGAAGCGACCTCCAGCGTCGACACCCGCACCGAGGTGGAGATCGGCAAGGCAATGAAGGCGCTGATGAGTGGCCGAACCAGCTTCGTCATCGCGCACCGGCTGTCGACCATTCGCGACGCGGATATGATTTTGTACATGGAACATGGCAACATCATCGAACAGGGAAACCACCAGGAACTGCTGGCCAAAAAGGGCGCTTACGCTTCCCTTTACTACAGCCAGTTCGAATAAACAGAAAAAGGGGGCGCATGCGCTCCCTTTTTTATTCTCCCAGACCCATCCTTTCAAAAAGCGCCCCTGAAAGGGCGGCAATATCGTCCAGCGGAATCGACCGGCCACCTTCTAAAATCAGCAGGCGCTGATACTCGTCCAGCTTTTTGACGCGGGCTGTGATCGTCTGGTAGCTGCCGCCTTCCTTGCGCGCATCCGGCTCAAAATAGGTAATCGTCACCTCGGGCCGCTGGGCAAGATGTTCCAGCAAAAAATGCTGGCGCAGGTCCAGCAGGGCCTGTGTTTCCTCGTCCAGCTCGAGCTTGCGGTCGGTCAGGCGGGCGGTTTCCTTGATCGCTGCCCCATATCCGGTCAGGGCCGCAAAGGGCGAAAACTGCGCTGCGCGCTCGATCATCGACATGCGCGGATGGGTTTTGGAAACCGGATGCGGCAGATGGAGGATATCGTCGTATGGGCCTTTCATGCTTTGTGCCCTCCAATCTTGTCGTTGCGGTCGCGGGCAGTTGCCCCTTCCTCCAGGTTCATCCCCTTTAGGATCGCGTTTTTGCCAAATTTTTTCTTGATGGAAAGCACCGCCTGCTGCCTGCGCCGCTCCCGCTGCAGCTGCTGTTCCTCCTCCTTTTGGACCCCGTAATCGGTAAAGAAGTCAAGCTGCTCGCAGACCTGCTGCTCCGGCACCTGTGCCTCGTCGACCACATGGTTGGCGGTCAGGTTGAGACGACGCACCGTGAGCTTTGCATCCGCCACCTGGTCAAACAACTCGAGCGCCGCCTCGACAATTTTGCGGGCCGAGGAGGTGTAGTCCAGATGAACGGTGCCGGTGGTGTGCTTGGGGATGGCGCGGCCATAGCGGTCGGCGCTCACCTGCCCATGATACTGCCTGCGGCGCTGCAGGTCTTTGAGGTTCTCGATATCGTAGCCGATGGTCAGCACCAGCTGATCGGTGACAAGATGCTGGTCCACCAGCTCCAGCGCCAGCGAATCGGCCATCTCGTGCACCACCAGGCGGGCCATCTGGCAGGAATAGGGGCAGGAGAGCACCTGCCCGGAGCCGACGCTGTTCGATTCAGGCTTGTAGGCCTTGATGTCGGCGATGGTACAGGGCTCCCATCCCCAGGCGTGGTCGATCAGCAGCTCGGCGTTGACACCGAACATCTTGTATAAAAAATCTTCATTGTAATAATCGGACGGTTTTCCGATTGAGCAGCGGGCAATATCCCCCATGGTGCACATCCCGTGGGCCTCCAACTTGCGGGCATAGCCTCTGCCCACCCGCCAGAAATCGGTCAGCGGGCGGTGGGTCCAGAGGGTGCGGCGGTAGCTCATTTCATCAAGGCAGGCGATGCGCACCCCATTTTCATCGGGCTGAATGTGCTTGGCCCCGATGTCCAACGCCACCTTGGCCAGATAGAGATTAGGTCCAATCCCGGCAGTGGCGGTGATGCCAGTGGTACGCACCACGTCCAAAATCATCTTCATCGCCAGGTCATAGGCTGACAGGCGGTAGGTTTGCAGGTAACCGGTGACATCGATCAGCACCTCGTCGATCGAGTAGACATGGATATCTTCCGGCGCAATATATTTTAGATAGATGTCGTAAATTTGGGTGCTCACCTGCATATAGTGGGCCATGCGTGGCGGCGCGACGATGAAATCCAGCCCAAGCTCCGGCGAAATTTTGAGCTGTTCGTTATCGCTGGAGCTGCCTGTCAACCTGTGTCCGGGTGCGCGCTGGGCGCGGCGGAGGTTGATCTCCTTCACCTTCTGCAGCACCTCAAACAGGCGCGGGCGGCCGGGAATGCCGTAGGATTTTAAGGAGGGAGAAACCGCCAGACAGATGGTCTTTTCGGTGCGGCTGGCGTCCGCGACGACCAGATTAGTGGTCATAGGGTTGAGCCCCCGCTCGATACACTCGACCGAAGCGTAGAAGGATTTTAAATCGATAGCAAGATAGGTACGTTCCGGCACCTCTGTCAGCTCCTTTCCTGTAAATCTATTGTAGCATCGATTTTGCATTTTTGCAAGCATTTTTGCATTGTGCAAAAAGTGGAGTTTCGAGGAGATTTTTGTGAATATTTTGATAATATTTTTTGACATTTCTTCCGGAAATATACTTTACATTCCTAATTTTTTGTGCTATCCTATAAGCAATTAAGGGATTTGCCCTTAAAATTTAGACAAAAGAATAGGAGAAATTGTTATGAGCAAAAAACTCAAGCGATCCGCAGTCGCTCTGGTTCTTGCCGCAACAATGGTCTTCAGTTCTCAAGGCGTTCTCACGGCTTTCGCGGCTGGTGAGAACAAAACATCAACGGCCGTTGATGTTTCGGCTCTAGAGCCGATCCTTGATAAGGTGGAGACAGATGTAGCAAATGAATCAGGCAATGTAAATGATGACCTTCTGGAAAACGTTTGCGAGATTTGCGGCGGCGTAGATGGCCAGCATGAAGAAGGCTGCAGTGCGAACCAGCAGCCTGAAAACACCTGCCCCGTATGCGGCGGTGTAGACGGCCAGC
>PPYF01370410.1_pt1 | contig 27211 bp, 29 predicted proteins | sample 1559871 | NCBI WGS metagenome assembly PPYF01 (sample SAMN08240021, study PRJNA423297) | Human gut metagenome, whole genome shotgun sequencing project. | reverse complement strand
ACGTACCGCGCCTCATCTGCCGGAGTCAGAGTGTCACTCGCAATAAAATCCATCATTTCCATTGCGGCGTATCTATCACTGGAAAACCATTTTGCTGATGATGACGTCGTCAAACGGGACGTTCATCTTCAGGCTACTAAAACGCACGGCGTAGGCTTCCATCAGCTTGCCGTGCAGATCGCTTACGCTCATTGCCCGTACCTCGTCGTAGTCGAGATCGGAAAGCAGGCTGACGGTCGCTCCACGCACCGCCGGGATCATGTCCTGCGCACGGCGGGAATGCTCCGGGTTGTTGGTGGCTAAGTTCAGTTCCAGCAGCAGGTAGCGTTCTTTTTGGGTTTTCCCCTTCAGGGTGATCACCACATTTTTAATTTCCACGAACTCCACCGACTCTTTAGAAGAGCTGGTGAATAATCCGGATAAAAAGCTACTGCCTGTCGCTTCATCCATACGCAGTAAATGGGTACCCACTACCGTCATGCCGGCCGCCAGCATGGCGGTCACGAGGGCGATAATGAGACCGAAAGAGAGTGTTTTTGCGTTCATAATGTTCTTGTCTTAAACCGTCAGTAAAACCGAGTCATCTTCACGAAGATCTTGCGAAGCTGTTGTCCCGGCCGCCATTTCTACACCCGCCTGAATGGCGTTGTGTTGATCGGCAAATTGCTGTCCTTTGCCCTGCTGCTGCCCGCCCGATTGGGAAGACACCTGCACGTTGACCTGAACGAAGTTCTGTTCCGTCAGACTCTGGCGAAGATCGTTGCTGGTCTGCTGCAACGCGCGATAAACCTCGGCGTGGCTGGCGTTGATTTGCACCTGCACGCGACCGTTATCGACCTGCATGGAGATATCGATTTTGCCCATATCCGGCGGATCAAGACGGATAGTGGCGTGTTGAATCTGCTGCTTAACCTGCACCTGCAAACGGTCGCCCAGCGCGCTTTGCAGCTGCTCGCTCCAGCGGGAAGGTTCAGGATCCAGCTTCAGCGTGGAGGCAGGCACGGAGGCGGTTGCCGTGACCGGCGTCGACGCGTTGCTGGCGTCCAGCGCCTGCGTCATCACCGGCGCCACCGGGGTCATTGCCGTCATTAGCGCTGGAGAAATGGGCTGGCTGCTCGGCAACACGCTCGCGGCGGATTCGGCGTTGGCGGTGCCCGTGGTCGGCATCGGCGTCACCGGATTCTGCTGCTGCAATGACGGCGCAATTCCCCGCGTCAGCCCTTGCGAAGCCGCCAGCGTCTGGGCGTTCGCCATGAGCAGATCGCCCGCCTGCGCGGCCGTGCCGGTATAGCCCGGGCTTTGCGTTGGCATTTGGCTGGTCATCAACAGCGTTTCCAGCAGCTGTTGCTGCGAATTATCTTTCAGCAACCCGTCGCTCAGCTGGGGTGCATCGGCCGCGGTCTCTTCGTCATCATCCAGCGACAGCGGCTTGGCGCTAACGGTGATGTCACGCGTCGGGTTCAGCCCCTGACCGACCATCAGCGTATCGATAACGTTCAGCAGCGCATCGCTAAATCCTGCCGCCGTTTGCGCGGTATCGGTTTGCGCGACCTGCCCGGCAATCGGTTCTGCCTGCATCGGCAGGCCGGATCCATTCAGAGCACCTTGAGAAAGGTTGAGAATATCCATTAGCGCATCGCTCCTTCATCCGTAAATAAGGCATACGCCGTTGCCCCTTCCCTGTTACGTACCGACAGGCTCATTTTTTCCGCCAGCATGTCGCTTTGCCCCTGGCAGTAATCACGTGCCTGCTGGTGCGTCTTCTTGAGTGCATCCATTGCCTGGCGCTCTGCCGCCTCCAGGCTTTTTCCCTGGATGGCGCGCAGCAGCTCGGCAATTTTGGCGTCAACGTTAACCACGGCAGGCCAGTTATGGTCTTCCGTGGCCTGACGCAATGCCTGAGTCAGAACCTGGATGGAATGAAGTGCACTCATGCCGCCTGACCCATTTTTTCCCAGCCTTCCTGGATATTGCCGAGGATCACTTCCACCTCTTCGATGTTTTCCACCGACAGGTTGTGGCTCGCGTCATACAGGCGATACACGCAGTAGTCGTACAGGTTGGCCAGGCTCAGCGCCAGCTCACCGCCTTTGTCAAAATCCAGTGCGCTGGTCAGCGCATTGAGAATATCGATGCACTTGTTGATGCTCTGCGCTTTACGTTCGAAGCGACGTGCAGTGATGTGGCTCTTCGCGCGAACCAGCTCATCCATCAGGCCGTTGAACAGCATCAGCACCAGCTGGTGCGGATTGGCGGCGGCGGCCTGAATGGCCAGATCGGATTGTTGATAAAGGCCAAAGCCTTCCTGGTCGTTACCGTACATTGCTGCTCTTTCCCTTTGAATTAACTAAACATACTCATGGTGTTGTTCATCTGCGTCATCAGCGACTGGAGCTGAGTAAACTGCTTGAGATAGCGGTTATACGAAGACTCATAACGCGTATTCATTTTTTCGGTTTTGCTGTCGATTTCCGTCTGCTGACGATTAAGCGTTTCCTGACGCCCTTTCAGCAGGCCGCTGCTGGTACTGAGGTATTTGTCCAGCGACTTATCCATTGCTTTGATCAGGCCATCATTGCCGTTAAAGAACTGAGCAACGGTCTGCGGGTCGTTTTTGAGCTGTTTTTCCAGCACTTCGGAGTCAAGGCTGAGCTTGCCGTCCTTATCCGCGGTGATACCGAATTTGGTCATATTCTGTTCACCAAACGTGCCGCGCAGCATATTGCTCAGCTCGCTGGTCAGCGCAGAAATACTGGCATCGCCGGCAAAGGCACCGCGGGTGTCAGAGCTGCTGCCGGTGGCTGTCAGTCCAGAGATGGTGTCACGCAGCGTGTTGTAGGCGTCGAGGAACGTCTGGATTTGGGTCTGGGTTTCGGTGGTGTCGGTATCGATAGAGATCACCAGCGGCTTTTTATCCTCGGTGGTGCTGGTCAGCTTGATAGAGACGCCATCAACCAGGCTGTCTAAGGTGTTGGAGCTACTGGAGTACTCTTTTGTCGAATCGCCTAGGGTAAACAGCGCATCTTTACCTTTGGTAATAATCTCTTCTTTATCTTTAGCGAAAATATTCTGACCGCTGGTCATGCCGCTGGTATCAAGCTGGATATCGTACTTCTCACCGCTCTGATCGCTGTTTAGGATCAGCGACACTTTGCCATCAACGCGCATCAGAGAAGCGGTAACACCGTTCTGGGCCGTAGTTGCGGTATTCGCGTTCGATGCGCTCGGGAAGTCAGTTTTGTTAATCGCTTCGGCAAAGTCGGCCAGGCTGTTCAGGCCATCCATCTCAACTTCGATGCTTTCGCCGTTAAGATCGATTTTCAGCGTGCCCGTGGCATTTTTAATCGCATCATCGTCGAGATCTGCAAAGCCTTTCTGCTGAGCGGTCGCCAACTGGGTGACGTTGAGGCTGTAGGTCCCTTTCTTCGCGCTGGCGCTCGCGGTAATGGTCGCGATGCCTTCCTGGTTCATCGTCGCCGAGTTTTTCAGCACGCTGGCAGTAGTCGAATTCAGCGCCTTAATCGAGGTCCGAAAAGAAGTTAATGAGCTACGCAGAGATTCCAGCGCTTTGGTTTGGGCACTGAGGTTTTTGGTTTGTTTTGCAATAGAGGTTTGCAGCGCAATAATGTCATAGCCGGCCAGCTGGGTGGCCAGTGTTGATGGGTCGAAATCAGACATATTAGGTTCTCCAGGCACGCAAGCCACGATCGATATGCAACGTATAAAGCAACTATCGTGCCAAGTTTTAAGTTATTGATTTTAAGTAGTTTAATTATGGGCAGGAATAGTCATTTCCGCTTTTTCCGGCAGAGAGGAAGGGGAAAGCCGGATACAAAAACACCGCCATACAGCGGTGTTTTTTTTACGCTCAATCCGGGATGGATTAGCCCAGCAGAGACATCACCATGCTGGACATGCTGTTGGACTGCTTCAGCATGGACATGCTGGTCTGCGCCAGCAGCTGGTTACGGGACATGGTAGACGCTTCGGTCGCGTAATCCGCATCCTGGATGTTGCTCAGCGCCAGGTCGGTGTTGTCTTTCATGTTCGCCAGGTTAGACGCGGTGTGACCCAGACGGTTGATGTTAGCACCCAGGGTGGAACGTACTGAACCCACGCTGTCCAGAGTCGCCTGCAGGTTATCCATCAGAGCTTTAGCACCTTCTGCGGTAGTAATCTCGATGCTTGTACCATTCATATAACCACCGCTCGCGCCAGGCAGTGCAGCGCCGGAAGCATTGCTAATACCGTTGAATTCACCCTGAGCTGAAATCAGAGCACCAGAAGCCGTGGTACCACCTTTCAGGGAGGACGACAGGTCAATTTTCATGGTTTCATCGGTGCTGGAACCGATCTGGAAGCTCAGCTCTTTCGCAAACTTGCTGTCTGCGCCAGTGAACAGCTTGTCACCTGCATAAGAGGTGTTTTTCATGATGTTGCTTAATTCGCTGTTCAGCTCGTTCAGCTCGGAGTCGATAGCTTTACGGTCTTTATCAGTGTTGGTGTCGTTCGCAGACTGTGATGCAAGGTCTTTCATGCGGTACATAATGTTGCTGACTTCGTCGAACGCGCCTTCCGCAGTCTGCAGCAGAGCAGTTGCATCGGAGATGTTACGCTGTGCAACGGTCATACCGTTGGTCTGGCCCTGCAGACGGGTTGCAATCTGCAGACCAGCCGCATCGTCAGCCGCAGAGTTGATACGTTTGCCGGTGCCCAGGCGTTCCATCGCGGTGGACAGCAGGCTGTTAGATTTGTTCATCGCATTGGTGGATGCCATGGAAGCTGCGTTAGTGAAGATAGAGAGAGACATAAATGATTCCTTATTTCGTCTGTGTATTCAGTTGTTGTAATAATTTAAGACGACACGGCGGGAGCAAAGATTAAATCACAACGAATAAAATGATGAAAAAAACACAGAGACCACATATAAATTATTGATTTTATGTGAATTAAATCTTGTAAATTCTTCCGTTCTATCTTCTGTTGCGCGTCTATCTCTATATCGTTGCGCAATATCTCTCTATATAGACAAGACCATTGGTGCCGATATCGTCGATCGGTACAACATCTCAGAGCGCATTTATCGCCCCGCTGAGGGTCTCATCTTTTTGTATCATGATGTTTCCTTCTTTTTTCGGCAAATACCCACTCTTACTTTATGGTTTCTCAATTTTTTTATTCTCTTGGTTGCCCCATCATTTTTATTTTCCAGCGACTTATCTCATAAATCCTGTTAACTTAATCGGATTAGCCCTAATTCACTTCTCGTATGTTTCCGGTATAAAGCAAAATAAGTATTAAAACGACAAAAAAAGAACAAAAATTAAATCTATTTTTTAATATTTATTAACGCCGCACAAAAATAGTACCGTTAAGCAATTAGATCACAGCAATAACACAGCGGGTTCACTCTGTGATCACCTAATTAACATAAGTTTTATTTAACTATCGTTGTTAACTTCCGCCATAAATAATGCTTTTCATTCAACTGCCAATGTTAAAAAGCCTGTTGCGCATCACACTTTTATCGCGTAAAAAGAGCGCAGGAAAAAATTATTCCTTCCCGTTGAGGCGTATTGCAGACGAAAGCATTTCCGTTGTAACAGTAAACTGACACCTCTCCTGGAAGCACATAACGTCCATCTGTACTCTCCCGCAGGCACGCGGCATTCATTAAGAATTCTAAATGGAGTTGACAACTCAATCAGAAAATTTCTGAGGACGTTGAGTATCCACTGATTGTCACCATTTCCTGGGGTGGTTGAATCCATAAACATAAATGAATAAACGCTACTGTTCTGTAAATAACTGGCTGGTTGATGTCGCGTCTGGTTCGATTCTTCATTTAACGACCGGAGAGCGTAAAAGGCTGGGGGAATACCAGCTTAAACTTCTTGATATCCTGGTGCAGGATGCCGGTAAGATCTTCACGCGTGAAGAACTGACCAATCTGGTATGGGAACGTCGGGTCATCGGTAATAACAGCCTGCCCAACGCCATTCACGCCTTGCGCACCGCGCTGGAAGATGACGGAAAAAATCAGCGCATTATTAAAACCATTCCGCGTAAAGGTTATCTGCTGGAGGCAGAGTACTGCTGCGTGGTGGAAAAAGATGAAGACGAAGTCAACGAAACGGAAGACGAGGCCGCAGCGGCAATAGCCACAGAAGAAGAAAATATCGACTTACCGCTGTCGGGCGAATCGGACGCAGAACCGGTACAGACTGAAAACCGCAGTGAGACCTCGGCCCCTCTTATCGCCCCGGAAGCCACCGCTCAATCGCGTCGCCCCCGGATGGTCTACTTCTTGCTGGTTCTTCTGGTCGCCGTCAGCGTGACGTTTGCCACCAGTTGGTATCTGTTTAGCGGGATGGGCGAGCGTCAGGTGGTACGGGAAATTCAGCCCGGCATCTACAGCAATATTCATCTTTATTCGGTGGAGACCGCCGGCGATCCGGCCTATATGTCCGCCAACCTGTACAGCAAGCTCAAAGACTCGCTGTATGCGTTAAACCAGCAGATTAAATTGAAGTCGGTCTCGATGCATGTCTACTTCCACAGCAACAACTCGTCGCTGAACTACAGTTTTATGCTGACCAATAAGTGTGATGAGAAACAGCTGTCGATGGCTATCGATCACTGGCGTCTTGATACGTTACAACTCAACAACCTGATTCTGCGCGAAACCCGGAGGAAGCTCAATGAAATGGCAACGTGCAAAGCGAGTTAATCTGCTGATTGTGCTGATGATGGTTCTGGTTGGGCTGGGGGCGATAGCAATGAAGCTCTATCCCGCCAATTCCGCGTTACCTCAAGGTACCGTAGAGGGCGGTTTTCAGATGGGTTTCTACGACCTGATGTCGCAGCAAAAAGAGATCTATAACGTCCGTCTGCAAACCACACGGGGGATGATCATGACCACCATCACCAACCCCAACGACAACCGTTTTGTGCTAAAAGGCAAATTCACGCCGACACAGAAAAAACATGGGCGAATTTACTTTAACCTGACGCCTATCTACTACAGTACCGAACAAAAAGGGCTGATGATTGATGGGCTTGTCGACCAGCTGATGTACTCCAACTATTGGATGGAGCCAATCTCATTCAACAAGCAGTCGCTGGTTGTCGGGCAAAACGGCGCGATCTTCCTCTACCCAATGCATAACTAGCCCTTCACCGGAGCGGTTTATCGCTCCGGTCTATGCATCTATCCCAGCAGATTTTTAACCGTTGCCAGACGCACATTGGCCTGCGCCCCTAATGCCTGCGACAGCGAACCGAAGCTATCGCCGCTTTTCGCCAGCGCTTCGCCCAAGCCACGTGAGGTTTCCAGCGCCTGCTTCGGGCTATAAGCGGTCGACATATCATTGATGCGCGAAGTCACTCGGTCCTGCTTCTGACGCAGTTGGCTGCGCTGAGTGGTGATATGTTCAAGGGTATTTTGTAACTTCATCATCCCCTCACGCTCCCGGCGGCCGGACAGCGCGAGCATCTCATCGCTGCTGGCGTTCTCAGCCTGCGGCGCAAGCAGGGTAAAGGCATCGGCAGGGAAATGTTGACCTTCGCCGCGCACCGTAAACTGCCCGCTGACCCGCTCCCAGCGGCTTTCATCCACGCTGAACACCAGTTGGCCGCTGCCGGTCTGGTTCGCGTGAATCCCTAAACGTCCTAAGCCAACGTTGAGCTTGAGCAGCGTCTGGCGCGGCGTGGCTTCTTGCGGTAGCGCAACCGCCACCATCTCCCGCTGGCGGCCGCCGAGCGAGAAGACGAGCGTTTCGCCGCCCGGCTGGCTCAGCAGTTTTTCACTGCCCGGCAGGGTAAAATTGACCGTACTTTTTTGTCCCAGAGAAACCGTCAAATGCCGGTCAATCGTACCGCCAGACAGCTGCGTACGCTGTGTCAGGTGTTTTTGCAGCGCATTGACCTGCGCCCCTGAATCACCACCGCGCGAAGCGGACTGACGCAGCTGCAACAGCTGCGTTTCCGTTTTGGCCAGATAGCTATCGGCCTGCTGTACCGCGGTAAGTTGCTGATTCAGCTGCACGTTGTAGCGCATCGGGCGGCGCGAGAGCAGCGCGGCCTCGGGGAATGCGTTACGGGTAGAAACGGCCTCGGGCGTATTAACACGTCCAACGCTTTGGGGTGCATCAATACTTCCGCGCCCGGTGGTATTCGGGGCGGAAGTGGTCAGAGATGCTGTTTTTAAACCAACTTGCATAATGGATTACAACATACTGAAGAGGTTGAGCTGGCTGATCATGCTGTAGGACTTATTGGTGATTTGCATGGAGGTCATATACAGCTGCAGATTAATGGTCGTGGTCGCCGAATCGGCCGCGTTCAGATCGGTTTCAACCTGCGCATTCGATAGGCTCACGTCGGTATGCGCATCGCTAATCAGCGTCAAACGGTTCTGACGGCCACCGAGATCGGTAAACAGCGCGCCCAGGTTGTCGCTGGTCGATTGGCTCATATCGATCATCGCCGACAGGTCGTCCTGATAGTCCGCGTAGTTGGCGTTCGGATCCTGCATCTTTTCGCTGAGTTCTTTCAGCTTATTCAGCATTTCAAGATCGTTACCGGAGCTGGAAAAAGCGTGCGAGATATTGGTGTTCTCGGTAATGCTGACGCCGTTGGCAACGATGGTATCGCGCGAATTCTCATTGCCACCAAACACATATTTGCCGTTTGCATCCAGCTCAACGGTTTTACTGCCGGTCATCGTGCCTGAGAACAGATAGCTGCCATTCTCATTTTTACTGTTCATCGATGCCACCAGCGAATCCAGCATGGAGCCCAGCTCGGCACCGTAGCTTGCCAGGTCTTTCTGGCTCAGCGTACTGTTATTGGCCAACTTGAGCTTATCGCCGACCGCCAGCACCTGATTGCTCATTGCGGTAATGTGCGACTCCTGCACCGACAGCGCGCCGGAGAGGCTGGTGATATTGCTTTGATACTGTTTAATCGCGGCCTGTTCACGGCCCAACTGCACCAGGCGGCTGGCGGCGACCGGATCGTCCGACGGTACGTTGACGCGCTTTTGCGACGACAGCTGTTCCATCAGTTTCGCCACGCGGTTCCCGTTGGTGCCGAGTTGCGACAGCATGGCGTTTGAATTGTAAAGGCTACTAATACGCATATGTTGATGTCCCTAATAGCGCTTAAAAAATGCTGAGAAGATCGTTGAAAATCTGATTACCGGCGGCGATAACCTTCATATTTGAGGTATAGGCCTGCATATAGACCTGCAGGTTGATCGCCTCTTCATCCTGATTGACCGCGCTCAGGTTATCGCGCTGGTTCTGCGCCTGTTCGCTGACCGCCACGGCTGCGTCCATCTCCGTTTTGCTCTGCTTACTGGCAATACCGATGGTTGAGATAATCGCGGCAGCGCCTTCATTCAGGCTCATATTGCCCAGACCCGGGATATTGGTTTTCTGGTTTTTCAGCTCAATGAGTTCTTTGAGGTTATCACCGTTGCCCGGCTCATTCGGATCGCCCGACAGCGCCAGTTCTTCTGGCGTAAGGTCATTGACCTGCAGCATGCCGGCCGGGTTAGACAGGTCGAAGTTGAACAGCGGTTTCCCGGCATTACCGTTAAGATCGTAACCCTTTGCCAGTTGGTCATTGAACAGATTCGCGACGGCTTCGGCCATGCCCTGCACCGAGTCGCTCATCTGCTTCAGGGTGCCGGTTTCATAATCGTACAGCGCCCCCAGTTGCCCGCCCGCAGACGGGTTAAGAGAAAACTCGCTGGTGGAGAACTTCAGGGTCAGCGTCGAATTACCGTTGCCGTCCGTCCCGGCACTCAGTTGCCCGGCGGTTTTACCACTCACCAGCGGCTGGCCGTTGCTCAGCGACACGGTATAACCGCTGCTGTCGTCGCTGACCTTCACATCGGCCATCGAACTCAGCTGCTTCACCAACTCATCACGCTGATCGCGCAGCACGCTGGCATTACCACCGGTGGCTTCCATCTCAACAATTTTCTTGTTGTAGTCGGCAATCCCACCGCTCAGGGTGTTGATCTGATCGACCATCGCCCCGCGCTGAGTGGTGATGGACTCTTTCTGACTGGAGATGAAGTCATTCATGCTGTTGAAGCGGGTTGCTAACGTATTCGCCTGATTCAACAGCTGCTGGCGCAGCGCCGGGGATTCGGGCTGCTGCGTCAGGGCGCTCATCGCGCTAACGAAATCATCAAGGCCGGTCCCCAGACTGGTGGAGTCGGTGCCAATCACCTTCTCCAGCGAGCTGATGTACTGGTTGCCCATGCTGTAATAGTTAGACTTGCTGTTGGTCTGCCACACCTGATTGACCAGATACTGGCTGGAAATACGGCGAATGCTATCCACCTGTACACCGCTACCGGGAGAAATCCCCGCTTCGCCCATCGGCCCCACCGCGCTCTGGATAATGCCCTGACGGCTATAGCCAGAGGTCAGGTAGTTGGCGGTATTCATCGACGTCACGTTCATGCCCAACTGGGCGGCCTGCAGACCACTGAAGGCAATATTAATCATACTCATGGCTTACTCCTGCCCTACGGGTCACGGGAACGACGGGCGTTTTAAGTTCTTGCGGTTGTCCCTGTAAAGCGGCCGCACCCGCCTCATTCTTAAGCGGCGTCGCCACCTGAGGTGAAAGCTGATTGATGATCATCTGCGTAATCCCGGTGCTGCGCTGGGAAGCCAGCTCGGATGCCATCTTGTCATCGTAGAAATCACGCATCATGCGCTGCTGTTTGCTGTTAAAAGGATTATCTTCCCCCAGTACGTCAGCCGCTTTACGCATTTGCGAAAGCATGGACCGCAGCATCAGCGCTTCAAACTGCTCGGCGGCCTGTTCCAGGTTTTGCGCTTTGACCTGCCCGGTCATGTCGCCGGGCAGAATGGACGTTTGTCGGTTAATGGCGTTAAGCATTACATCACCACCAGTTCAGCATCGAGCGCACCGGCTTCATGCAGCGCCTGCAGGATAGCCATGGTGTCGTCCGGTGCGGCGCCCAGGCTGTTGAGCGTATTCACAATACTGCGCAGACTGGTTCCGGCAGCAATTGTCACCATTTGTCCACGACCGCGGTTGACGCTGACGTCACTTTCCGGCGTCACCACCGTCTGGCCCTGGCCGAAGGCGTTCGGCTGGCTGACGTTGGAAGATTCACGAATGGTCACGGTCAGGTTGCCGTGCGAAACCGCCGCAGCGCGGACAATCACGCCATCGCCGATAACCACGGTGCCGGTGCGTGCGTTAAACACCACGCGCGGCGGCTGCTTGGCGGCGTTCACCTGGACATCTTCCAGCGCCGACATAAAGGCCACGCGGGCACCGGCGCCCATTGGGGCGCGTACCGCCACGTTGGTTGCGCTCTGCGCTGTTGCCGTTCCTGCGCCAAACGCATTGTTCAGTGCCAGCGCCACGCTGTTGGCGGTTTTAAAGCTTGGACGTTTGATATTCAGCATCACCATCGGCTCCTGCTGGAAATCGCTGGCAATTTCGCGTTCTACCGAGCCACCGTTTGGCACGCGGCCGACGGTTGGCGTATTGATCGTCACGCTGGAGCCGCTGTTGCCTTCGGCCTTCACACCGCCAACCACCACGTTGCCCTGCGCCAGCGCGTAAACTTCACCGTCAGCACCGCGTAGTTGGGTGAGCAGCAGCGTACCGCCGCGCAGGCTTTTGGCATCGCCAATCGAGGAGACGGTGACATCAATGCTCTGCCCAAGCGAGTAGCCCGGCGGCAGCGTCGCACTGATGGCAACGGCGGCCACGTTCTTCACTTTCGGGTCAATTTTTGCCGGCAGCTGTACGCCAAACTGGCGCAGCATATTGGTGACCGACTGGCTGGTAAATTTCACCTGGTTTTTATCACCGGTCCCGTCGAGACCAACGACCAGGCTATAGCCGATCAGCTGGTTACCACGAACACCCTGAATATCCACCACGTCACGCAGCGGCTGCGCCATTGCAGTGGCGCAAAAGAGGCTCAGCAGCAACAGAATATGTCTAAACATCTTGGCCTCCGTCAGATTGGGAACAGCGGGTGGTTAAAGAAGCGCACCAGCCATCCGGCGGCGTTCGCATCGCTCAACGCGCCGCGACCGGCATACGAGATGCGGGCGTTGGCAATACGCTGCGATGAGATGGAGTTGTCGCGTTCGATATCGTCGGCGCGCACCAGCCCCGTCACGCGCATATACTCATCGCCCTGGTTGAGGGTGAGCCATTTTTCACCGCGGATCGCCAGTACGCCGTTAGGCAGCACTTTATAAACCGCCACGGTGATAGCCCCTCGCAGGCTGTTTTGCTGTTGCGACGTGGCGCTGCCGTTGAAGTTGCGGCTACCGTCGACCGAGCCCGACAGCTTGTCGACCGAGTGGCCAAAGGCCTCCGGGATGCCCATCGACACGTCATTTTTCTTGCCGAAGTTGGTTCGCGCTTGCTTGCTCGCCTGCGTCGACTCATCCAGCTTCACGGTCAGGATGTCACCAATACGGTAGGCGCGACGGTCCTGAATCAGCGACCAGTTATAGCCGCTGTTGTAGACCCCGCCGCCGCGCACCTTGGTGTCCGGCATGGAAAAATCTTCCGGCGGCGCGTACGCCGCATCATCCTTTTGCACCAGCAGTGCCGGGCTTTCACAGCCCGCCAGTGCCAGCACGAGCAAACCCATTGCTACCTGCTTTTTCATCGCTTTCACTTTACTGCCTGCCGTTACATCGACTGCGTGACAAACTTCAGCATGTCGTCTGCGGCAGATACCATTTTGGCGTTCATTTCATAGGCTCGTTGAACGGTGATCATGTCGACCATCTCTTCAACAACCTGCACGTTGGATCCTTCCAGAGAACCCTGCTCCAGCTGGCCAAACGCCTCTTCGCCGGGTACACCTTCTACCGCTTCACCGCTGGCCGCGGTTTCGAGATACAGGTTGCCGCCGATGGCTTCCAGGCCGGCCGGATTGACGAAGTTCACCAGCGTCAGCTGGCCCAGCTCAACCGCATCCGTTTCCCCCGCCACGGTGGCGGTGATGGTGCCGTCTTTACCAATTTGGATATCTTTGACGTTATCCGGCAGTTCAATCTGCGGGATCAGCGGCAAACCCTGAGCGGTCGTGAGCACGCCTTCCGGCGTTTTCTGCAGGTTACCCGCACGGGTATAGGCGATATCCCCGGTGGCGGTTTCCACCTGGAAAAAGCCCTGGCCGGAGATCGCCACGTCCAGGCTCTGCCCGGTGTTTTGAATGCTGCCGACGGTGAACTCTTTCTGAGTGCCGACAATCTTCACGCCGGTACCGTACTGAATGCCGGTTGGCGAGACGTTGTTCTGGTCAAGCTGGCCGCCCGGGGTACGCTGATTCTGATAGAACAGATCGGCGAACATGGCGCGGTCACGTTTAAAACTGGTGGTGTTAACGTTCGCCAGGTTGTTGGAAATGGCGGTCATTTTGGCGTCCTGCGCCGCTAACCCAGTTTTACTGATCCATAAAGCGGGATTCATCTGTGTTCCTTAATCGTATTATCAGGAGCCGCGAATCAAGCGGTTACCGGCGGTGGCAAGGTCTTCCGCCGCTTTCATCATCTTGATTTGCGCTTCAAACTGGCGGTTTAACGCAATGCTGGAGACCATCTCATTAATAGCCGACACGTTGGCCGACTCCAGATGCCCAGCGGCGACCGTGACGTCTTCATCACGCGGGTTGACCGTGGCGTTGGTGACCAGGTAGCCGGCTTCATTTTTACGCAGCGCGTCGGCGGGAATATTCACCAGCTTGATGCGGTCTACGTCCATCGGTGCAGCAATATCCCCGTCATCAGGGACAATGGTGATCACCCCGTCTTCGCCAATGGCAACCGAGGAAAACGGCGGCAGTACGATCGGCCCGTTGTCGCCTTCCAGCGGCAGACCGTTAACCGACAGTTCGCCTTCCGCATTCACATCAATCTGCCCATTACGGGTATAGACCTCACGGTTGCCGCTGCGCAGCGTAATCAGGCCATCGCCTTTAACGGCGATATCCAGGTCGCGTCCGGTTTCCCGCACCGCGCCCGGCGCCATATTCACGCCACCTTGCGTCGGCTCAGCCAGATAACGGGAGGCGTAGCCTTCCCCGTTAACCTGCTGGGTCAGCGCGTTGTCGAGATCGCTGCGAAAACCTTCGGTGTTGACGTTCGCCAGGTTGTTGGCGTGGATCTCCTGTTGAGACAGGCTCCGCGACGCACCGCTGACGGCGGTAAAAATTAAGCGATCCATTACACGGCCTGGAACAGCGCGTTCATCATGCTGTCGTTAGTGCTGATCACTTTAGTGTTCGCCTGGTAGTTACGCTGCGCGGTCATCAGGCCCACCAGTTCGGAGGTCAGATCGACGTTTGAAGATTCCAGCGCCCCGGAGACGATAGAACCCAGCAGGCCGGTGCCCGGCGCCCCGGTCAGCGGCGCACCGGAGCTGGCGGTTTGCGCCCAGGTGGTGCCGTCCTGCGACTGCAGGCCGTTCGGGTTGGTGAAGTTCGCCAGAACCAGCTGTCCCTGCAGCAGACGTTCGCCGTTAGAGAAGGTGGCATAGACGCTGCCGTCTTGATCGATAGCCTGCCCAGTACGCTCTCCGGAGGCATAGCCATCGCCTTTATTTTTGCTGACGGAGAAATCGGAACCGTACTGAGTGGTGTTGTTGTAGGTCAGTTTGATATCAATATTGTCCGCACCTGGAATCGCTGCTGACAGATCGACTGCGCCGCTTGGGTTGGTCAGGATTCCCTGGCTGTTGAAGGACATTTTCTGCACCTGATCCGCGCCATTAGCATCAGTGACTGGCTTGTCATCCATGTAGTAGTGAACTTCCCATTCATTCTCACCCGTTTTCACAAAGTACTGGTTCAACGTGTGTTCACGGCCCAATGAGTCATAAACCTGGGTGGTATAGGAGTTGTTGTAGGTGGTGTTGTCTTTCGGGTCGAACGGGGAGGTTGCCGGCACTTCCGCGCGCGCATCCATGTTCGCCGTAAAGTCGATGCTCTCAGTCGCTTTCGCAGGAATCGAGCCGCTGCTGATAGTCAGGTTACCGATGCTACCCACCTGCAATGTGCCGTTGGCATCCACCGGATAGCCCTGCATGTACATGCCCTGGTTGTTGATCAGGTTGCCGTTGCTGTCGGTGCCGAAATAGCCCGCACGGGTATAGGCCGTGGTGCCCGCGCTGTCGCGAACCATAAAGAAGCCGTTGCCGTTAATCGCCAGATCCAGTGCGGTACCGGTGGAAGCGATACTTCCCCCTTTCGTGATGCTCTGGGTAATCCCCGTCACGCCCACGCCCAGCGGCTGACTTTCGGCATACAGCGCGGAGAACTCAGCGCGGCCAGATTTAAAGCCAACGGTGCCGGAGTTAGCAATGTTGTTGGAGATCGCGTTGAGCTGTTCGGTAACGGCATTCAGGCCGGAAGTTGCAATACTAAAACTCATAAATCATTCCTGTTAAATGTAGAGACCTGATTCACTTCAGGCTTTGTTCTTTGAGGCAGAGCCAAACTGGGTAATGTTGTTGTAGGCGATTTCACCCAAGCCGTTGATATTCAGCACGGTAGAGCTGCCATCCAGCGGAATACGCACGTTGCTGACCACGCCACCAATTTCAATAGGCACGTTCTCTTCACCGGTATCGGTCACCACGCTCAGGGTGTATTTCCCTTCGCTCAGGCCCAGTTCCTCCGGGTCGATGTTGAAGTCCACCTGACCCGCTTCCTGTTTGCCCAGCTCAATTTTGTGCTCAACGCCGGCAGAATCTTTGACGATAACGGTGACCACGTTAGCGGCGTGATCCAGCGTAATACGTCCATCCAGCGCGGTTTCACCATCGCTCTGAATTGAATCGGTCTGCACCATCACGTGCTGACCCACCAGATTGCCGGTGGTCAGCGTTTGCAGGTTGTCCATCAGCACCGAGCTGTTGGCCATCAGCTGCGACATGGTTTCCATCGATTGCACCTGCGTCAGCTGTGCCAGCTGGCTGACGTATTCCGTACCGTCCGTCGGGTTCAGCGGATCCTGGTTTTGGATCTGCGCCACCAACAGCTGCATAAACATGGTGTTCATCCCAGAAGCCGTGCTATTGCTAGCCACACCGCTGGTTGAGCTGCCGTTGCGGCTATCGGTATATGAGGTATCTACGTTCATGCTTACGCTTCTCCGAGTCGCAGCAGGCTTTGCTGCATACTTTTAATACTGTTAAGAACTTCCACGTTGGTTTCAAAACCACGTGAGGCCGACATCATGTCCGCCATCTCTTCCACCACGTTCACATCCGGGTAGTAGACATAGCCGTCATCGCTGGCCATCGGGTTGTTCGGTTCATAACGCTGTACCGCGTTTCCGGTCTCAACCACGTCCATCACCTGAACGCGAGCGCCGGTCAGGGCACGGTCATTCATCAACTCATCGTTCTTATAAACCGCCGCGAATACCGGGCGACGAGCTTTATAGGTGCCGGTTTCCGTCGCCGAGGCGGTTTCCGCGTTGGCGAGGTTACTGGCGATGGTGTTCAGACGTACGGTTTGCGCCGTCATCGCCGAGCCTGAAACGCGGTAGATATCTGAAAAAGCCATATTCCGTGGTTACCTACGTCGATTACTTGCCTTCAATGGCCGTTTTCAGACCAGTGAACTTCATGTTTAAAAATGCCAGGCTCATCTGATAGTCCTGGGTGTTTTTCGCAAACTCAGCCTGCTCAACGTTCAACGAAACGGTGTTGCCGTCCGAAGAAGGTTGGTAAGGCACGCGATACATTTCCTCCGGTGCCGACGGCATCGCACCCATTGAAAAACTCGAACGTGAACGTTGCATCTCGGAGGCAAAATCAATATCTTTAGCCTGGAAGTTGGGGGTATCTACGTTCGCCAGGTTCGCTGACAGCAACTCTGCTCGGGAAAGTCGAAGTGCTACAGCCTGTGGATGAACGCCCAATGCTTTGTCAAAAGTAATACTCACAATTCACACCCTCGTGATGCTAAACCTGCATGATCTGCGAATTCTTATAGCAATATTCATGCCAAGGTTTTAATTACATGATTAATAACGGTTTTGTGAATTTTCTACACGCCAGGGTGAAACGGCATTTCCGCTTCCTCATCGGCTTTTTCCTGCTGGTCCTGTGCGGCGCATCAACGGCGTCTGCCAATGCCCCAGCTCCAGCCAGCGCCCGCAAACAAATCTATGTCACCGTGCAGCTTCACGCGGCGGATATCATTCGCCAGGAAGCCAAACGCCGTCAGTGGCCTGACTACCAGGCGAAGATGAATCTGTTTATTCCTTCCGAGGCGTCGCAGTACGCTGTCTGCCATCAGGAGCCTGCCGTTTCGATTCCCGGCGGCGATCGTCTTGATATCAATCGGCTGCGTTTTGATGTCCGCTGCGAGGGTGCGAACGGTTGGGATATTTCGGTGACCGTAAAACCGGATATCTATCTGCCGGTGGTCGTCGCCAATAACACGCTGGAACGCGGCCAGGTCATTTCCGCCAGCAGCATCACGCTGAAGAAAATCAATATCAGCAGCACTCGCGGCGAATACATCACCAAACCGGATGATGTGATGGGGATGACGGTAAAACGCCGTATTCGCGACAGACAGCCCATTACCACCAACCAACTCGACTCCCCAACGCTGGTCGATCGCGGGCAGCGCGTGCTGATGATTGCCGAGCAAAACGGCGTTGAGGCGCGCACCATGGGTGAAGCCATGAAGAAAGGACGTAAGGGTGAGATCATCAAAGTGAAAAATGAAAGCAGTGGCCGCATCGTGAGCGCCATCGTCGCGGATACCGGGGTGGTCAACATGGTGTATGCCAGTGGTCAGTAAAAATCTTTCATCGCCGTTTAAGTTGCCCCTCTCCCTGGCCGCTCTTTACTCACAAGGGCATAGGAAGTCGGTCTTCCGCATGGCAAGGTTCATACGCAACCACAACAACATATGAGAACGAGGGCAACGCGATGAAAGTAGCACCTACACAGTACAACCTGACGACGGCAATCAATAAAGCCAGCAGCGCGGAGCAAACTCGCACCGTGGCGCAGGAAGGAACCAGCGTAACGCGCAGCGCCGCCATCGACCCGGTACTGGGCGATGCACAAACGCAGCTGAGCACGCTGCCGGAAGTGGATATGGCGCGCGTTGCCGAGATGAAAGATGCGATCAGCAGCGGCAAGATCGCCGTAAACATAGACTCGCTAACTGATGCGATGCAGAAGTATTTCCAGAGGTAATATATGACTAACGCCACCCAGCGCGTTAAAACACTGATTCAGGATATGGCGGAAGATCGTAAACACTACCATACCCTGACCACGCTACTCGAAAAACAGCGCCATCACATCGTTGCCCGCGATGCGGCGGCGCTGGACGCACTCAACGTGCAAATCATGGCGCAGTATCAACTGCTGTCGCAAAGCAGCCAGCAGCGCTACCAAATCCTCAGTCAGCTAGGGATTGATGCCAATACCCAAGGCATGCAGGCGCTTATCGCCCGCTTGCCAGAAGCCCATCGCGCTTCGGTTTCCGCACTGTGGCAAGGGCTGCAGCAGCAGGCGTCTGACTGCCAAACCGCCAACGAATACAACGGCGCGCTGCTGAGCATGCAGCAGGACATCCTGAACAATATGCTGAATACCAGTGAACCTGAGAATTGGTTGTATCAGCAGGGATAGTAAGTATCTCCACCCGGCAATTTATTGCCGGTGACGAGCACATCTTGTTGATTTTAAGATGCCATTCTCATTCTTGATGTTCTCTTATATGGCCAGCGCCCCCGCGTTGTCAGCCGACTAAATCCCGGAAGCGCTACCACAGGTTGCATATAACACCAAAACAGGCAGTGCATGGCTGATGCCACTCAGTATCTGCATGATTATCAGATATGCCAAAAGAGAAACGCCTGGTCAGCAAAATATTTACTCAGCGTCTTGAACATAACAATAAACACATCGATAAACTGGCAGAATATTTAACGATGTATGTCAATCAGCGAAAAGAAATCTAGTATCAGATATATTAAGTAACATATGATACTACACTGAACATAAGTGTGGCCGGACAACTTATTAAAGTTAGTGTTCTGGCCGCATTCATTTTTGTGAATCTTTCGTCTATCAATCACTTTTGACGACATCAAAAAATATTAATATCGTGGATGAGTGTGTTATAGAAACACCTTCGAGGCTGTTCTAACATATTTATCGCCTGGCAGTCGGATGGTAACCATTGGGAATGGCGATTAGAACGATGATCTCTCAATTGTTGAATACTGAGAGCAAAGCTTACACTGACGAAAACGGAATGTCAGAAATAAATCTTTAAAACTCAATAATGAACTGTCACATTGATTATCTATATTCACGAAGATTTTATTTCTGACCCGACACAATCCGTATAGTAGCTGATTTTACCCTATTTTCCTGATCGCAAAACTTTGATTCTCAATAGTTTCTGCAGTTATAAAAATCAACTCCCAGTCAAAGGTAGCGCAAAACTGATGGACGGCCTCAATGACGCCATAGCGATACCATTTTATAAAATTACCCATGGTGTAATCGTGACCAGAAATAATCCCACCAACTTTAACTTTGGATGCATAAAGACATAATTCACGAATGGTCGTTTCATAAGAATGATCGGTGTCTATATAAACCCAATCCAATGATTGATCAGCAAAGTCGCCAGCCATCTCAATGGACAAACCTCGTTTTATCTCAATTTCACCGGAGTCTATTCTTTTGCTAAATCTCTCGGTTACTTGATGGAAAAGGCCATCATGGTAACGTTCGGAGTGCCATGCATCAACCAAATAGAGTTTGGCTGGAGTGCAGATATCCAGTATTTGTTCGCTGAAATCGCCTTTATCAACCCCTATTTCTGCAACAATTGCATCTTTGGGTAAGTTTTCCAGCAAAACCTTACGATCCAGTAGAATCTTGCAGTTTGCAATATTCCTTTGCTCCAGTTTCATCTTGGGTATTGTTTGTTCATATTGCTCTTTTTGTCGCTGAGCAATGACCATATACTTTTCAATAATTTCGTTAAGTAATGCCTGGTTATCTGTCATCATAGTTCCCGTGTTCTGCTTCAGTGTCATAAGTTATAAATAGCAATTGAGTAAAAATCAGGTCTGCAAATCGCTATTTTTTATCCCGCTTGTTAAAGTGACTCTGCCACGCGACGGAAAATATAAAAGTCAGAAAATGATGTGTTATTTTGATCATTAACATTAAAGGGATATTGGTTAGGGATAAGATCGTGGAAGTCCCATTTGTCAGCCATGTTACTCATGACCCAATCGGTAAATCTTCGGTGACGAACATGCTTAACATGCCCACCCAGTAACTGATTCAGGTGCTCATCATTAGAGCTATAAATGATGACGAAGAGTTTTGCCGCGTCAAACAATGTTTTCATATACTTATCAAAAACACTATCTTCAATAAGATGATAAAGCACATCAAGCGACAGCGTTAGCTCAGCCTGCTGCCCTTCCCATTTATTGACAGGGTAAAAATCTTTTGTCTGATCGCTATCAAACCTTTTTTTACACCGTTGTAGGGCATGTTCAGATACGTCAAACCCGGTATATCGCGGATATTGTGCGAGCGACAGTTGATTACCATCCCCGCAACCAAACTCCATTACCGATTGGATATTGTTATCAGCAACAAATTGATTAATGGATTTTGCTTTAAAATCAGCCAGACAGCCATATGAACCCGCACCGGAGTTTCCCTGTAAACGATAACGATCGTCCCAATATTGTTCTGAGTTTTTAAAGACTAATGGGTTGTTTATCATTACTTATTCCAATGATTTAAAAATAGATATGGCGAAAAGATTCTGCGATTTGAACGCCATGTAATATTCCGTGTTTTAGCTCAGCGGTCAGAGTAGGGCTGAGAGGAGCATTCGGCTGTAGTACAAAAGCACGGTGATAGATATCGGGTGATCTTTCATCCAGGTAGCGTTTAATATGTTGCGAGTCCAGAGAGTCCGCAATCAAAACAGGAATACTGGAAAGAGGCAGCTCTGTATTTGCCACCACGACTATATTGAATTTATTGTCATCCTGGATACCCAATACTTGAATTTGCTCAAGAAGAATATCAAGTGAGGTATTTATTGCATCCAAAACAATCGTCAAATTATCGATACCCGTATTAGCATAAAGCATCTTGCGGCGGTCATGAATGAAGGCATCTATTTCTTTTCGGATTTTCCCTGGGAATAATTTATCAAGGTGATAACGTTTCAGAATATTTTCAAAAATTCGATATTCATAGGTTGTGTCAGTCGGTTTTCCCATGCCCGTAAGGTTATCGTCATGCAAACGATAAGAGATATTACAATGCGGAGTAAAAGCTATTTTGGCTCTTCCCACCGCTCGGGACCAAAACTCATAGTCGTGGGCACGTAAATAGGTAATATCATATCCGCCAACATCACCATATAGTGAACGACGGACACAACTTCCTGGGTTAGCAATAAAATTACCATTCGGTAATTGTGATAACCAGTTCGCAGGTGCGTAATTAAAAATGGAGTAATATTGTTTATCACCATCAAGTGATTCCATTCCACAAGAAATAACATCCGTCTGGGGAAAACGTTGCAACAATACACGATAGTGCGAGAGCGCATTTTCATGAAGAATGTCATCACTGTCTAACCATACCAGATACTCGCCATTAGCCTCGATGATACAACGATTGCGTGTATCCGGGGCATTGGTATGCTGTTTAGCAACAATACGTAATCTGGCATCTTTGATGTTCGCCAGTAATTCCAGGCTGGTATCTGACGAACCATCATCAACAACGATAACTTCAAAATGATGGTCGCGTTGGTTAAGCGCTGAACTCACCGCCGAAAGAATGTATCGCTCTCTGTTGTAGCAGGGGATCACAATAGAAAATAACGGCGTCGGCGCTGTGCTCGGTTGCCATATCTTAATATATTCCTCAGGCAATTCATGCTGGCGCAACAGTGCTTGCGCCTCCTGCATATAGACTTCTGGCGTCTGGTTGCCGTTGCTTATAAGGGTAATCGCTTCACTAATAGAGGTGAACAAATATTGCTCAGGCAAATACTCACTTAAACCGCCGGGAGCATGGAAGGCGACTGGTTTTAACCCAGCGAGCATGGCCTCAAATATCCCCATGCCTTGAGATTCATGATAGCTTGTCGATAATAAGAATGTCTTATCCGAATACCACTTCGCCATTTCTGATGATGCAATATTCCCGGAAATCACCACGTTACGACTTAAACCATAGATATCAACAAGCTGACAAAAACTATCGTGCAGACACTGATCTTCAATTCGCCCAGCAATAAATAACTTATAGCGTGAATCCTGTTTTACCAGCTCTTGTAAAATAGGTAATAGCATCACCAGATTTTTTTGTGGAGCAAAACGGGCTACACAAGCAATATAAAAAGGATTCCGTTTTTTGGATATCCGCGAAACCGGCTGATGATCGGTCAGATTGGCGAGTACCGTCACTTTAAGGTGCGGGGGAAGTTTAGATCCCAACAGCGACATAAAGCGTTTCTTCATCGCCTGACTGACTAAAACGACTTCATCAACGTTGGCCCAGTTTGTCTGCAGTATCGTATTGCCATACAGTTCATACCGATGGATTCGGCACACGATTCGACAATACTTAGGGAGTTTACTGGCCGCAACGATTGCCGTATCGCCCCATTCAAACCATGCGACATCACAATGGCGTAGCGCGTTAATCAACGCATCCTGGGTGAGGTTGGCACTCGGGAGTTCAGTGACGACATGCCCATTTTCGCGCATCAGTTGCATCACTGGCTGCATAAAATGGAAGTTATCATTGGTAGCATTAACCACAATGCGCTGTTTATCTGCATCTAATACAACAAAATAATGAGTGCAGGGCTGGTCTGTTTGCCCGATACAAACATAGCCCTTTTGATTCAAATATCTTGAAAGTATGGAAAACCTGTCTGGGTTTGCGCCTTCAAGCGTCAATGGCGCCCGAACTTCCGCATTCTCATCAATAATTGCGAGTATAGATTCCATCGGCATATTCGCCGTAATAACGCGTTGTAAACTCATAAACTTGGCCAGATTTTAATTTTATAATAGATGTAGAACGTTTCGCAGAAGGTAATCTGCCTACGGCGCGTCTGTGCATTCTGCAAAAACAGTGCAAGGCTAAATCAGAGAGACTTTTTTTCCCGTGCCATGCTCCACAGGAAATTAAATAAAAGCCCGGAGACTTTCATTTAACCTGACCCTGTTTTCGGGAGGGAAATCACAGCCCTGGCGTATGCTCGTCAACTCATCTTCTTTAAGGCAATAAGCTGCATATCGACGCAGGGCTGGGCCTCTTACAGCAACGACAACCCGCTCAGCAGGCTGTAGTCAGACGTATTCTCCACCTGCGCCGCAAACGGGTTTTGCTGCTGCCAACCGCGCAGTGCGCTGACCAACATGGCCACATCATCCTGGGTTAATTCACCCTGCTCGGCGCGAATCGCGCACAGCATTTTGATTTGGAAGAACTGGCGCGCCAGGCCCAGCAGCGCTTCGCCGTAGTTGGTGCAGTTCACGCCGGGGAAAATGTCGCTGTACAGCTGATAAATCAGAATGTTGCGCAGCGTATGCGGCTGTTCGTTAAACAGTGCAATACCGTGCCACACCGATTCCAGCGTCTGTAAGCGCTCCGCCAGGCGGGGCGCCTGCATGATAGACAGCTCGCTCAATTTCAACGCCAGCCCCATTTTCTCCACCATCGGCAGATTCAGGTTCAGGCGCATCGCCCCCATCTCTTTTAATGCCGCAATACGGTTCTCAACAATCGGCGGCAGCATGGCAAACTGTTGTTCCAGCACACCCTGTTCAGCGAGCGCGGCCAGCTGTTCGGTCATCGAGATCAGCAATGCAGGGTCAGTCTCGCCGTTATCCCAATGCTGTTGGGCTTTGCTCAGCAGGATGCCGATGGCGTAAAGGCTGACCTCAAGCGGCAATGACGGGTGAACCGCCAGATTAATGCACTGCTGATTAAGCACTTCGCTCCAGACCGGCAGCAGTTCTTCGCTCTGCGGCGCAGCCTGCTCTATATGCAGAATGAACGCCTCAGGGTTGAACAGCATCTCTTTGGCCGCCGTTTCACAGCCAATATCCAGGCTTTCACGCTGCTGGTTTTTCATCTTCACGCTAATGTGCGGCCAGGCTTGTTCCGCGCTCTGGCACGCCGGGCAGGAACACGGGGTTTCACGCGCATCGAAGCGAGTAACAAATTCAGGTTGGTAATGTTCAATCAGTTCCATTTTTAGTCTCTTTAGCCGCTTCGGGTTCACGGTGTTTTCGGAAGAACCAGTGCGTGCAGTCGATAAGCTCACCGCTGGTCGGGTGAGGAGAGTGCTGTAAGAAGGCAAAACTCGGGCTAAAGCCCAGCCACAGCGCCACGCTTTGGCGCATCAGCGCCGTCCAGCAGCGATCAAGGCTGACATCCTGTTCACTGGCCTGCCGGTAGGCATCCAGCAGCACGTCGTAGTAGCTGGCGTTCACCGCATAGGCACACGCGCAGCCGGCGTTATGAATACGCGCTACGCCCTGTAGGGCCTGAGTTGGCGTAAAGTTTTCGTAGCGTCCACCTAACAGCAACATCTGCCAGCTAACCTGATCCAGACCATTGAGCAGTTTGTTGATGTTGTTGACCACGTTCTCTTTTTTGACAAAGCTCAGTGCTGAATCGAGCAGCAGCACGTTCTTCCAGCCCTGCGCTTTGGCCTGTTCTACCACCAGAGAATGCGTGCGCAATTCCGCCGCTTGGGCGGAGTCGGTCAGCGCGATGGCCACCGGCCAGATTTGCCCGGCCTGCACGCCCAGCGCCAGCAGCGCTTCGCACCGTTCGGGCAACGCAGCTTCATGCTGGGGGTCATAAATGACGGCGATTTTTTCAAATACTGACCAGTTCACCTGCACGCTGAGCGGCGCATGGCTCAAGCGGCGATAGTGCGCCAGCAGGTTGGCATCGCTGACGAAATCTTCCAGCGTCAAATCCACCGCCGTGGAGCTGTCGAGAATGAAGTCTTTGTCGTAAGTGTTGCTGCTGTGCGAAATGCACAAAATGGTCTGCTTCGGATCTATCTGCTGTACCGGCGTGGTATATCCCTTGAGGAAGCCCACCTCCTCCGCTTTGGCCGCACCATCTTCATAACGATGCTTTTTCAGCAGGTTGCGGTGATAGCCAAAAGTCCCGTTGAGCGCATGGCGCTCACCAAACGGGTGAGTCAGGTAGATTTTATCCAGATGGCTGTACCAGATGTAAATCTGGTCGCTGCCGGAGAACAGGGCGTTGTTCACCTGCATCTCGGCCACCTGATGGGAGATTTTATTCGGTGCGTAATAATCGTCATCATCAAAGCAGATGATGTATTCGCCAGTCGCCAGCTCGTTAAGCATGTTGCGCTTTTGCCCCAGCACCAGTCGCTCAGGGCTATGGATATAGCGCACATTCGGCGTTGCCGGGTCGCTCATCATCTCAATGAGATCGGCGTTACTGGCCGGCGAGTCGTCAAGAATGATCAGCTCGCGCTTGTCCGCCGGGTAGTCCTGGTACTGCCAAATGTAGAGCAGATAAGGGAGAAACTCGCGGCGGTTATAGGTTGGGCAGACCACGCTAACAAACGGCGTCGGTAACGCCTGCGCACGCTTCTGGCGTTCCAGCAGCGCCGACATCAGTGAGGGCTGGGTTTTCTTGTGGGTCGTTTTCATAACATCTATCGTTGGCGGGCAGCGGCCAACTGTTGGCGCAGCCAGCATTGGGCAGAAACAGAATCGGTCATCTTTTGCTCCCGGCGGTTGATCTCCATCCGGCGGTCGCTGCGTTTAGCATCCAGCACCAGCTCAAGGCTTTTCTCGCGCTTGGCTTCGGCCAGCAGGTTGCCCTGGATTTTTTTCTCTTCCAGGCTGGCCAGCGCCTGCTCTTGCTTCTGCCAGTTAATAACGCGTTGAATATTTTGCTTATATTTCGACTGATTAATCATCATCACCGCATTGTCTGCGGTTTGCGCCGCCAGACCGGATGCCAGTGACGTCAGCGCATCGATGTTCTTTTCAAAACGCTGGCAGACCTGCTTTTGCGAGGCCAGCTTCAGACTCAAATCGTCCACCGCGCGCGTGCGCATCAGGTGAAGCTGTTCGAGTGTGGAAATGAGTTTGCTCATGGTGCATTACCCTGCTTGCGCTAACGTTCGCAGATCGTTAATGGTTGAATCAATCAACGCCGCGTCCTGAACTTCCTGTTGTAAGAACTGCGTAATCGCCGGCGAAAGACGCACGGCTTTGTCAGCCAGCGGATCGGCACCGGCGACATATCCGCCCAATGGGATCAGCGGCTTAATACTTTGGTATTCGGCATACAGCTGTTTTAACGTTCGCGCCGCCAACTGGTGTTCGCGGGCCGTCACCTGGCTCATACAGCGGCTGATCGACTGGCCGATATCAATCGCCGGATAGTGCCCGGCTTCCGCCAGATGGCGCGACAACACGATATGGCCGTCGAGTACCGCTCGCGCGCAGTCGACAATCGGGTCCTGCTGATCGTCACCTTCCGCCAGGACGGTATAAATCGCCGTCATCGAGCCTGTGCTTTCACTGTTACCCGCGCTCTCAACCAATCGAGGGATCATGCTAAACGCTGAAGGTGGATAGCCTTTGGTGGCCGGTGGTTCACCCAGCGAGAGGGCGATTTCACGCTGCGCCATGGCGTAGCGGGTCAGGGAATCAACCAGCAGCAGGACATCTTTGCCTTTATCACGGTAGTAGCTCGCGATGGTGTGGCACAGTTCGGTGGCCTTGATACGCATCAGCGGCGACTCGTCCGCGGGCGCGGCGACAATCACTGATTTCGCCAGCCCCGCTTCCTGCAGCGAGTTCTCGATGAACTCCTTCACCTCACGACCGCGTTCCCCAATCAGCCCCACCACCACCACTTCGGCCTGGGTGTAGCGGGTGATCATGCCTAACAGCACGCTTTTACCCACGCCGCTGCCCGCCATCAGGCCAACGCGCTGGCCTTTGCCGATGGTCAGCAGGCCGTTAATCGCGCGCACGCCAACGTCCAGCGGGGCTTCCACCGGTTGGCGTTTGAGGGGGTGAACCTGCGGTAATTGTTGCGGTAACAATGTGTCGCCGCC
>PPYF01027246.1_pt1 | contig 27213 bp, 22 predicted proteins | sample 1559871 | NCBI WGS metagenome assembly PPYF01 (sample SAMN08240021, study PRJNA423297) | Human gut metagenome, whole genome shotgun sequencing project. | reverse complement strand
CGAAAAACCGCTATTTTCGTCGTCGTGGAGCCGGGGTTAATGGCTAAAATTTCTGTCTCCTTTTTCATCGTATCTGCAGTTGTTTGCGCATTTTCCGTCATGCCGGCACTTTTCATCTTATCATCTCCCTGAGCATTTTTATTTCTTCTCCGTAGCCTTCGAGATTTTCCTGCGGCGTTTCAAGCACGAACGGCAAGCCCTGAAGTCTCGGATGAGTCAATATATTTCTAAAAGCTTCTTTTCCTATATATCCGGCGCCTATCACCGCATGTCTGTCCTTGTGGACTTCGATTGGATTCTTGCTGTCGTTTATATGGATAGCTTTTAAATATTCCAGTCCTATTATGTCGTCAAATTCCCTGAGCACCTCGTCCAAACTGCCTGCTATGTCGTAGCCTGCGTCGTGGACATGGCATGTATCCAGGCATACTCCGATCTTATCTTTCAATTTGACTTTATCTATTATGCTTCTCAGTTCTTCGAAACGGCCGCCTATCTCGCTGCCTTTTCCGGCCATGGTCTCCAGCAGAACGGTCGTAGTCTGTTCTGATTTCATGATATCGTTGAGCAGACCGCTTATCATCTCGATTCCCGTTTCCGTGCCCTGGCCGACGTGACTGCCGGGGTGAAAATTATAGTAGTTTCCGGGTATATATTCCATTCTCTCAAGATCGTCTTTCATGGCCATATACGCAAATTCTCTGGTTTTTTGCTCTTTGGAGCAAGGGTTGAGAGTATAAGGCGCGTGGGCTATCACCTTGCCGAATTTATGCTCTTCGGCCAGCTTGCGGTATCTTGCCGCGTCTTCCGGGTCGATTTCCTTTGCCCTGCCGCCTCTTGGGTTCCTCGTGAAAAACTGCAGGGTATCGGCGTTTATGGAAATGGCTTCTTTGGCCATGTTTTCAAATCCTTTTGATGAAGTCAGGTGGCATCCTAAATAAATCATTTGTTTCTCCTTGTGCTGCGTATGTATTATTTTTAGTCTATCTGTGTTCGAATCAAGGGCTCGCCATGTTCGAATCAAGGGCTCGCTGCAGGGGAGCGATGGTTTCCCTACACGTTCCTTTTTAATTCATATATTTAATTTACACGCGGTGTGCGTCCGTTGCGTCCGTGGCATGGTGCGGCTGAAAATGCCACGGTAGATATCCTCTTTGATTTTGAAATGTTGTAATTTTTTCTGGCTTCGTCATATTTTACAACATTCTGCTTCCGCAGGTAGTTTTCATATGGCGCAGCCGGTACAATCTCCTGCGGACATTTCAGCCCTGAGCCTTTTACTGTCTACGTTGCCGCCGGCAAACGCCGGCATATCTCAGCGTCAGCCTTTTTTAAAAGCTTTCAGAACAAATCCTGCTCCCAGGCCTATAACAGCAAAGACGTAGCCCAGCATGTAATTGTCTAGGGCTATGCCAAGTGCATTTCCTATGGCGAATCCCCCTATGATGAGCCATTCCAGCTTATCGTCGTCTTCGCTTTCATCTTCCCCTGCTTCTATTCCCAAAGCCTTATCTATGGAAAAGTTAAGAACTGTGGCCAGCTTTTTCAGGCTGTTTAAGTCGGGCGCTGACTCATTGGTTTCCCATTTGCTGACGGTCTGTCTGGCGACGTTAAGGGTTTCTGCAAGTTGTTCCTGGGTCATGTTTTTTTCTTTTCGTTTTGAGTATATCAAAGTTCCTAGATCCATCTTTACACCTCCAAGACGATTATGCGGAAAACCTAAGCCTTTTTCAACCGTTTCAAGATGGAAATCCCGCCCGTGATGTTAACATCTGTCAAAATCAAACCCTGTATCAATATGATGTCTGTTAACCTGCGCAGGTTTCTTTCCATATTTTACACGCCGGTCCGGCATGGCAGACCTATAACTAAATTTCATAGGCGGTGTAACTGTGGCTTATCTCATATCCCAGCTTTTGCGCCAGACGGGCAGATTCCCGGTTATGCGCGTCCCAGCTCGGGTATATTCCTCTTTCAAGGCACTCATATATAAGTCTGGCTCCGCATGCAGCTGCGAGCCCTTTGCGCCTGTGACTCTTTTCCGTGTCTATTTCTATTTCAATACAGTCTCCGCATGCGGCATATGAGGAAGCGCCGGAGACGATTTTTCCTTTGTCGAGAATGACAAAGCCAAGGCCTTGCTTTTTAAATTCTGCAAAGCTGCCATAGTTGGAAACCAAATCTCTGCTCCATGGCATTTCAAGACATTGGCCGTATAATTGCGATGTGATTTCAACAATTTCAAATCGTTGAGAAAGTCTTGAAAAATCCGAAAAAATCCGCTCAAGCTTATCTTTGTCAAAAGCGCGTGGATTCTTTTTAGTTGCAAATCTCTCTATCTTCCTGTACTTTCCTCGGTAAACAGCCTCTATCGCTTCTTCCCATGCCCGATTTTGAGGTATCAAAATGCGATAATCGTTTTTACTCTCTTTTGGCCTAAAAGCAACAGCTTTATGACTGACCCGCCCGGCAAAGAAAGTGAAATCGCCTATTACCGCTGCCGCGGTTTGCGGACTGCAGACTGTATCAGCATATACTTTTCCCATAACGCCATGAAGACATGATAAAATCAGCAGATTGCCGTCATAATGGGCTGCTCCAAACAGCGAAGCTGCCTTCTCGGGGACTTCTAAATTATGCATTATTCTCTCCATTCCATGGAAAGATCCTCTTCGCCTGTCGCATCGTCACTACCGGCGTCACAGACGCGGAACCCTTCCCTCTCATAGAATTTGACCGCTCTGAAATTTTTCCGATAGACATTAAGTGTGAGCCTGTGTTTTTTCTTTTTCGCATGATCAAGGAGAGCCTTGCCTATGCCTTTCGACCTGTCCTGACCGCATACGAAAATTCCCTCTATATGACATCCGTTGAGGCCGATAAATCCCTGCAAACAAAAGCTCCGCGCCTCATTTCCCCGAGCCGCAGACGTTCCTCGCCCACTTTCGTAAACATAGACCTCAGCTTTCGGCAAAAGCTTCCTTACTATTACCGCATTATCTTCCCAGTAATCGGCCGGAATAAAACTATGGGCCTGTTTATTGGCTTCGAGCCATATTTCCATGACCCTGTCCATATCCTCTTCTCTCAGTTCTCTTATCTTCTCCTCAGGAGCCTTTTCTCCAGTGCCCGGTAAAAATTCTTTTTCCATAAGATAGTTTATAAGATATGTCCCGCCCTTTTCCACACGGTTTTCTTTGACTGCCCGATATCCTCTGGACTCAAAGAAAGGCCTTGCGGTTATGGAAACATGAGCATAGATTTTGTCCACAGATGGATATTTTTCAATAACATCGCAAATAGACGATGCAATTCCGCGGCCTTGAAAATCCTTGTGTACGAACATCATATCAAGATATCCGCCCCCTGTTATGCTTCCGAAACCGATTATCGTACCATCCTCTTCAGCCACCGCCGTATAGCAGCTGAGAAAATCTTCGTTCCACTGCTGCAAGTCCACTTCGCCTGTTGCCCAGGCGCTGAGCTGTTCTTTACTGTAATCTGCGGCGTTGACAGTGTGAACCGTGTCATAAAAGAGCTTTGCCAGAGCGGCGCAGTCAGACGGCTTATATGCCCTTATTATCATTTTTAACTTCCTCCGTTCATACCCCGTTATGTCCTGCACGCACTGCTGCGGCAATCAGCAACGTACAGCTCTAGCCGCGGCAATCAGCTGCGTACAGCCTCATCATCTCACCGTCGTCATATTTTGCCATGGTGAGAAAACGCCAGCCGTATTTCTCATAGAAGCCTGTATGCTCCGTGACAAGGTAAAGCTTCTCTATCCCCAAGCCGGCCATATCTCTCAGTGCAAAATCAAGCAGCTCGCCTGCAAGTCCCTGATTCCTCCACTCTTCTTCAACGAACAAAGCGCATAAATTCGGAGACAGATCCTTTCTTTCGTTAAAATCGTTTTCGACGATCCCGGCGCCGGCGATAATATTTTCTTCTTTATCTAAAATTACATACCATCTTGGTACGGCTTCGTCACATTTGCTGATGCTTTCCGCGTAAACGTCCGCAGAGACTCCCCACTTTGAAGAAAACCATGAAGCCGCTTTCTGAACAAGTTCCGGTCTGCCGCACAAATTTGTAATTTTCATTGCATATTTCTCCTTAGGTTGCCTTCCTAAAATTCCATTGCCAGCTGTATCTATATTAACACAATTTCAGCCCTCCGAAAAGCCTCAAACTCAAACCAAATTCAACACAAAGCTTAAACCAAAGCCCAAAGTCTTTTTCCGCAATCCTTGCAAATGTCCTGCCGATTTGTTATTCTAAAGACAAGGGTAAGTGCGGTTTTAAAGCCGGTTCGCCGAAGTAATATATGCGATACAAGCGAATCTGAAACCAGCCCGCCTCATAAAAACATAAGCAGTCAGCCGGCTGCAAAGGAAAATTTTTCAAAATAATGTTATTGCAATCCGCCCGCAGGGTATAACTAAATCAGAAGATAAGAAGGAGGTATTTGCAAATGTACTGTACTAAAAAAATAACGGACGATTTGATATGGGTCGGAGGCAACGACCGGCGCCTTTCGATGTTTGAAGGTGTCTATTCCGTTCCAAAGGGCGTTTCCTATAACTCATATCTGCTTTATGATGATATAAATGTTTTGTTCGACACGGTGGATAAGGCCGTGGGAAGCATCTTTTTCCAAAACCTCGAACACGCTCTTGAGGGAAAGCATCTCGACTACGTGGTTCTGCACCACATGGAGCCCGACCATTCTGCAACGCTGGCGGAACTCCTGCTGAGGTATCCGGACGTTAAAGTAGTCTGCAACAGCAAGATTCTGGCCATGATAAAGCAATTTTTCAACCTGGATCTCACAGAAAAGGCTCTCGTTGTAAAAGAGGGCGAAACCCTTGAAACCGGTCATCACACTCTGAAATTTATGTTTGCTCCTATGGTTCACTGGCCTGAGGTAATGGTGACTTATGACGAAACTACGGGAACGCTTTTCTCCGCCGACGCTTTCGGCGCGTTCGGAGCTATCAACGGTGCAATCTTTGCCGATGAAGTGGATTTCGACAAGGACTACATGGACGAAGCACGCCGCTATTACTGCAATATCGTGGGAAAATACGGCAATCAGGTCCAGGCGCTGCTTAAAAAGCTTTATCCTGTAGAGCTGAAAATGATCTGCCCTCTCCACGGATTCGTATGGCGCAGAAATATCGAGGATTTCACGGACAAGTATGTAAAATGGAGCACTTACACCCCTGAAGAAACCGGCGTAATGATCGCCTACGCGTCAGTCTACGGCAACACGGAAAACACCGCCGAAATAATTTCTTCAAGGCTTCGCGATAAGGGCATAAAGACAGAGATGTTCGACGTTTCCGTAACTCCGGCGTCTGAAATTATCTCCGCTGCATTTAAATGGAGCCATCTCCTTTTTGCGTCGACTACTTATAACGCCGGAATATTCGTTTCCATGGAAGAGCTTCTCAACGACCTGGCGGCTCACAACATTCAAAACCGCACCGTGGCTTTCGTGGAAAACGGTTCCTGGGCTCCTACCAGCGGCAAGCTCATGCGCGAGATAATCAGCAAATGTTCAAATATGACTATCCTCGATGAGACTCTTACCCTGAAATCAGCCCTCGCTCCGGGCCAGGAAGAACAGATCGACCAGCTTGTCAATGCGATTTCCGCTACGATACCGCGTTTTGAAGGGCCTGTCTCTGATGCAAATGCCGTCAAGGAGGCAGAAGTCGACCCAAGCGTATTCCACAAATTCTCCTACGGCTTGTTCGTCCTTTCCGCACATGCCGACGGAAAAGACAACGGCTGTATAATCAACACCGCCGCCCAGCTGACCAGCACGCCGGGCAGAATCAATATCGCTGTTAACAAAGCCAACTTTACTCATGACATGATAATGAAAACAGGAGTTTTCAATCTCTCAGTTCTGGCCGAGGACGCTTCTTTTGATATCTTCAAGCGCTTCGGCTTCGCCAGCGGAAAGGACACGGACAAGTTTGCCGGATTCGAGGAAAACGCAGCTCGAAGCGCCAACGGCCTTTTGTATGTAACTCAGGGCACCAACGCTTTCATGTCTGCCAAAGTAATCGACTCTCATGATTACGGCACTCATACGCTCTTTGTAGCCGAGCTGACAGAAGCTCAGATTCTCAGAGAAGAGCCTTCCGTTACTTACGCTTACTACTTCGAGCACATCAAGCCGAAGCCGCAGCCAAAGATAGAAGAAGAGAAGCACGGCTACGTATGCAAGATCTGCGGATATGTATATGAGGGAGACGAACTTCCGGCTGATTTCATCTGTCCTCTCTGCAAACACGGTGTGGAAGACTTTGAAAAGATTTAGCCTCATGTCCGAATGATCAGCGTCTGCGCTGTCAAAGCAGACAATCACGAAAAAAGCTTTCAGAAGTAGATTATTCCTGAAAGCTTTTTTAATATTTAACACATTTTATTTTATATACGCCTTTTCTACATAAGGGCTGGTGGCTGTCTTCAGCATTCCTCCGTAGCCGAGGGTGAAGCACACTATATCGCCAACCTTATATTCCCTGTCTGATTTTGTAACGTCAAGGATTATATGGTCTGAGCTTCCTCCCAGGATATCTATTTTCTCATCGATCGGAGTCATGCTGTCTATGTCGGTATCCTGCTTTCCGATGGCGATTATGGCTCTCTTTATTATGCCCCTGTCTTCGTAATAAGGCTTCTGGCCGAAAGCGTCCACTCCCACCTCGCCTATAGGCAGTGACGGTTTTTCTTTCAGTTCAACTATCTGCGCTTCAAGCACGAGACCGTCGCTGACAGTGCCGGGCAGCTTCGTTTCGTAAGCCGTGTCGTTTCCGAGGAGGAAAGCTTCTCCAAGCCTCAGGTTGTTGATGCCTGCAGGAAGTTCTCCTTTTTCTATCAGGTATATGGAACTTGAATTTCCGCCTGAGACCATATTCAGCTTTATTCCAAACCTGCCTTCAATGGCGGATGCTATGCCGGTCAGGAGGGAAAGATTGTCGTTCTTAGGAATAATCGCTCCGTAACAGGTCAGGTTCACGCCTATCCCGTAAAGGCTGATGTTGGACATTTTCAGGATTTCTTCCACAGCCTCGAAAATCAAGCCCTCATTCTGGTAGAAGATTCCCTCTCGCAGGTCGCCCAGGTCTATCATAAGAAGTATGTCGTGGGTCACTCCCGCTTTGGCCGCTTCTTCATTCAGAATTCTGATGGTGGAAAGTTCCGAGTTGAAGCTTAAATCCACGTATTTCACTACTTCCGCGGCCTCATCATGCATTGGTATTCTCAAAAGCACGGTTTTTTTGCCGTTCTTTCTCACTTCGTCGGCATAAGTCTTGATATTCTTAACTCTCGAATCAGCCACGAAGTCTACCGCCGGATGAGATGCAACCATTTTGGTCATTTCTCTGTCGGCGCAGAGTCCTTTCGTCACTATCATCAGTGAGCAGCCGCCTTCGTCCTTTGTTATATGGGCTACTGCGTCAAGATTACTTCTGAGCTTGTTCAAGTTTATCACTAGTCTGGGATACATGTTTTCCTCCTTTTTTCGCGTCTTTTATTTTTTTCCGTACGGACAGTGCCTTCGTGTGCAGGTGTCGCAGTCTCCGTCGCATCCGGCTTTCTTCTTATTTTCCTGCCTTGAAAGCTCCTTTTCATCGCTTTCATCAACTCGGCTTTCATCAACTCGGCTGCCGCCTTTGTCTGCTTTGTTTTCCACAAGGTCCATGCCTTTTTTAACCGAGCGGTCTGCCATGAGCGCTTCTCTCTTAGCGGCCTCGACCTCTTCAGCCGTCGCTCCGCCTATCTTTTCCGGATTCTTATACTCGCTCATGTCGTAGCCCATTTTTTCCATCTCTTCTATATGGCGGGCCGTCTCTTCTTCCTTGGCTTTTCTCGCCGCCTGCATACGCTGCAGTTCTTCCACGAGCTGGGCCTTATTGGCGGAATGTTCCTGTTCTTTTATCTCCATTCCCAGGCTCTTTCCAAGAAGCTTTATCGCTCCTGCTCTATGTGTCTTGGAAAGCACTCCCAGCGAAGCCATGATGTAGTCGTTATCCACCAGTATCTTTACGGCATCGCTTGGATAGAGTTTCATTCCTGTCTCATTGTCTTTCGGGATCATCGACATTATGTCGACTCTGTGAGGCAGTCTTGTGAGCGCGCCGCCGGTTCCGACGATGTATTTTATCTGGGTCAGGTCTTTGCCCTCGGCGAGAGTCTGTCTGCCGGAAGGTCCGTATACGTATCTGATCTGACCGGCGTGCCTTTCAACGGCTCTCAGCGTAGCCTCTTTCGTCAGTCTCTCTACCAGCTTGATTTCGTCTTCTGTCTTAGGAATCGCAACGTAAGACTTGAGGGTCTCGTCCAGGTCTATATGCAGAGTTTGTTCACATTCCTCCCTCAGCTTTTCCTCGCCGATGGATTCTATTACTTTCATCTTGTTGACATATACGCCCAGGTCTCCCTCGACGGTTCTCTTCGCCTTAGGCTCCGGAGCAGTAAGCACTCTCGATACGGCGTCTGAGTCCTCGGTTACTGCATGAACGTCTGTGGTGGCTCCGCCTACGTCTATCACCATCACGTCTCCTATGCAGTCGTAAAGCAGTTTGGTACATTCCATGACTGCGCCGGGAGTCGGAATGATAGGGCCGTTTACCATATCTCTCACATGTTCCATTCCCGGCGCGTGGGTGATATGGTCCTCAAAGGCGTCTTGTATTACTTTGCGGCACGGCTCCACGTTCAGAGTGTCTATCTTAGGATATACGTTATCTACTATATACAGGTACTGACCGCTTTCTTCATCAAAGATGAGTTTCATTTCGTCCTGGTTTTCAATGTTTCCGGCGTAAACCACCGGTGTCTTGAGTCCCAGGCTTCTTATCATTTCAGCATTGTAAATGGCCGTGTCTCTTTCTCCGTAGTCGACTCCGCCGGCTATGAGTATCAGATTTGGATTTATTTCTTTTATGCGGGCCAGGTCAGTTCTTCTTAGCTTTCCTACGGTTATATCATGGATTATGCCTCCTGCTCCCAAGGCGGCTTCTTTGGCGGCTTTTGCCGTCATGTCAAAGACCAGTCCGTGGACTGTCATCTTGAGGCCGCCGGCTGCTGATGAAGTGGCCAGCATTTCGTCATATTCGAGGTTGTCTATGCCCATCTTCCTGCACAGATCGTCTATAGCGCCCTGCAGCCCGATTCTCACGTCACCGTCTAAAACCGATGTAGGCGCCTGGCCCTGCGCCCAGAAAACCGGGTTATCGCTGTCCAGGTCTTTAAAGGCGTTTACTACGGTGGTGGTCGAGCCGATTTCGGCAACTAATACGTCTACTTTCATTTTTTATTCCTCGTATTATATAGAGTAGTAGTTTTTATAGTCCCTCTCCAAGGACTGTCTTCTATATTGTTTATACTATTGAATTCCTGTGGAGTCCAGATCTGCGGGATATTCGCCGGACCGCAGCCTCTTTTTCCAAACAGCGGCCTCTTTGTCGGACCAAGGCCTCTTTTTCCAAACAGCAGCCTCTTTGCTGGATGCTCTGCGCTCTGCGGCTTTTGGGTTTTGGGGATTCGGGGATTTGCGGCTCAGCGGCTTTAAGCTTTGGAGATTTGGGGTCTCGCGGCTTGCGGATTCGAGGTTTTGCGCTTTGCGCCTTTGCACTTTTTGAGGAGGTGGGGCTGGCAAAGGCTTCTGGAATTTTGCATATTTATAACGGCAGCCATAGTCTCATGATATTGTATCTTTCACCTTTATAATGGCAACCAGAGTCCAGAGGCGGCGGCAACAAGTTTGCCGCTTTCCCGGCAGAACATTTCTCCTCTCAGCCTGATCATGGTCCTGCCTATTTTAACGATGTAAGTATCTATAACAGTATGCTGCCCGAATTCTACCGGCCTTATATATGAAATATTCATTTCTACGGTCGCCGCTTCGCTGGCGCGGACGGCATTATGGCCTGTAGCTTGAGTTGCGCGGGCAATGGGTGAATCAACGGATTGATCGCTGCACTCCTGAACCACTGGTATCGTTCCGGCAGCGAAGTTGGCGACAACACCGAGCGCCGTATCGAACATTCCGGCTATGGCTCCGCCGTGGATTCCGCCTCTTTCGTTTATCTGCCATTTGAGAGTTTCAAACTCTATTGATATTTTTTGCTCATCGTAATTGCACGCTGTCAATTTTGCGTGCATTTCGGCGTCAAAGCAGCCGTCGTTTCTGTCCAAATATCCGTCTATGACCTGACGCGCTCGGCTCTCCCACTGTGCCTTGTCCATGTGTTTCCCGCCTTTATTTCTGTTTAATTTCTCTTATTTTCTCTCGAAATACTCTTCCTTAAGCATTGAGTATATTATCTGATCAAGATAACCTCTCTCCGCCTTGTAATTCTGACGCAGAACTCCGTCCCTGTGCATGCCCATGCCTTCGTAGAGCTTAATGCCGATGACGTTGTCAGGGTATACGTCGAGCCAGAATCTGTTTATATTCATATTTTCAAAGGCTTCTTTGAGCAGCGCTTCCATGGCTTCTCTGCCGTAGCCTTTACCTTTCTCCGTTATGGCTATGCGTCTGAGTTCAAAAATTTCAGACTTTTTATCGAGGCGAACGAGGGCGTAACCCACCGTCCTATCATCTTGTTTTTCCTTAAAAATTAAGAGCAGGTGGTTTGGGTCTTTGATTTCGCTTTCGTGCTCTTCTTTCGTCCCTATCCAGAGAAAATCTCTGTTTTCTTTATGTTTTTCTATTTCTATTATCTCTTCTATATCCTGGGAAATTGCTTCCCGAATGTTCATTCTCTTCGTTTCTATCATATTTTTCCTCTTGCAGTGCCTAGGCATCAGGCGGTGCCTCAGCCTTGTATCTCGTGAAATCTCGGGCGGCACCTCAGACCTCATGGCCTGGAGCTTATCGAACGGTGTGACCATCAGACTGCCTGGCATCTCGGACTCCTTGGCACCTAGACCGCAAGTCCTTCGGAACACCTAGGCCGCAGGGTTTGCGCTTCTTCGGATTGTGTGAACCTAGGCCGCTGGTTATGCGGTTCTTCAGATTGTATGAATCCTAAGCCGCTGGTTATGCGAAGCTTCGGCCTCAGACTGTGCCGCTCCTCATGTTATTCTGAGCCTAAATCTTCTGCGATTTTATTTTGTTAGTTATCTCTTTTTACTTTATTTTGTTAGCAATCTCGCTTTCTACTATCGCCAGATTTAAAATTCCGTTTTCATCATCATAAGTAACGATAAGGTTTTCCCACGGCACGATACCGACTTCCTCGTAGGACTCAAGCTTTCGCTTATGCCGTTTCATGTACTCTTGGTTGCCCGGCAAACCGCAGTGCTCCCAGTACACAGTGCGTCCGTCAGGAGTCATGATCGTGAAATCCGGTGCGTATTCTATGCCGCCTATGTCTATAACTTGCTCATATCTGAACGGTACGCCGTGCTCGTAAAGTTTTTCTGCAATCAGCAGCTCTGATTTTGACCTGACTTTCAGCCCACGGGAAGTGGTATGTATTTTCTTCTCAGGCATGTATGCGCTCTGGCGGTAAGGGCGAAGCATCCATTCTGTTTGACTACGATTCATTCCTCCGCAAGAAAAGCTTTCATCAACGATTACGCGACGATACTTTTCGGGCAACCTGGCAAGGCCCTTTGGAAATCCAGCAATTATGGCTTCCACCGTTGGCTCTTCATATCTGCTTATAAACGTCGAAAGCGCGGCAATATTTTTCTTTAAAAGTTTGATTTCTTCTATTATATACGCTTTTCGTACCAGCCGCACGATGCAGTCATCATCCTTTGAAATACTTTTCCTTATTCTCCGGCCGTCTTTTACTTCAACCTGAAAATAGCTGTATGCTTTTCCTCTCTTGACTATGGAAAGGTATCCTTTGGGGCTGTGTTTTAGCTCATTGTTGGCATTTTTAAGCTTTTCTTCTGATTTTGCCAACATTTTTTGTAAATATCCTGTCGATTCAATCATTATTTCGCCTCTTTTCCTTAAAATGTTGTCATTTTTTATAAAATTAGTTTTTTTGCCAACATTTTATTGAAAATTTGTTGGCAAAATCAGCCTTTTGCAATAAAATGTACAACATTGCGGAAAATAGAGCGTTTTTTTAAGTGTTTATGGGCCTGCAATCGATGAAAATGTTGTCAATTTTTTGCGTTTCGTAAATATTGTACAACATTTTCCATAATTTTACAATAGTTGTCTTTCTGGCGCTTATTTTATCATCTGCCGGTATTTGATTTTGAGGGCGTGGGGCGAAAGAATATTCTATAGTAGAAAAAAGGGGCCGGGCTATATCATGGCCCAGCCCCTTTAATAGTTTAGGTTTTCAATGCCGCCGCGCGATTTACGTTAATCCGCCAGCGAAGCGTCGTCGTGCGATAAAGCAGCGTCGAACCTCTCATGGCATCACGCGCCGAAACTCAGTCAAATATCGCAGCTCCGCGCGATAAAGTAGCTCCGTGCGGTCGCTATAAAGCAACGCCACACGATAAAACAGCACTAAATATTCTACACGCTTCGGCGGTGCCGCGCGCGTTGAGGCGAATAATCAGGCTATTATTCTCTTTCGCCTCTTCTTCTCTGTCTTTCCTCAGCCAGGAAAGTAGCGACGTCGATACCGTGGGAGTTTCTGCCGAAGCCCATGTCGATACCGGTCTTAACGGCTTCTTCAGGAATTACCTGAGTACCGCCGGCACAGATGATAACCTTGTCTCTGATACCCTTTTCGACGCAGAGGTCGTTGATTCTCTTCATGTTCTTGTAGTGAACGTTGTCGTGGGAAATGATGGTCGAAGCCAGGATAGCCTGAGCGTTTTCCTCGATGCAGGCGTCTACCATCTTCTCAACAGGCACGGAAGTTCCCAGGTATACGCACTCGATACCCCACTTCTCGATTCCGCCGTGCTTGATGTTGATGATTTCTCTCATACCTACGGAGTGCTCGTCTTCGCCGACTGTTCCGCATACGACTTTCATGTGCTCGTGGCCCTCAAACTCATCGTAGAGTTCCTTGTCGGACATGTGATGAGGTTCAGGCGGAATTACGAGCGTAGTGAGGTCGATGTCGAAGTCAACTCTGCCCTTGAGCTCGATTCTGGTGCCCTCGGCGTCCTGCATTACCTCGGCGGAGATAACCTCAGGATCAACAAGTCCCAGCTTCTTGCCCAGCTCAACTGCCGCAGCTTCCGCAACTCTTCTGTTGGTAGGAAGCATCATGGTCAGCATGATGACTCTGTCACCGCACCACTCAACTTCAGGAGTGATAACGTCTCCGGTTCTGTATTTTGCAACCTTTTCAAGTCTTACGTTTACGTTATCTTCATCGTCCAGCTCGTCGATGTAGACGATCTTGCTTCTGTCCTCTAAAGTACATCCGCCGATGAGGGCTGATGGATTTTCAGGGTCTCCGCCGTACTGCTCTACGTTGTTGTAGCCGTAGTGAGCAGTTACAGGAGCCATGTAGTCCTCGTCTCTCTCGAAGATGAATCCGTATCCTACGCCGCCTTCGATCTTACGTGCAATACCGTCGCCGTTTCTTTCGGGGTACTTGGCGGAGTCAACGAAGAATCCGTCCTGAACAGCCTGGAAATATCCGCCGTTTTCAACGATTTCTTCCATGAACAGCAGAGCTCTTTCCTTGATGTCTCTTGCCATTTCTCTCAGCGGACCGTCTTTCTTGAGTTCAACCATTTCCATCAGGCCGTCTAAACCGATGAGAGTCTGTTTTGCAGTGTCGCAGGCTTCCATGTTGTAGATATGCCAAGGAACGTTTCTTCCTTCGTCAGGAGTGATGGTTGACTGGATGTCGGCTCTGGTCAGCTTGGAGATGAGCATGTTCATTACGTGAGTAACTGTGGCTTCTCTTGCTGAGGACTGGATGTACTTGGTGTTCATCTGAGCTCTCATCTTGTATCTGTCGCAGATATCTCTCAAAGCAACTGCATAAGGCAGGTCCATGTATACGCATGGAGCAGGAGTTGCTGTAGGAGGTACTGTTGACAGGGAAATGTTTTCAGGCTTGATACCTACTTTTTCGGAGAATCTGGAGTTGATTGCGTGCTGAACGATCAGCTCAGGCATTACTTTCCAGGCTTCTCTTGCAGTAGCGTTGGCGTTGTGCGCGCCGTCGATCTGCAGCATGTCGGCCCAGGCCATTACTTTCTTGGATTCGCATGCGTCTACGAAAGAACGAACGCAGTTTACGTCTCTGTAGAGGACGTTGTACTGAGGGTCCTGGTGAGCGCCGTTTACGCCTTCTTCCGCGAAGAGAACGGCTACGTCAGGTCCTGCCACGCCTGATACATATGAATGATAGTTGATAGGACGGCCAACTTCATCCTCGATCATGTCGATGGCTTTTCTCTGGGCTCTTATCTGCTTTCTGGTGATAGGAACGCCGCCGATCCCCTGAGGAGTACCTTCCATCAGTCCGTCGATGTGGGACTGACCCATGTGTCTGATAACCATCAGATGGTCAGCTCCGTGCCATGCGCCCATTCTCATTCTTCTGATATCGTCCTCGAATCTTCCGGAAGCGATTTCAGTGGTTATGGTCTGCATAGGCTGCGGGTCGATGTCTTCCATGAATTTTGCCGGAGGAAGAGGAACGCTCTGCTTCAGAGGTTCTGAAATTTCTCTGTACTCGAAAGGTCCCATGTGCTGATCTGCAGCTTTCTTTCTCCATGTCCAGCCTCTTCTTCTAGGCTCGTATTTGTCAAGGTCCTTAAGAATATTGACAATATCTAATTTTTCATTTCTCTTTAATTCTGCCATTATTTCTTACCTCCCTTGAAAGCTTCTACAAGTTTGTCCCAGCCCTCGCCCTTTGCAAGCTTGATGCTGGCGTCTCTGATTGAGATGTCTTCCATCTTTGAAAGCTTGTAAACGCAGTGGCCGCAGCCTTTTCCCATCAAGCCGTGATCCATGGCGTGATTTACGATAGGCATACAGTCCAGCGAGGATACACCCATTCTCAAGAGAACGGATCTCTCAACTGACGGAGTAGTGTTTTTTCTGCCAAGTTCCAGAAGCGGATCTACAACTTGATCTGTCAGCTCCCAGAATCTAGCATAAAGCTCTTCATCTGTAAGATTAGCTATATGCTTTCTTCTTTCTTCAAAATCATCTGCTCTTTTCATCCTTTAATCTCCTACTTTTTATTTTTTAAAAGGTCGGCACAGCGCGCTTATACAGCTCGCTGAGCCTGATTTTTTTAAATTTCTACAACAATCCCAGCTCTTCCATTGCTTTCTTTACGAAATCAACGTCTGTCTTGGTCTCTACTGCCAGGAATTCATAATCTTCAGCTGTCAGCTCCTTAACATCGGCGCGTGTAACGGCCTTTCTGATAAGGGATTTTCTGAAGTGGTCAAGATCTGCTTCCTTACATTTGATATAGCTTGGGTCCTTAGGCAGGACGATATTTACTCCAGGCTTGTCTTCAGCGGCAGGATCGCCGAACTTGATTTCAATTCCGTTTTCTCTTGCAAATGAAAGCTGTGGCTGAATGTGTTTGCCGGCTCCGGTGTATTCAGTTTCACTAATTACGATAACCGCGTCTTCCGGCAGTTCCTGAGCCAGTGAAAACGCTGCTGCCAGAGCAGTATTTCCGGCAGGACCTCTCTCTATACCTTCAAGATTAGCCAGAGCTTCTGTCATGTACATTACTTCGCCCTGCGTAACCGTCACGTAACGATCCATGTAACGCAAAGGTCTCGCCGCTGAACGAGGAACGTCCGAATGGTCAGGATCGGTTGCGTAAGGAACGCCGAATCCCGTATGTCCCGTCGTGCAGGATTTCTTGTTGAACTGCTCGTCGGAAGCCATGTGAAGTCCCGTTAAGTCTATTGAAGCGGAAACCATCTTCGTATTAACGCAGCCTGCTTTAAGAAGACCTCTGGCAGTTCCTGTCATCATGCCGCCTCCGGCGTTGGTGCACACTACCATATCAGGATCCTTGCCGACTTTTTCACGGCACTGCATAGCTATTTCATATCCGAGAGTTTCTATACCGGCGATACCGAACGGCGAATACAAGGAGGCGTTGAAATATCCTGTATCTTCCAGTACGGAAAGGAAGGTGTAGAAAAGCTCCGGTCCTACGGTAAGCTGAATTACTTCTGCCCCGTAAGCTTCGCATTTTCTTGCTTTTTCAACGATTTCAGGCTGTCCTACGCCTCTGGAGTCATAACATTCTTGAACGATGATACATTCAAGACCCTGCATTGCTGCCTGAGAGGCTACTGCTGCGCCATAGTTGCCGGAAGTAGCTGCGATAACGCCCTTGTAACCCAGCTTCTTGGCATGAGCTACTGCGCATGCTGCTCTTCTTGCCTTAAACGAACCTGAAGCGTTGGCGGCCTCGTCTTTTGCAAATATTCTTGCACCGTATCCCGGCTTAGCATATTTTCTTGACAGGGCGGAAAGGTTCCTCAGCTCGATAAGAGGAGTATTTCCTACTGCCGTTCTTGCCTGAATCTTTGCCACTTCGTCCAAAGTATAGCCGGTTGCTTTCATCAGAGCTTCATAGTCGAAAGCGACCGAACCGGACTCGAAATCGTTGTAATCCAGTCCGAGAGCTTTCTTCATGATTTCATTGGATCTTCCCATTACGGAATCATAGTCTTTTGCTAAAGCCATTATTTGTCACCTCCGAACATGATTTCTCTCAGCTGTTTGTCGATCTGAACGATTTCAGGTACAAACTTTCCATAGCTGTGCGTGTAATAAGGGTTTACTTCGATTAAGGTTCCCTTTTCCATACGGTTTGCAACCGTTTTAACGGTAACGACATCTCCTATTTCTGCATCCTCCTGCAAGAAACCTTTGGTCCACATTTGCAGGTCGCATTTCTTTGTATCCTCAGGAAGCTTTGCGGTTCTTTCCTCAGCCTTTAAAACGATGGAATGAATACGCACCCAATCACCTTTTTTAGCCATTTTTACCATCTCCTAAATTTTCAAATTTTCTTACCGCAGCACCGATAAAAACGGCGCCGCGGAATATCAAGCGGCGCCGCCCCAGCGGCAAAGCCGCGAAAAAACAATACTAGCCTTAAGATTATACTATTTTACAATCTTCTTCTCTTCTTTGATGAAGTTTCTGAAGTCTCCCATGATAGCTCTTGGAATAGGAAGAGTAATCATAGTGTGCAGACCTGCATCAGCATTGATAACATGAGGAATCATGTTTACGCACATAGCGATAGTTCCCAGACCGCCTTCGATTTCAGGGCTGTTGAGCAGATTAACATTTGGAGTTCCCTTGATTATTACATAGTCGCCGGTAGTTACGCCAACCTGTTCAGGCTCAATCTGCTGCGGGTGATCCATGTGTACAGGCATGCCGTTATCAAGTACAGCTTCCGCAGTCATAGCAACGCCTGCGCATGAACCTGCTGCTGCAAAGCCATGAGGTGACTTTCTGTCAACATCAGTTGTGATAGGATTCATGTCCTGTGAGAATTCCTTAACATTCAGTCCCATACCTTCTGCGATCATACCAACGGATTCAGCAAATCCAACGTGACCGGACATGGTATGGTTAGCTTTTCTTTCCATAAATTCTTCTACAGAAATACCGATGCCCTGTTCTTCCATAACCAGAGGGCCAAACGGTGAGAGGGAGTTGACTCTTCTTGAAGTAATTTCTTCAACATCAACCAGACAGCCAGTCATTACCAAAACTAAGAGGTCCATGATGTGACCAGGGTTGATACCTGTTCCGAGACAAGAAACTCCGTTTTCCTTGGCAATCTTATCAAGCTCAGCAGCCAGATCAGGATTCTGGGCGGCAGGGTATGCCATTTCCTCAGCGGAAGTGATTACGTTGAGACCCTGTTCCATGATGAATTTCAGCTTAGGAAATGCGTTCTTGGTGAATGAGTCTGTGCAGAGCAGTACAATATCTGCGGCGCCCGGTTTGATAACGTCTTCAGCAGCCTGAATCTTAACGTCAGGTCTGTCGCCTCTTTCAGTTTTGATGTAGTCGTACATTGAAGTTCCGATTTTAGCTCCTCTTCCGGCTACTCCAACGATTTCAACACCTTTTTTCTTCAGAAGCATGTCGGCCATACCGCCGCCCATTGCACCGAGTCCCCAGATAATTACTTTTACTTCTTTCATCTTAATCTCCTTCTTTCTCTAAGAATAAAATTTTAGTTTTAACATTTAACTGCTTATATATAAAGCAAGGTTTATGCCATTTGCCAATTTGAATATTGTATACTTGTCAGCACCCGTTTATTTGTGCCAATTCCTCTTGTATGCGGACAAATTCAACAATATCTACTTCTTTTAATAATTCTATTTTTTCTTAATATTGATATTTTTACTCTGCTTTTTGTTTAAAAAGCTTTATTTTATTAAAATAGTGCAAATTTTTTTGCTATTTTAAGCAAATAAATTTGCACCTCATGGAAATCTCACCTTTTAAAAAAGTATTTATTCAACTTTTATATGGAAATCCGGTATTTTTTAAGCTTATGCTGGAGAGTTTGACGCTTTATCTTTAATTTCTGAGCGGCCTTTGAAATATTTCCCCCGCTTTCCAGAAGTGCGTCTTCTATAATCCTGTATTCAATGTCTTGCAGATATTCGTCAAGAGGTCGGCTGTCACTGTATGCCTTTTCCGCATACTTGGTTTTACGGGCGTTTGAAGGCAACGCCAGATTTTTCTCCGTCAACACATGTTCGCTATCTGCCATTGAAACCGCCTGCTCTATTATGTTCTCCAGCTCCCGCACGTTTCCGGGATAATCATAGGCTTTCAGCTTGTTTACGGCTTCGTCGGATACCATCCAGAGCTCTTTCCCAAACCTCCTGTTGTGTTTTTCAAGAAATCTTTCGGTCAGTATGGCAATATCGTCTTTTCTCTCCCTGAGAGGCGGAATCGAAATATTTATTACGTTAAGTCTGTAAAACAAGTCTTTTCTCAGCTTGCCTTGAGCTATTAAATCCTCCGGCGGCTCGTTCACAGTAGCTATGACTCTGACGTTTACGGGAATGTCCTTCATACCGCCCACACGTCTTATGTAGTCTTCCTGTAATACTCTGAGGAGTTTGCTCTGGAGGTCATAAGGCATGGCGCTTATCTCGTCAAGCAGCAAAGTTCCCCCGCTTGCCTGCTCAAACAAGCCTTCCCTGTCTACCGCTCCGGTGAAACTTCCCTTTGAAGTTCCGAAAAGTATACCCTCCAAAAGCGATTCGGGAATCGCCGCACAGTTTTGTGCAAGGAACGGCTTTTCTCTGCGTTTTCCTCCAAAGTGAATACTCTGAGCGAAAAGCTCCTTTCCTGTTCCCGTTTCACCGTATATGAAAACCGACGCGTCATTATCGGCTGCTTTCTTAGCTCTTTCAAGAACTTCATAAAAGTTAGGGCTTCGGCCGTAAATATCTTCAAAGGAATAGCGCTTTATCTTATCTTTTCCGGCCTTCTCCACATCGTCTGAGGGGATATTCTCTTTTTGCAGTTCCAAAAGGGTATCCGACATTCTTCTTATATCGGTTATATCCTTGGCAACTTCCAGCGCAGCCACAATCTCACCATTTACCACTATTGGCATAGTGCTGTTTATGGTGGTGATTTCTTTCCCATAGAAATTTTTATACGTCTGCTGCTCTCTTCTCGTCGCCTCTCCCTTTATCAGCGCCTTGAACATCGTACTGTCATCCGTATGAAACTCCGGGAACGCTTCGTGAAACTTCTTGTCAAGAACGTCCTCAACATTGACCTTTTCCATCGATGCCATGGCGTTATTGTAGAATTTCCCCACGCCCTTTTTATCTACTATGTAGACTCCTTCGTCAATATTCTGAATCAGCTCCTGCAAAATTTTTTTATAATCTTCTTTTCTCATTTCACACCATCTCTTCAATCCCACGGATTCTGCACACTCTTTACTGAAATACTTCCTTTTTATATATTACCATTTTTTCCTCGCCTGTGCAAATATTTTTGCACTTGAGTGTTTGTCGCCTAACTTCTTTTCCTTGAAAAAGATGCCGTTTTCTGTCATAATATACAAGGTAATTATCTCCGGCAAAACGCGGAGAATCAAGAGAGGAAATAAATCATGAGACTCAGAAAAGATACAGATGAAATGCTGGAGGAGGAGATTCTCCTCATCGCAAGGGTTTCAGACGCTCTGGCTCACCCTGCCAGAATAAAAATTTTCAGATATATAATGCAGTCAAACCGCGCCATGGTTCAAGTGTGCAATAAGGATTTGGTGGCTCACTTCGACTATGCTCAGGCTACTATTTCTCAGCATGCTAAAAAACTGGTGGATTCCGGTCTTGTGGAAGTCAAAAAACAAGATAAGTTTTCATATTATTATGCTAACTTGGGAATGCTCATGCAGTATCTAAACGCTACAAAGAAATTTTCCGTGTCGTAACGACCTAACGTTCAAAGGCTATGCTCAGGTGCTCGAGTGCTATTCACAAATGTTCGCCGGCAGCAGGCAAAACCTCAAGAGACAACCGCCAAGGCTGCTTAAAACCGCAGGCAACAAACATTAATCAGGCTCTTACGAAAAAGCGGCAATCTTGCATGTATGCGATTTAGAACAGCGGCCGATATATCTGTGCCTGGCATAGCCGCACCTGAGGCATACATAGAAAGCTTATTTATGATAAGTTTCGTTTCTGATAATTTTAAATGCTCTGTATATCTGCTCCAAAAGCACCGTTCTCATCATCTGATGCGGAAAAGTCATCCTTGAAAACGACAGCTTAAAATCAGCTCTGTCGCTCACTTCCCGGCTTAGTCCAAGACTTCCTCCTATTACAAAGGTTATATCGCTTTTTCCTTCTATCGCCAGTCTGTCAATTTTATCCGCCAGCTCTTCCGAGGAAAGTTCTTTCCCTTTTATTTCAAGAGTAATGACATAAGAACCTTCTTTTATATTTTTGAGAATGCTTTGTCCCTCTTCAAAAATCACATTTTGCTCATCAGCTGCCGAGGCCTTGTCGGCAAGGCGCGCTTCCTTCAGCTGAAGGATTTCCAAATCGCAATACTTTGAAAGTCTCTTACTGTATTCGGATACGGCGTCAACCCAATACCTTTCTTTTAACTTCCCTATGCAGACTATGCGTATGCGCATAACGCTTCTCCTTTTCATCGTTTAACAATTACTGCAACTCTCATTTCTTATCTTATGCGTTTCCCGCCTTTATTCCCGATTCAAACTTATATTAAATAAAAATCAAATCTGTCATTATTCCCTTTTCAAGTGTATCCAAAAGCAAATCCTTGCCTACGTAGTAGCCATCCTCTTCAAGAAGATTTCTGACCGTCAGCATCGCCTGCTGAGGAGTATTGTTCTCCTGACTCATATGCGCCAGCAAAACCCTCGGAATTCTCTTTTTATCCGTTGTCTTAAGGAAATCACTTATGCACTTTGCTGCCGCTTCGTTGGAAAGGTGTCCCTTGTCGCCTAAAATCCTGCGCTTAAGGTCATAGGGATATTTTCCGTAAAGCAAGATGTTCTCCTCATGGTTAGCCTCGACCACCAGCAAATCAGAACCCTTTACGGCTTCTCTTATCTCATCTGTTACGCAGCCGGTATCGGTAACTATAGAAATTTTCTTTCCGTTTCTCTGAAAGCTGAAGCCAACCGGCTCCGCCGCATCATGGGAAAGGCTGAAGGCGCTCACTTGGACTTCTCCTATCATAAATGTATCTCCGCTGCGTATGATTTTCATCCGTTCCGGGTCGATTCTTGCAGTTTTCTCCGTCAAGGACTCAAAGGTTCCTTTTGTTGCATAAAACGAAGCATGGGTAGTCACCTCGGACGTCCTGTTTAGACTTCTGCTGTGGTCCCAATGCTCATGAGACAAAACGACGCCTGTTATCTTATACGGCTGTACGTCAAACAGCTTGAGATTTTCAAAAATCTTAACGCAGCTCAAGCCCACCTCAACCAATATATTTGTATTGTCGCTCTTAACAAAATAGCCGTTTCCCGAGCTTCCGCTGGAAAAGGAGCAGAATGCCAAATCCATTGCAAATCCTCTGTTTTCTTATTATTTTAACAGTACGCCTCATCAGCACCTGTCAGGCTGCTTTGGGTCGTACAAATATGCTCGTTTTTTAAAACGCATTATATATAATAGCATAAAAAGCGGCAAAAGACAAAGGGAGATAGCCCCAAAAATCCAGCCTGCAAATTTCCGTTTTTAAATTTATCCCGGAAAATCCGTTGTAAAATCATCTGAAATAAGCCATAATATTATCATGTAAAAAAGGAGAGCTTTTATGGATATTTTGAGAATTTACACAGACGGAGGCTGTTCCGGAAATCAGGAGTCTGTCAACTTCGGAGGCTGGGGCGCCATACTTGAAATGGGAGAGCATCAAAAAGAGCTGTGGGGCGGAGAAATCAACACCACCAACAACCGTATGGAACTTACGGCAGTAATCGAAGCTTTTAACGCTCTTAAAAGAGACGGGCTTTGCATACATGTATTCTCCGATAGCTCCTACGTCACCAACTGTTTCAGAGAAAAATGGTATGAAGCTTGGGAGCGCAACCGTTGGAAAAACGCCGCCCGAAAATCAGTAGAAAATCAGGATTTATGGAAAGAGCTCCTCGCTCTGGTCCGCCGGCATGACGTAAAGTTTTTCCGGGTAAAGGGTCATGTAAACTTAAACAGCAAAAATGCAAAGCCTGACAGCCTCTACGAAAAATTCGTTCAATGGAACGGCACAGGATTTTCCTTCGATGACTTTAAATATATAACGGAAATGAACAACAGAGCCGATTATCTCGCCAATGTCGGTATCGACAGCGTTAAAAATCCGGCGCCTTAGGCCTTCCTGCACCTGAAATTAAAACTCTTCTACAAGGAAGGCCGGTTGAAAACAAAATACCAAAAGAGACGTTTTGAAACAGCTCCCGTTGCCCAGTCCTGCCAATCGTTAGCTTGTCAAGCCTGCCTTTTAAGGCCGGCTCTACTCCGCCACCAAATCGCTTACGTCCAAATCCTCTTCTTTCGTATACTTATATTCCTTGCCGGTAAATATATCATAAATTATAGGCACTACGAACAACGTAAGTATAGTTGCGTAAACAAGGCCGCCAATACATACAAGAGCGATAGGCTGCATCATATCAGTACCGGCAGTTTTTCCCACGGCCATAACCACAAGTCCCAATATAGTAGTCAGACTTGTCATCAGCACAGGTCTGATACGAGTAGAACCGGCTTCTATTATAGCCGCTGTCTTTTCCTGACCCTTTGCTCTGAGCTGATTAATGTAATCAACAAGCACGATACCGTTGTTTACGATTATGCCCACCAGCATTATCAAACCTACCATTGCTATAATGCTTATTTCCTTTCCGAATATGAGCAGTGCAAGCAAGCCGCCCGTAAAGGCCAAAGGAATCGTAAACATTACGATGAACGGCGATCTCAGAGACTGGAACTGAGCGACCATTATCAGATATACGAAGAGAATTCCGAGAGCCATCATCTTTACAAGATCCCACATAGACTCCATTATCATCTCATTTTCTCCGGCGAACTCGTAGGTCACGCCCTCCGGTGCCTGATAATCGGCAAGTGCTTTTTCGGCCTCTTCAGTTACCAGAGTAACGTTATAACCCTCTTCAAGTTCCCCTGAAACGCTGATATATGTCCGCTGATTCTCACGGTTGATGGCCGGCAAAGTTTCCTTTTCCTCCATTTCCGCGATCTCAGAAAGCTTTACAGTCTTGGTATTTCCCTGGGAATCGGTTCCCTCGATGGTGAGATTCTCAAGGGTTTCTATCGTTATGTCGGAAGAAGCTGCTTCGCTGACTATCACGTCATAATTGTCTCCCTCCCAGGAAAGGGTAGTCGACGTGGTCTCCGACGTAAGGGCTTCTGCCACCTGCATGTAAACCTGAGCCACGGTCAGACCGTTTCTCATAGCCTTTTCCTTGTTCACGGTGAAATGTATCTCCGGGTCGTTTTCCTGCAGGCCGTTGTCTACGGATTTTATTCCCTCGACCTCCCCAAGCTCTTCTCCTATCTTAAGAGCGGCAGCCTGAAGCTCGTCGGTATCGTTTCCGTAAATATTTATTCCAACTCCGCTGCCTCCGAGAGCTGAAGTATACGAAGACATGGACGATGAGCTGAACATTTCGACATTGCAATCCATATCCTTGCATTTCCTTTCAATGTCGCTGCATATCTCTTCGCCGCTCCTGTCGGATTCTTCGTCCACAAGTACGTATATGCTGACCATGTTGGTCGAAGTCTCGCCTGTAAGCATGTTGGAGGAAGAAAGCATTCCTGCCGCCGTCTCAACGCCGTCCACTCCCTGAATGGTTTCGAGAACTGAATCGGCCATTTCCTTTGTTTCTTCCAGCTTGGCTTCTTCGTCGTTCATTATCATAGTCCCGGAAAGCTGCGGCGTAGACATATCCGGTATAAAGATAAATCCCTTGGCCAGAGCAGCGACTACGCTGAAAACAAGCAGGCCGAGAGCCGCGATCAATACGAGAGCTTTATGTCTTAAGTTCCACGAAAGCAGCCTTATATATCCTTTTTTAAATGCAATAAATTTGTTTCCCTCCGGCTTCATTTCCTTTCTGAACATCATAGACGACATCGACGGAACGAGAGTCAAAGCTATTATCAAGCTTGCCAGCAGCGAATAAGTTATGGTTAGTGCCATATCTGTGAAAAGCTGTCTGGTGATTCCCTGCACGAATACTATCGGCGCGAAAACGCATATAGTGGTCAGGGTCGAGGCGGTAATCGCGCCTGCAACCTGCTTGGCTCCTGCTACAGCTGCTTTCTTCGACGACACTCCCATTCGTCTGAGCCTGAATATATTTTCTATTACTACGATGGAGTTATCGACAAGCATTCCTACAGCAACAGCAAGTCCCGAAAGAGAAATCATGTTCAGCGTAACTCCTGAAAAATACATCAAAGCAAGGGCGAACATCACGCTTATCGGAATCGAAAGCAACGTTATAAGAGTAGGTTTAATGTCTCTGAGGAAGAAAAGCAATATTATAACGGCAAACAGCGCTCCCCAACCTAGGCTCTCTCCGATGGCGCCGATTATAAGGTATATGTATTCTCCCTGGTCCATCATGGTGGTGAAAGTCAAGCCCTCGTATTCGGCTGAAAGCTCTTCAAATTTTTCTCTTATGTTGTCTGAAACGGTCGCTGTAGGATAGTTGGACTGCTTGGAGAAAGTCAGCACTACGCCCGGCTGGCCGTTTATGCTGGCATAGACGGCGTCGCTGTTGTCTGCGATGAACACGTCGGCAACGTCGCTCAAATGTATGTCCCCCAAGCCCTCTATATTGAAGAGGAATTGATTTTCTATATCCTTAATATCAGTAAATTCATCTCCTATGCTTACAAGATATTTAGCCCCGTCTTCCTGAACATAGCCTGCCGGCATTGAGAAATTCTGCCCCTGCAAAACGCCTGAAACCATCTCCATTGTAATCATTGAGGAAAGATCCGCTTGTTTCAGGGCCTGATTTCCCGCAGAGTTTATTTGAGTCATTGCGCTGTTCAGACGACTCTTCTGAGCGGTGAGCTGACCCTGAGCTTCCTCCAGCTGAGCATATGCTTCATCAAAGGAATCCTGAGCGGTATAGGTTCCTCTTTCCGCCTGTTTATAAGCTTCCTTCAGCATCTCTACCTGCTCATTGGCAGTCTTACTGTCTATCATTAAAGCTGCCAGCTCCGATGAAACGTCTTTAAGCTGTCTCCTCAAATCCTCGTTAGTAGGCTCAAAGCTTATCTGCGCCTCCAGCGCCGCCTTCTGATACTCTAAGGTATTTATCTGAGTCGCCAGAGAACTGGCCTTTGCAACTGCTGCGTCAAGCTCTGCGCTTACCGAAGAAAGCTCGTCATATGTGCCCTCTTTAGTAGCTTGCAGCTCTTTTTTCGCTTCCGCCAGCTGAGCTTCTGCCTTTTTAATTTCACCCATACCTGTATTTATCTGTGACTTGGCTTGTGCCAAAGAGCTGTTGGCTTTATTCAACAATTTGATATTAAGCGCTTCTATTTTCTCCTCATTTATAGAAACATTGATTTTTGATTCTATCAGTCCGCCCGTACCAACGCTGGCGACTCCCGTCACCCCTTTCAGTTCATCTACAAGCGTATCCTCAACAAAGGCTGAAAGCTCTTCAACATCATAGCCTTCTCTGTCAACGGCAGTTATTGCTATAGGCATCATGTTTGGATTTATCTTCATTATATACGGTGAGCCTATTGATTCGTCCCATGCTCCCTCGACTAGGTCAACGCTTTGCAGGATATTCACTATGGCGGTATCCATACCGGTGTCCTGTTCAAATTCCAATATTACAAGGGAATAATTGCTCCCCGATACAGATTGTATATTTTTTAGATTTTCGGTAGTGGCAAGCCCCTGCTCCAAGGGCTGCGTCACAGTTCTTTCTATTTCCTCCGGCGTGGCTCCGGGATATGTAGTCATAACCACCACGTATGGCAAATCCATGCTTGGAAGCAGGTCGGGAGTCATCCCAAGAACTGACACTATTCCAAGTGCTATTATGATAACTACTACCACAAATATCGTCATAGGTTTTTTTACGCTGAATTTTGGCATTATTTTTCTGTTCTCCCTTCTGATAGGCGTAAAATTCATGAATGAATTGATATGCGCTTGCAATGCAAGCTTTGCTTTCGTTTTAATTTACATGAAACACTTACTATGCAAGCTTTGCCCTATACTTGTTTTGAATGTAACAGCTTCGTATTTTGAAAATCCGCTGCAATTTTTATATGCTTTTTATTTTTTTAAAAGGTTCTCCGTTATCCGTAAGCTTTGTCAAAGAAAATCTCCGATTTTGGGAACCATAGAGGTTATTATAACGCCGCCTCTTTTTCTACAGCGCCTGCTTAACCCCCGCATAGCGCCTGCGCTCATCTGTGCCTTTGTCCTGCACAGGCGTTTCAATGTTCTCGTCATGGTCAAAATCTCCGATTTTGGGAACCATAGAGGTTATTATAACATAAAATTCTTTTCGATACTATTTTATTCTGTCGTTTTTGAGGTATAATAAATCAGTGCAGCACTTCATTTCCCCTCAAAAGCAAGCAGAACGCAAGGCAAAATATAGTGATTTTAAACCAAGAAAAAATTTATTACTTTAAATCATAATAATTAAAATTATTACGGAGGTACTTAAATGATTACTACAGTAACTAAAGACA
>PPYF01157648.1_pt1 | contig 27251 bp, 22 predicted proteins | sample 1559871 | NCBI WGS metagenome assembly PPYF01 (sample SAMN08240021, study PRJNA423297) | Human gut metagenome, whole genome shotgun sequencing project. | reverse complement strand
TCCACATGAACTGGAACAGTGCGCAGGACACCAGAGCGGGTCCCAGCATGGGCACGATGACCTTGTACAGGGTCTGGAAGGAGGAGCAGCCGTCGATGGCTGCGGCCTCGTCCAGGTCACGCGGGACATTGCGCATGAACTGGATCAGCTGGTAGACGAAGTAGGTCTCAGTAGCAAAAGCGCAGTGGACCCAGATAGCCAGGTAGAAGGGGCTGTCCAGCCAGCCGAACTTGTTGTACAGCAGGTACTGCGGCACGTTCAGAACGACCTGGGGCAGGAACAGGGTGGCCAGCATGATGTTGAACAGCAGCTTACGGCCGGGGAAGTCGAAACGGCCAAAACCATAAGCGGCAACACAGGCGGACACGACGGTGCAGATCACCTTGGGCAGCACATAGCTGTAGGTGTTGAGCATGGCCTGCAGGATGTTGATGGAGCCGCCGAAGTTGTTCAGCGCGTTCCGATAACCATCCAGCGTGGGGTTCTTGATCCACAGGCCGATGCCTGCAAAGATCTCGCTGTTGTCCTTGAAGGTGGCACTGATCATCCACAGCAGGGGGTAGATCATGATGATGCCGACCAGGATCAGATCTGAGTGACCAGGTTGTAGAAGATGATGGGGGTGATCATCGGGACGGTGATGGAGAAGAACTGACGCCACTTGCCGGCACCGTCGATGGTGGCAGCCTCGTACAGGTCTGCGGGCACGCCCTTCAGAGCGGCCAGGAACAGCACCATGGCGGAGCCGAACTGCCAGATGCGCAGGAAGCAGATGATCCACAGCGCGTAGTGGGGGTCGCTCAGCCACTCCGGGCCCTGCACCAGACCGAAGGTCACGGCACGCAGCACGGTGTTGAGCAGGCCGTCCTTGCTGAACACAGCCTTCCACAGCACGGCGATGGCAACGGAGCCGCCGAGGATGGAGGGAATGTAGTACACGGTACGGAACAGGTTGACGCATGCGATCTTGAAGTTCAGGATGTATGCGATGAACAGTGCGAAGATCAGCTTCAGGGGCACGGTGATGAAGGCGTACTTGAAGGTAATGATCAGTGCCTTGGTGATCTTGGTGGTGGTAAAGGCGGTGATGTAGTTCTGCAGGCCGACGAAGGTGGTGCCGGACTTGAAGAAGTTCATATCGGTGAAGCTGTAGTACAGCGACTGACCGAAGGGGAAAGCCTTAAAGACCACAAAGCCGATGATCCAGGGGATCAGGTACAGGATGCCCTGATACTTGTCCAGCCACTTCTGGAACGGAGTGCGCCCGGTAACCGGGACGTTGCTTTCTTTCATCTGGGAAATCCTCCTTTTTAAGGAATTTCGGAGCAGGTCTGAAAAAGATCTGATACAATTTTGTCAGAAATTTGTAACACATCTCTGATGAAAAAAGGGGCATCTGCCGTTTGGGCGACAGGTGCCCCGGGGATCAGATCAAAGCGTTGGGGAGAAATCAGGCGATGGTGTAGCCGACAGACTCCATGCCGTCCAGCAGGCCGTTGACAGCCTCTTCGGGGGTCTCGTCGCCGTAGTCGATGTTATCGAACACTTCCTGATAGATGCCGGTGCCGGAAGCCTTCAGGTCGTTGTTCTCGAACAGGGGATCCAGCTTGTTGGTGGTGAAGGCCATGACCTTGGCGTTTGCATCAGCAACCAGATCCTTGACAGCGCCGGCAGCCTGAGCGTAACCCAGACCAGCCTTGGAAGCGGGGATGCCGCACTCGGAACCCATGATGGAAGCGCCCTTCTCCTCGTTCAGCAGGAACTGGATCAGGGTAGCAGCCTCAGCAACATGCTCGCAGGTCTTGGTGATGGCCAGGCCCATGGAAACCTTGGAGAAGCCGCCGTTGTAATCGCCGAACTTGATCTCCTCGCCGACGGTAAAGCCGGCCTTGTTGTCGTCATCCAGAGCGGAAGAGTACTTGGTAGCAGCGGAATCCCACTCGAAGATGCCTGCGATCTTACCGGTGATCCACTCGTTGGACTGGTGGGTAGCGGTGTCGGAGTTTGCGGAGTAGTAGTCCTTCAGGTTCATCATGACGTGGTTGTCCACCAGACTCTTGATGAAGCTCAGGCCCTCGGCGATCTCTTCCTCGGTGTAGTTCAAGGTAGAGGTGACGGGGTCTGCCCAGTCCTTGCCGTACTTGGACTCGAGGTAGAACACCATCAGGATCATACGGTCGTAAGCGCCCAGGTGCATGGGATAGTAGTCAGCGCCCAGCTTGTCCTGGAAAGCCTTGCCGGCTGCCATCAGGTCATCCAGAGTCTTGGGAACTTCGGTGATGCCGGCCTTATTAAAGGTGGTCATGTTCCAGAAGAAGATACGACCGGTCATGGAAACGGGCACGCACTGCTGGGCGTTTGCAACGTAGCAGGCATCCATGGCAGCCTTGTCCCACTGGGTCAGATCCAGGAAGTTGGACACGGTGTTCAGGTCCACGAACTTGCTGCCGTCAGCAGAGTAGTTGTACAGCCAGTTCCAGTTCACCTGGCACACATCCTGTGCGTTGCCGGCGATGAAAGCGGCAGCCATCTTCTCTTCCCAGCCGGACCATGCGGCGAAGGTGGGCTCGATGGTGATGTTGCTGTGCTCAGCCTGGAACTCCTTGATGGCGTTCTGGTAAGCCTCGTGACGGCTGTCGCCGCCCCACCAGCTGATGGTCATGGAAACAGGACCGTCAGACAGGGCCAGGCTCTCGTCTGCGGAAGCAGCGGGAGCGGATGCCACGGAAGAAGAGGCTGCAGTGCTGGAAGAATTGCCGCCGCAGGCAGCCAGCAGACCAGCTGCGCCCACAACGCCAGTGACCTTCATGAAATCACGACGGGAAATTGCCTTGCTCATTTTTGTTCTCCTCCTAAAGATGATCAAAAACATCGTCTTGCACGGGGGTTCTGCACACACCCCGTTGTATACAATTATGATAACAAAAGGCGGACAAAAAAGAAAGACGCAAATTGTGGTTATGCAACTCAAAAACGTACAAATATTGCTCTGTTTTCCGCGCCGGATTTGACGCCATTGCTGAAATGAATAAACTTCGGACGAAAAACTGTGCAACATGTATACTTCAACAGGTTGCATAGAAAACGGGGACGCAGGATGGAAAGAACAGCAAAATTTGCAATAATTCTGTAAACATTTGCATCCTGTGCCTGAGAAAAAGCAGAGCATGTCCCAGCGGCGGGGGTGCAAAAGGCCGGTGTCGGACGAAAAAATGACTGATATATCAATTGCGCAAAAAAAGTGCGCCGGTGCCCTTGAGTGATATATCAGTCCGCACCGGAGCCGGGCGGCTTTGCGGGAGAAATAAGAGCGGCAAATATATGACGTCGGATGTCTGATAAATCCAAAAAACCGCCGCACAGAAGTCTGTGCAGCGGCTGACGGAACAAAGTGTGTTATTTGCGGCCTGCGTAAAAAGCCCGCCGCGCGCGGAAGTAGCACTGCGGGCACATGCTGACGTACTGAACGTCGTTTTCCAGGTCGATGGCCACCTGTTCGCCCTCAAAGACGAACTGGCCGTTCACCTTGCGGCAGTTGCAGATGGCCTTGCGGCCGCAGGTGCAGATGGTTTTCATCTCTTCGATGGTGTGGGCCAGCTCCAGCAGGCGGGTGGAGCCGGGGAAGCCCCGCAGCGAAAAGTCGGCCCGCAGGCCGTAGCAGATCACCGGGATGTTCAGGTCTACGGTGACCATGAACAGCTGCTCGGCCTGCTCTGCGGTAAAGAACTGGCTCTCGTCGCACAGCACGCAGGCCAGCTTGGTGGCCTGGCTGGCTTCGCGCACCACCTCGAACACATCCATGTCCGGGCGGATCAGGCGGTCGGCCTTGCGGTGCACGCCCAGGCGGCTGACCAGTTCGCCGCCGCCTTTGGTGTCCACCTGCGGCTTGAGGATCAGCACCTGCATGCCCTGCTCTTCATAGTTGTGGGCCACCTGCATCAGGGCTGTGCTCTTGCCGCTGTTCATGGCACCATAGCGAAAATACAGTTTTGCCATGGCGTCACTCCTGGTTGCGCAGGCGGTAGCCCAGGCTCATCAGGCTGTCGCCCAGGTGAACGTTCTCCACTACCACATCGGGGTAGGGAACGGAGAGATCGTAGTGGGAGAAGTTCCAGAAGCCCTCGATGCCCAGGTCCACCAGACGGCCGCTGACCTGCTCGGCACCGTCGCGGGGCACACAGAGCACGGCCACCTTGGGGTGGTGCTCGGCGCAGAAGGCCTCCAGCTCGTCCACATGACGGATCTGGATGCCGTTGATCTCCTTGCCCACCTCGTTCTGGGCCACATCAAAGGCGGCGATCAGCTTGTAGCCGTTGGCGTCGGTGGTGATGAAGCGGCTCACGGCCTTGCCCAGACGGCCGCAGCCGATCAGGATGGTGGGCAGGCGGTCGCCGTTGCCGAACAGCAGGCTCTCCAGAATGGAAAGCAGGTTCTCCACCGAGTAACCGATGCCCTGTCGGCCGTTCACGTCGCCGATGCAGTTGAAGTCCTGCCGGACCTGGGAGGCCGTGGTGCCCATCTGGGCGGCCAGCTCCCGGGAGGAGATGCTGGTGATGCCGTCGGCCTGCAGAGAGCGCAGGTAGCGGTAGTATTTCGGGAGGCGCTTGATCACGGGGAGCGAGGCTTTTGCGGGGGTATTCATGAGAAAAAATCTCCTTTCAAGCAAAAAATCGCCGCGTTTGCCCTGCACGAAAAAACGCCGGCGTGTGCAGCGCGGTGGGTACGACACCGCGTATTGTCAGTTCCATATCATTATAAAGTATACTGCACGGGAGACGAATGTCAAATACCAGACGAAAAAAAACAAAAAAATTACAAAAAATTAAGGGGTATGACCCTGCCGCAGAGGGATAACCGCCGGTTGGACGGGGCATGATGATGCAAAACAGAGCAAAAGGAGAACACAGAATGCCGGATACACACACCACCTCTGTGGACCAGCAGCGGCTGGAAAAAGAACGCATCGAGGACGACGGTACGGTCACCCTGACCCGGGGCGGCCATGCCATCCACTGCCTGACCGTCATCGGCCAGGTCGAGGGGCACACGGAAGCGCCGCAGGGGCAAAAGACCACCAAGTATGAGCATGTGATCCCCCAGCTGGCCGCCGTGCAGGAGGACCCCCGGATCGAGGGCCTGCTGGTATTGCTGAACACCGTGGGCGGGGATGTGGAGGCCGGGCTTGCGCTGGCAGAGCTGATCGCCAGCGTGTCCAAACCCAGCGCCACGCTGGTGCTGGGCGGCGGGCACTCCATCGGCATCCCGCTGGCCGTGAGCGCACAGCGCAGCTTCATCGTGCCCACCGCCACCATGACGGTGCACCCGGTGCGGCACTCCGGGGTGATCCTGGGCGTGCCCCAGACCATGCACTGGTTCGACCAGATGCAGCAGCGCATCACCGGCTTTGTGGCGGCCCACAGCGGCATGACCGAGAAGCGCTACACCGAGCTGATGCTCCACACCGGGGAGCTGGTCATGGATATGGGCACCGTGCTGGACGGCCGCCGCGCCGTGAAGGAAAAGCTCATCGACGAGCTGGGCGGCCTTTCGGATGCACTGGACTGGCTGCACCGTGCGATCGAAACCCGAGAATAACACAACAATAGGTTTGCCATTTGCCCCGGTGCGTGGTACAATAATAAAATCAAGAATTGTGTCTATGCGAACTGTGGGGAATGGAGAAGAATGGCAACGAAGAAACGAAAAACAACGACACGGCGCTCAACGTCGCGCAAAAAACGCGCGGAACAGCGCCTGCCGGCAGGGCTTGGGACCCTGTTTGCGGGGCTTTTGCTGGTGGGCCTTGCCTTTGTGGAAGGCGACTCGGTGTGGAAAACGCTGCATCAGGTGCTGTTTGGCCTGTTTGGCTGCGGCAGTTTTGTGCTGGGTGCAGCGGTGTGCTGCCTGGCCGTGCTGTACACGCGGGGCGAGGATCTGCTGCCCCACATCTGCAAGCTGGCGCTGGGGCTCGTGTTTGCAAGCGGCACGGTGATCGTGTTTTCCGACATCCAGCCGCAGGGGCTGTCGGCCTTTCAGATGGTGGCGGCCTGCTACCAGAACGGTTATCAGGCGTGGCTGTCCGGCGGCGCACTGGGTGCGGTGCTGGGCGGCAACCTGCTGCTGCTCTGCGGCCGGCCGGCGGCAAACTTCATCATGCTGGTGCTGGCGCTCTGCGTCAGCCTGTACATTTTTGACCTCACTCCGGCTGAGGTCTGGCAGTGGCTGTGCGACGTGTCCGGCGGGGTGCACGCAAAGGGCGTGGCCGTGTACGAGCAGGGCGCAGCCCGCCGTGCTGAGCGCCGCGCCGAGCGGCAGGCCGCGCAGGAAGCCGCAGACGAGTACGACGAGACGGAGGACCTGGAAGAATACGAGGACGAAGCCGAAGCGGAAGAGCCCTTCCGGCTGGGTCTGCCGGACTGGATGTCCGGTGTGCTGCACTGGGGCCATAAGGTGACTCAGGAGCTGGAGCAGGCCCCGGACAGCCCGGCCGGTGCGCCGGACCAGCCTGCGCAGCCTCAGCCGGAACCGCAGGCGGCCCCAGCCGTGACGCCGGTGCGGGTGCGGGCATCCCGCCCGCGCGCTCCCTTTGATGTGGACCTTGGCCCGGACAGCACCGAGGTGAAGGAGGGCGGCAGTGAGCCCATCGAACCCTTCATCCCGGGGCCGGGCGGCACCTTTGGCATGGACCCGCTGCGCGCGGCACCCAAGCCCACCATCCGGCCCATCGTGCCGGATGCCGTGGAAACGGCGGCTGAGGACTTCTTTGCAAAGCCGGAGGAGACCCCGGCGGCAGAGACTACGGAACAGCAGCCCCGGCCGGTGCCCGGCAATCCCTTTGATACGCCCATCGCACGGCCTGCGGACCCGGAGGAATCGGCAGCCGCGGCTGCGCCCATCCAGCCCGTGATGCCCACGCCGCAGCCGGACCAGCCAACCCGTGTGAGTGCCGAATATGCCGTGGCCCAGCGCAGCGCCCCGGATGCGGACGGCTGGATCAGCATCACCGCCGAACCGGTGGAGGAAAAGGATATCAACTCGCTGGTGGCGGCAGCCATGGAAAAACCGGCGGCCTCCGAGCAGGCAGCCGCTACGGCCCCTGCCGAGGAAGCCGAGCCGGTGGACACCTACCAGTATCAGTACCCGCCCATCGAGCTGTTTGAAAAATCCAAGGAGGAAAGCGACCCCAACGCCGAGGATGAGCTGAAGGCCAACGCCCAGAAGCTGGTGGACACGCTGGAGAGCTTTGGGGTCCGCACCCGTGTGCTGGATATTTCCCGCGGGCCGTCGGTCACCCGGTATGAGGTGCAGCCCATGGCGGGCGTCAAGATCAGCCGCATCACCTCGCTGGCCGATGACATCGCCCTGAACCTGGCCGTGGCGGATGTGCGCATGGAGGCCCCCATCCCCGGCAAGCCCGCCGTGGGCATCGAGGTACCCAACCACAAGCGCAGTGCCGTGTCCATCCGCAGCGTGTTCGAGAGCCAGAGCTTTCTGCGCATGACCTCGCCTTTGGGCATTGCCCTGGGCAAGGACATTGCGGGTGTGGCCCAGGTGGCAGACCTGTGCAAGATGCCCCATCTGCTCATTGCGGGCAGCACCGGCAGCGGCAAGTCGGTGTGCGTGAACAGCATCATCATGAGCCTGGTGTTCCGCTCCAGCCCGGAGGACGTCAAACTGCTGCTCATCGACCCCAAGGTCGTGGAGCTGGCCGAATACAACGGCATCCCCCATCTGCTCATGCCGGTGGTCACCGAGCCCCGCAAGGCGGCCGGAGCCCTGGGCAGCGCCGTGCAGGAGATGGAGCGCCGCTACCGTATGTTTGCCGAGAACAACGTGCGCGACATCAAGTCCTTCAACAAGCTGGCGGTGGAGCGGCCGGATCTGGAAAAAATGCCCTACATCGCCATCGTCATCGACGAGCTGGCCGACCTGATGATGGTGGTGGGCAAGGATGTGGAAGATTCCATCTGCCGCATCGCTCAGAAAGCCCGCGCCGCCGGCATGCACCTGATCGTGGCCACCCAGCGCCCCAGCGTGGACGTCATCACCGGCCTGATCAAGGCCAACATCCCCAGCCGCATCGCCTTTGCGGTATCCAGTCAGGTGGACAGCCGCACCATTCTGGATGGTGCCGGTGCCGAAAAACTTCTGGGTCAGGGTGATATGCTGTTCATGCCGGTGGGCGCGCCCAAGCCCACCCGCATCCAGGGCACCTTTGTGCGGGATGAAGAGATCAGCCGTGTGCTGGACTTCATCAAGTCCAGCGCCACCGTCCAGTACGACGAGGCCATGATCGAGGCCATGGAAAAGCACGCCATTCAGGACGGCAAGAAGGGCAGCAGCGGGACCGATTCCGACGAGGATTCGGACTCCGACCCGATGTTCCAGCAGGCCGTGGATGTGGTCATTGACGCAGGTCAGGCCTCCACCAGCCTGCTGCAGCGCCGCTGCAAGCTGGGCTATGCCCGCGCGGCCCGCATCATGGACGAAATGGAGATGCGGGGCATCATCGGCCCCCACGAGGGTGCCAAGCCCCGGGCTGTGCTCATCAGCCGTCAGCAGTGGCTGGAAATGCAGATGAACCAGCCGGAGGAATGAAACCCTCTCAGGCGCTGACGCGCCAGCTCTCCCGAAGGGAGAGCTTTAGGAACGGGTAAGACACATTCTGCATATCAAAGAAGAGAGACTGAACGGAATACAAAAGAAGCTCCCCCCCATCGGGGGAGCTGGCAACGCCGTAAGGCGTTGACTGAGAGGGTTTAACAATAAAAAGGAGCATTATGGACAACTCTTCCCCAAAAATCTACACTGAATTTCTGCCCATCAGCCGGGCAGACATGGAAGCCCGGGGCTGGGACCAGCTGGACTTTGTGGTGGTGGGCGGCGACGCCTATGTGGACCACCCCAGCTTCGGCACTGCCATCATCAGCCGCCTGCTGGAAGCCGAGGGCTACAAGGTGGGCGTGCTGGCCCAGCCCCGCTACACCGACTGCGAGGACTTTAAGCGGTTCGGCAAGCCGAAGTACGGCTTCTTCATTGGCGGCGGCAACGTGGACAGCATGGTCAGCCACTATTCCGTGGCCAAGATCCCCCGCGCCGAGGACGAATATTCTCCCGGCGGCAAGGGCGGTGCCCGCCCGGACCGCAGCGCCACCGTGTACACCAAACTGGCCAAGGAAGCTTACCCGGATCTGCCGGTCATCCTGGGCGGGCTGGAAGCCTCCCTGCGGCGCTTTGCCCACTACGATTACTGGATGGACACCGTGCTGCCCAGCATCGCTGAGAGCTCCGGTGCGGACATCATCAGCTTTGGCATGGGCGAACACCAGACCGTGGAGATCGCCCGCCGTCTGGCCGCCGGAGAACCGGTGGAGCAGATTACCGATGTGGACGGCACCTGCTACCTGACCGACTTCGACCACCTGCCGGAGCGGTATGTGGAGTGTGCCGGCTTCAAAAAGGTGGCCAGCGATAAGACCGCCTACGCCAAGGCCTGCCGCATCCAGATGGACAATCAGGACGTGGTCAGCGGCCAGATCATCGTGCAGAAGCAGAGCGAGAAGTATCTGGTGCAGAACATCCCGGCAAAGCCGCTGGTGCGCTGGGAGCTGGACAAGGTCTACGCCCTGCCCTACACCCGCCGGTATCACCCCATCTACGAGGCCATGGGCGGCGTGCCCGCCATCCGGGAGGTGCAGTTTTCCATCATCCAGAACCGCGGCTGCTTCGGCGGCTGCAACTTCTGCGCCATCCAGCTGCATCAGGGCCGCCGGGTCACCAGCCGCAGTGCGGACAGCATCGTGGAGGAAGCCGAGCGCATGACCCACGAGCCGGACTTCAAGGGCTACATCCACGATGTCGGCGGCCCCACCGCCAACTTCCGGTTCCCGTCCTGCCGCGAGCAGATGCTGCGGGGCATGTGCAATGGCGGCAAGCACTGCCTGGCCCCCACCACCTGCTCCCACATGATCGTGGACCACAGCGATTATCTCAAGATCCTGCGCCGGGTGCGGGAACTGCCGGGTGTGAAGAAAGTGTTCATCCGCAGCGGCATCCGCTTTGATTACCTCATGGCCGACCCGGACGACACCTTCTTCAAGGAGCTGGTGGAGTACCACGTCTCCGGCCAGCTGAAGGTGGCTCCGGAGCACTGCGCGCCCAACACCCTGGCCTACATGGGCAAACCGCCCATCGAGACCTTCAACAAGTTCAAGGACAAGTTCTATGAGCTGAGCAAGAAGGCCGGCAAAAAGCAGTATCTGGTGCCCTACCTCATGTCCAGCCACCCGGGCAGCACCCTGAAGGATGCCGTCTATCTGGCCGAGTACCTTTATAAGAACCACATGCGCCCGGAGCAGGTGCAGGATTTCTACCCCACTCCCGGCACCGTGAGCACCTGCATGTTCTACACCGGCCTCGACCCCTACACCCTCAAGCCGGTGTTCGTGGAAAAGACCCCCGAGGGCAAGGCCCTGCAGCGTGCATTGCTGCAATACTATGAGCCCCGCAACGCCGAAAAGGTGGTCAAGGCCCTGAGGATGACCCACCGGGAGGACCTCATCCCCCTGCTGGTGCCCGCCGAGGGCCGCCGGGCGGTGCAGCGCAGTGCCCGCCGCGCCGACAGCCCGGAGGTGACCATCCACAACGACGGCACCTACACCGTGCGCCCCAACCAGAAGGGCAAGGGCAAGCCTGCCCACGGCCCGAACCGCACTGCCGCCCCTGCCGGGCGTCAGCCCAGCCCGGGTGCCCGCTTTGCGCCGCACTCGGCCCCCGGACACAAACCCAAAAAGAATCAACAGAAAGAGAATACATCGTGGAAAACTGGAACAAAGAAAAAGTGATCCCGAAAAAGAAAACCGGCCTGCTGCAGCGGCTGCTGTCGCTGGCCGCTGCAGCCGCACTGGCCCTGAGCCTTGTAGGCTGTGGTACCTCGGCTGTGGTGCCGGGCGGCAGTGCCGACGTGGTGCCCAACCCTTCCTCTACGGCAGCCAGTGTGGATGCCCCGTTCGAGATGCACTTCATCGATGTGGGGCAGGCGTTGAGCGTGCTGGTGGAATGTGACGGCCAGTTCATGCTGTACGACGGCGGCAACGTGGACGACGGCAGCCTGGTGGTGTCCTACCTGCAGAAGCAGGGGGTGGAAGAGCTGCAGTATGTATTCTGCTCCCACGCCCACGAGGACCATGTAGGCGGCCTGGCGGCTGCGCTGGCCTACTTCCCGGCCAATCATGTATACAGCCCGGTGACGGAGGCCTCCACCAAGTGCTTCCGGGATTTTGTCAAGTACACCCAGCAGCAGGGCCTGCAGGTGGAAGTGCCCGCCGTGGGCACCACCTGGCCCCTGGGCAGTGCTAGCGTGACCATGCTGGGCCCCGTGGCGCAGTACAGCGACACCAACGATACCTCCATCGTGCTGCGCATCGACTACGGTTCCACCAGCTTTCTGCTCACCGGTGACATGGAAAAGACCGCAGAGAGCGACCTTGTGGCCAGCGGTGCCAATCTGAAAGCCGATGTGCTGCAGGTGGGCCACCACGGTTCCAGCACCTCCACCGGCTATGCCTTCCTGAACGCGGTCCTGCCGGAGATGGCGGTCATCTCCTGCGGCGTCAACAATAAGTACGGCCACCCGCATGAGGAGACCCTGAGCATCCTGCGGGACGCCGGGGTGAACGTGTACCGCACCGACCTGCTGGGCACCATCACTATTGGCAGCGACGGCCAGAACTACACTGTGGGCACCGAGCATTTTGCCGCCGATGCCGAGCTGAACCCCACCGACCCGGCGGCTGCCAGCACGGCACAGCAGGCTTACATCGGCAATGTGAACAGCAAAAAGTTCCACCTGCCCACCTGCCCGAACCTGCCGGCCGAGAAGAATCAGATCCTCTTCTCCAGCTACGACGAGGCCATCGAGGCAGGCTACACGCCCTGCTCCACCTGCATCAAATAAGAGTACTCCCTCAGTCAAACCCTTCGGGTTTGCCAGCTCCCTCTGAGATGGAGCCTTCTGACGGAACCGGGATGTTTCCTGTTGAAAGCGGAACGTTTCCGGACCGTCAAGGCCCCCTCCCCGAGGGGGCTGGCACGGCGTGAGCCGTGACGGAGGGATTTTTTGCATTCTCCGGGATTGATAAAATCCCATAGCTGCGGTATACTTAAAATCACTTTATTTCAAAAAAGCAAGGAGGAACCGCAGATGCAGCTGGGGCAGAGCAGGACCCTGCCGGTGGAAAAACCGGAGCGGATCGACCTTGCGCAGGCAGCGCGGTATTTCGGCGTGCGCGGGGAGGCAGACACCGCCACCATGGCCCTGCTGCAGCGCTGCGCCGTACCGTTGCTGGCCGCTGCGACGCCCCGCGCCGTCTGGCTGCGGGCGGAAGTGAAGGCGCTGGCCGAAGCCGGCATCCTGCGGGGCAGCGACGTGATGCGGCATCTGGAGGGCTGTGGGCAGGCCATTCTGCTGGCCGTGACCCTTGGCCCCGGGGTGGACGCTCAGATCCGCCGCGCCGGGGTGGGGGATATCGCCGCCGGTGTAGCGTCCGATGCGCTGGGCAGCGCCCTGGCTGAGCAGACCGCCGACGCGGCGGAAGCCGAGCTGCGCCAGCTGGCCGCAGCCGAGGGGACTTACCTCACCGGGCGGTTCTCGCCGGGCTATGGCGACTGGGATATTTCGGTACAGCCGCTGGTGGCCGCCGCGCTGGACACGGCGCGCCGGGCCGGGCTGTGCGTCACCGATACCAACCTGATGACCCCCCGCAAAAGCGTGACCGCCATTCTGGGGGTCAGCGACCATCCGGTCAAGGGGCATCTGGCCGGGTGCGGGCACTGTGTGCTGCGCACCCGCTGCGAATACAGAAAGAGGGGAAAGACCTGTGCAAGTGAGTGAACTTTTCAAGCAGAGCAATACCATCCTGCTGGACGGCGGCATGGGCACCATGCTGCAGGCGGCCGGCCTGAAGCTGGGCGCCCGGCCGGAGGAACTGAACATCACCGACCCGCAGCTCATCGAGGGCATCCATGCTCAGTATGCCGCAGCGGGCAGCCGTATCATCAACGCCAACACCTTTGGCGCGTCGGCCCACAAGCTGGCGGGCAGCGCCTACAGTCTGGAAGAGATCATTGCGGCGGGCATTGCCAACTGCAAGCGGGCCTGTGCGCCCTATGGTGCGCTTGCCGCGCTGGATGTCGGCCCGCTGGGCGAGCTGCTGGAACCCAACGGCACCCTGGCCTTTGAGGATGCCGTGGAAGAATACGCCCGCATCGTGCGGGCCGGTGCGGCGGCCGGGGCCGACCTGATCTTTTTTGAGACCTTCACTGACCTGTACGAGCTCAAGGCCGCGCTGCTGGCCGCTCGGGAAAACTCCAGCCTGCCCATCCTGGCCAGCATGAGTTTTGAAGCCGGCGGCCGCACCTTTACCGGCTGCACGGTGGAGAGCTTCGGCGTCACCGCCCGGGGTCTGGGGGCCAGCGCCGTGGGCATCAACTGCTCGCTGGGCCCCAAGGAGATCTTCCCCATGGCAAAGCGCCTGACCGAGGCCGTGCCCGGCAACTTTCCGGTGTTCGTCAAGCCCAACGCGGGTCTGCCCCGGGCCGACGGCAGCGGCTACGACATTACCCCGCAGCTGTTTGCGCTGGAAATGAAGCCCTACCGGGAGCTGAATCTGTTTGCCGCCGGCGGCTGCTGCGGCACCACGCCGGAGTTCATCCGGCTGCTGAACGGGGTGTTCAAGGGCTGTGTGCCGGGCCGCCCGGCCCACGCCATGCCCTCGGTGCTGTGCACCCCCATGAATTATGTCAACGTGGACGGCATCACCGTGGTGGGCGAGCGCATCAACCCCACCGGCAAAAAGCGCTTCCAGCAGGCACTGCGGGAGAATGATATGAACTATGTTCTGGAACAAGCCGTGAGCCAGGTGGAAGCCGGGGCGCAGGTGCTGGACGTGAACGTGGGTGCCCCCGGCGTGGATGAACCGGCCCTGATGCCGCAGGTGGTCAAGGCCCTGCAGAGCGTGGTCAGCCTGCCGCTGCAGCTGGATTCCTCCAACGTGCAGGCACTGGAAAACGGCCTGCGGGTGTACAACGGCAAGCCCATCGTCAACTCCACCAACGGCGAGCCGGAAAAGCTGCGGGCCATCCTGCCCCTGTGCAAAAAGTACGGCGCGGCCATCGTGGGCCTTGCCATCGACGAGCGGGGCATCCTGCCCGCCGCAGAGGACCGCGTGGCCATTGCCCGCCGCATCACCGAGGCGGCACTGGAAGCCGGAATCCCCCGCGAGGACATCTACATTGACTGCCTGACCCTGACCGCCAGCGCCCAGCAGAAGGATGTGCTGGCCACGGTGCAGGCGCTGGAAGCCTGCAAGAAGGAGCTGGGCGTGCGCACCATCCTGGGCGTGTCCAACATCAGCTTCGGCCTGCCCTGCCGTTCCTACCTGAACACCACCTTTCTCACCATGGCCATGTATGCCGGGCTGGATCTGGCCATCATGAACCCCTCCAGTGAAGAGATGATGGCCGCCGTATATGCCTACAACGTGCTGACCAACCGGGACGCGCAGAGCATGCAGTACATTGAGCGCTACGCAAACCGGGTGCCTGCCTCCACGGCCCTGAAGCAGGCAGCCCAGGCCGCACCTACGGCGGCAGCTTCCGACGGGAGCGCTGAAATTTCCGGCCCCTATGCGGCGCTGATCAAGGCGGTGGAAAAGGGCCTGAAGGGCGACGCCGCTGCCCAGACCCGCGCCCTGCTGGCCGAAAAGCAGCCGCTGGAAGTGGTGGACGAAGCCCTGATTCCGGCGCTGGACATCGTGGGTGCCAAGTATGAGAAGGGCACCCTCTTCCTGCCGCAGCTGCTGCAGGCTGCCAGCGCCGCCCAGAGCGCCTTTGAGGAGATCAAGACCGCCATTGCCCAGAAGGGCGAGGGCAGCGCCAGCAAGGGCCGCATCGTGCTGGCCACCGTGAAGGGCGACGTGCACGACATCGGCAAGAACATCGTCAAGGTCATTCTGGAAAACTACGGCTTTGAGGTCATCGACCTGGGCCGTGATGTGCCGGTGGAGACCGTGGTGGACACCGTGCGGGAAAAGGATGTGCATCTGGTGGGCCTTTCGGCCCTGATGACCACCACCCTCAAGAGCATGGAGGAGACCATCGCCGCCCTGCATGCAGCCAAACTGGACTGCAAGATCATGGTGGGCGGTGCCGTGCTCACCCCGGAATACGCCGAAAAGATCGGCGCGGACTGGTACGCTAAGGACGCCAAGCGCAGCGCCGACATCGCCAAGGAATTCTTTGGGGTGTGATTCCTGCAAAAACAGAGAAGGAGAAAACCATGAAAAATACGGCTTTCAGCCTGATGACGGCATTGCTGGCAGTGATGAACGAAAGTGAACCGAAAGACCCGTACTATGTGCTGGCGCAGTATTTTTTGTATCACTTCGACCAGCTGCGGGATCTGAACATCTACGACGTGGCGGATGCCTGCTATGTGTCCCGCAGCGGCATCCGGCGGTTTTGCCAGTCCATCGGCTTTGACAACTTTTCCGACCTGAAGGCTGAGGCCGATGAATGGAAGCGCCAGTGCAACTACTTCATCGGCTACAGCGTGCGTCCGGACTACAAGGAATACCTTTCCGGCAGCATCGGGGAGATGATGGAGGAAATCAACCGCATTGCCACTCCCGCTGTACTGGATAAGCTGGCCGAAAGTATTCATGCCAGCCGACATGTGGTGCTCTTCACCTCGGATTTTTCCGGCATGGCGGCTCGCAGCTTCCAGCAGTCCATGGTGGTCATGGGCAAGCTGGTGCAGATCGTGTCCGATGCCCACTATACGCTGGATTATCTGAAAGTGCTGACACCGGAGGACCTGCTCATTACAGTTTCAGCCACCGGCAACTTTGCCACCCTGATGGAGCCAATGGTGCAGAAGGCTGCAGCCTATAAGGTGCTGGTGACGGTCAACCACGCCATAAAAATGTGGAAAAGCTACGATCAGGTGATCTACCTGAGCGAAAAGGACAACAGCGGTGCCCGCACGGTGTACTCCCAGTATGGTATGACCTATTTCTTTGATATCCTGTACAGCTACTATGTGAACAACTACCGGGAGACTGACCTGCTGCAGGGTCCAATTTCTGAACTGCCTTTGTCGGATTCTCAAAAAATGCGGGTGCAAAGATGTGCAGAATGACGGGTGAAACCGTGGAACTGCTCAAAAACAAAAGAATAAATTGTTCAACCATCCAAACGGGGTTCGCATCGCGAACCCCATTTTTTGTCGGAGATGTGTTACGATAGTCCTGCAAAGAATTGAACCCGCGGGGGCTTCTGCGACGGCAGAACAGACTGACAAAGATGGAAAGGATCACACTATGTATTACGGACACAACCCCAAATTCCCGGACAACTTCATGTGGGGCGCTTCCAGCGCTGCCTGGCAGGTGGAAGGCGGAGTCGCCGATGGCGGACGCACGCCGGCCATCATCGACCTGAACTCCAAGACCAAGAAGCCGTTTGCGGATAACACCTATGCGGCGGATCACTATCATCACTACAAGGAAGATGTGGCCCTGATGGCAGAGTGCGGTTTCTCCAGCTATCGTTTCTCGCTCAGCTGGTCCCGCATCATCCCTCATGCAGACGGCAAGGTGAACCCCGAAGGCATCGCGTTCTACAATGATCTGATCAATGAGCTGGTGGCCCACAACATCACCCCCATCGTTACCCTGTATCACTACGACCTGCCGGTCTGGGTGGATGAGCTGGGCGGCTGGAAAAGCCGCGACACCGTGGAAAGATTCGAGCACTACTGCCGCGTCTGCTTTGAGAACTTCGGCGACCGGGTCAAATACTGGCTGTCGCTGAACGAGCAGAATATGCAGATCTGCTATGGCAACTGGCTGGGCGTCAGCAAGGGCTGTGACGACTGGTTCAAGGATCAGTGGAAGATCAACCATATCATGAACCTGTGCCATGCCAAGGCTGTCAACGCCTGCCATGAGATGGTGGCGGGCGGCAAGATCGGCCCTGTGCCCGGCTGCGTGCCCATCTACCCGGAGACCTGCCGCCCCGAGGATCAGATCGCTGCTATGAACGCCGAGGAGTTCACCGAGAAGTTCTGGATCGATACCTATGTTTACGGCGAGTACAGCAACTTTATCAAGCACTACTGGAAAGAGAACGACATCGACATCGGAATGCAGCCCGGCGATGCAGAACTGATGAAGAGCGCCAAAATCGATTTCATCGCCGTCAACTGCTACCGCAGCAACGTTGCAAAGTATGCGCCGCATGACGCAAAACAGCAGGATTATCTGCTGAATAAGAACGGCGTCAAGGGCCAGATGGTGTTCCCCGTGGAGCCGGGCCGCTACGCTCTGACCCGCAATCCCTATGTCGAGTACACCGACTGGGATTGGGAGATCGACCCCTCCTGCCTGCGCTATGAGATGCGTTACCTGTGGGATCACTATCACCTGCCCATGATGATCACCGAGAACGGTTATGGCGCCCATGAGACGAAGGACGCCGACGGCCAGGTGCACGATCAGGGCCGCATCGACTACTTGCGGGAGCACATTTATCAGCTGGGCATGGCCATCGAGGACGGCTGCGAGGTCATCGCATACAACCCCTGGTCCTTCACCGATCTGCTGTCCACCGGCAATGGCATGGCAAAGCGTTACGGTCTGGTGTACATCGACACCACCGATGAGGAGCAGAACGCGGCCAAGAGCGTGGAAGAGCTGTCCATGAAACGTATCCGGAAGGATTCCTTCTACTGGTACTCCAAGCTGATCCGTTCCAACGGTCAGGACTGGGGAAAGGAGATGCTGAAATAATGGCAAAGAAGGATTATAAGGCCATGGCGGCCGGCATCATCAAGCAGGCCGGCGGAGCGGACAACATTGTCAGCGCGACCCATTGCATGACCCGTCTGCGCCTTGTACTGCGGGATCGATCCAAGTTTGACACCGATGCCGTCAAGCAGGTGCCCGGCGTGCTGAACGTCATCATCCAGAACGGCGAATATCAGGTGGTCATCGGCCAGGATGTCCCTGACCTGTATGAAGAGGTCGTCAAGATCGACGGCATCCAGGCCGGCGGCAGCGTGCAGGACGATGAGGCCGCAGCCAAGGATCTGGCACAGGATCACGGCAACATCGGCAACGCGATCCTCTCCTTCATCGGCGGCACGTTCAGCCCGGTGATCCCGGTGCTGGTGGCAGGCGGCCTGACTGGTGCGGTGCTGTCCCTGCTGACCAACGTGTTCGGCGTCTCGACGGAGTCTGGCACCTACACCATCTTCTACGCCATCAACCAGGCGACCTTCTACTTCCTGCCCATCTTCATCGGCTTTGCAGCCGCTGCCCGCCTGAAATCCAATGGTTTCCTGGGCGCATTTCTGGGCGCGATCCTGCTGTACTCCAGCATCAACGGTGCCGAAGGTCTGGACTTCTTCGGCATCCCGGTGCAGGCTATCAGCTATAACAGCACCGTGTTCCCGGTCATTCTGGGCGTGCTGTTCATGAGCGTGGTCTACAAGTTCCTGCAAAAGCATATCCCGGTCTTTCTCAAGACCATCGTCGTCCCGCTGCTGACCATGCTGATCACGGTGCCTGTCACCCTGATCGTTCTCGGCCCCATCGGCAACACCGTGGGCACCTGGCTGGCAAACGGTGTTTACGCTCTGTACCAGGCAGTTCCCGCGCTGGCCGTCATGGTCATCGGCATCACCACCCCGCTGATGGTTTTCTTTGGCATGAACAACGCCACCTACCCTGTGGTCTTTGCCCTGATGGCAGCTGTCAACTCTGACCCGCTGATCTGCACTGGCATGGCTCCCGCAAACGTGGCCGTTGGTGGTGCCTGCTTGGCCGCATCCCTGCTGTCCAAGAATGTGGAAGAAAAGTCCGTCAGCGTCTCCGCCGGTATCACCGCTCTGTGCGGCATCACCGAGCCGGGCGTCTACGGTGTGCTGTTCCCCAAGACCTACCCGCTGATTGGCGCTATGATCGGTGGCGGCATCGGTGGTCTGTTGGCCGGTATCCTGGGCATGACCCAGTACGTTATCTCCACGCCGGGCTTCATCAGCCTGCCTGCCTACATTGACCCCACCGGTTCCAGTTACAACCTTATCGTCTCGGTCATCGTGATGATTGTGGCTGTGGTCCTGGGATTCGTTGCAACCTACGCACTGGGCAAGCGCGCCGAAGCTAAGAAATAAGCCCCTGCAACAGGAAGAAAAGCAAGATCCCATCTGCAAAGGAAGAGCCGCTGCATCACACAAGAGAACGACGCGGCGGTTCTTCTTTTTTCGGCCCGCACAGGGAAGTACTGTGGTGGGCCGGTACCGTAAAGTGTGGCCGACAAAGCAAATAAAAATACCTTCCATTGGAGCCGTTCTGCTCCAGCGGAGGGTGTTTTACATTATACGCTTTGTTTTTTCTTGGACTTGTTTGCCAGCTGGTCGACGATCCACGAGGCGAAGAAACCCAGTGCAAGGCCCAGCACAAGGCCGCCCAGCACATCGGTGGGGAAGTGCACATACAGGTACAGCCGGGTAAAGGCGATGAAAGCCGCCAGCACCAGCGCGGGGACGCCCAACTTCCGGTTTTGCAGCCAGAGCGCAAAGGCTGCCGCAAAAGCCGAGGCCGTGTGCCCGGAGGGGAAGGAGTGGCCATGGGGACGCTTGACCAGAATGGTGATCGCCGTGTTCACGTCGCAGGGGCGGGGCCGGGCGAACAGCGGCTTGAGGATGCAGTCCCCGGCCACCAGATACAGTACCAGCGCCGTGGCCATGGCGCACCCGGCCTTGCGGGTGCGGCGGAACAGCAGCAAAAGCAGCGTGAACGCGATCCAGATCTCACCGTGCTCACCGGCGTAGTTGAGAAAGACGGCCAGCGCATCCAGCACCGGGTTGTGGAACTGCTGCAGCCAGTCCAGAAATGCGAATTCAAACGGCATAAAGAACCTCCTGTCTGTTGGTTCTATGGTAACACATCTTCCGACCCACCACAACCCGGCAGGCAAAAAACAGGAGTGCAGAAATAAGTTACATCTGTTATATTTGGATGCGATATTACAACGCGGAAAGCAAAAACGCCCGTTCCGACGGTAAAGGCCGGAACGGGCGCAGGATGCGAGAGGATCAGAGGCCCATCTCGGGCAGGGTGGGGTAGCTGTCGATGGCACCGTGCTTCTGTACGCTCAGGCCGCAGAACCGGTTGGAAAAGTCCAGGTACTCCTCCAGCTTTTTGCGGGGCAGCTTTTCCAGCTTGTCCACCGTCACGCCGTCCCGGCTCAGCTGCCACAGGAAGGAACCGATGAAGCCGTCGCCCGCACCGGTGGTGTCCACGGCTCTGACCTTCTGGCAGGGGGCAAAGGCATGGGAGGCGCGGGTGTAGGCGTAGGCCCCCTTGCTGCCGCAGGTGTACAGCACCAGCTGTACATCCCCGGCAAACAGCTGGGGCAGGGCGGCTTCGATGTCGGCGGTGCCGGTGAGAAACTCCAATTCCTCGTCCGAGACCTTCAGGATGTTGGACAGCGGCAGGAACTGCAGCACGGTCTGGCGCAGCATCTCCCGGTCGGGCCAGAGGGGGAAGCGGAGGTTCGGGTCAAAGCTCACGATCGCACCGGCCTCTCGGGCGGCTCCGATGGCAGCCAGATGGGCGTGGCGCATGGGGCTGTCCACCAGCGAGACGCTGCAGAAGTGCAGGGCAAAAGCGTCGCGGAACCAGGCCAGGTCGATCTGCTCCGGGGCATACAGCAGGTCGGCCGAGGGCTTGCGGTAAAAGCTGAAGGTGCGGTTGCCGTCCTCCTCCAGGCTCACGAAGGCAAGGGCGGTGTTGGCCTTGTCGGTGAACACCAGATGGCTCAGGTCGATGCCGCAGGCTTCCAGCTCCCGTGCGATTTTGTGGCCGAAGGGGTCATCGCCCAGCTGGGTGAGAAAGCTGCTGGCACCGCCCAGACGGGCAAAGGCAGCGCAGACATTGGCCGGTGCGCCGCCGGTGCGCGGGCTGAAGGACGGCACCTCGTCAAAGGCGCATCCTACGCGGGACGGGATCATGTCAATCAGCGCTTCGCCGATGGAAAACAGAGTATTGCCGGGCATAGAAAACCTCCAGATCACAAATTGCAGAGTTCACAGGCTGCCCCGGTCAGCTTTACGCTCACATCGCCGGGGGCAGGGTAGTACCGGGTGCTGAACACCGTGGCTCCCCCGTTCAGGAAGATTTCCAGCGAGGAATTGTCGCCCACCACCCGCAGGCTGCGGCAGGGGGCTGCCAGCCGGGCGCGGCGCACGGTGCGGCCGTCGGCCAGAGCGGGGTCGGTGAAGCGCAGGGTGCAGGTGCAGTCCTGTTCAGTATACACCAGCTGCACCCCCTGCGCAACCGTCAGGCAGAAGTCTCCGGCGGGTGCGGCGGTCAGGTCAAAGCGCGGGGCAAGGAACACTTCCTCGCCGCTGGCGGCGTGCAGGGCGGCGGCGCTGCGCTGCGCGTCCAGCTCCGGCACCGGGTTCTGCAGCAGGGTGCCGTCCGGCCCGGCCGTCAGCACGCGGGGCACGGTGAAGCAGTGCTGCCAGCCGTAAGCCACGGTGGGCGCGTTGCCGTAGTCGGCGTCCGGCATGCCCATCCAGCCGATCTGGATGCGGCGGCCGTTGCCGTCCACAAAGCTCTGGGGGGCGTAATAATCAAAGCCTGCGTCCAGCTCGTGGAATTCGCTCAGGGTGCAGTCCCCGCGCCAGTCACCGTGGATGGCAAACCAGCCGCAGCCGTAGACGTTCTGGCAGTCGATGCCCTGGGGGGACACCGCCAGATACCATTGCCCGTCCAGACAGAACAGGTCCGGGCACTCCCACATGTAGCCGAAGGGTTCCGGGGTGGTCAGGGTGTTGATATGGGTCCAGCGGAGCTTATCGGTGCTTTCCAGCACCAGCACTTCGCCCTTGTCCTCCAGCGTGCGGGCACCCAGCACCATGTAGTACCGGCCTTCGTAGGCGAACACCTTGGGGTCCCGCACATGGCAGGTGAGCCCGGCGGGGTAGTCGCGGTTAGTCAGCAGGCACTGCTTGCTGTCGAGGGTCACGCCGTCCTTGCTGATGGCCAGGCAGACGTTGTGCCCGCGGCCCTCTTTGATGTAATCGAAATTGCCGGGGTGCTTGACGTTGCCGGTGTAGTAGAGGTACATGGTGCCATCCTCCACCAGGGCCGAGCCGGAGTAGGCACCGTGGCAGTCAAAAGGCTCGTCCGGATAGAGCATCACCGGCAATTGCTCCCAGTGGAGCAGGTCGGTGCTCACGGCGTGGCCCCAGTGTTTGACCCCGCCGTTCACGTCGAAGGGGCCGTACTGGAAGAATGCGTGGTACTGCCCGCCGTAGACGCACAGGCCGTTGGGGTCGTTCAGCCAGCCTACCGGCGGCTGCAGGTGGAACCGCTGGCGGTGGGGGTCGGCGGCAACGGTTTCCTTGCCCAGCGACTCCACCAGAGGCACCAGCTTTTTCAGATCGCGCTGGAGTGCGTTCATGCCTTGACCTCCTCAGGGCTCCAGATGACCCAGGTCACGGCGAAGGACACGCCGAAGGAGATGGCCATCATGATGATGTACTGCAGCGGCATGTGCAGGTGCAGCAGGATGCCGAAGATGCCGGTGACGCCGGTGCCGGTGGCACCCAGCCCCACGATGCTGGCGTACCATGCGCCGCAGGCACCGCCCAGCAGGCCGCCGAGGAAGGGCTTGAAGTAGCGCAGATTCACGCCGAAGATGGCAGGCTCGGTGATGCCCATGCAGGCGGACAGGGCAGAGGGCAGGGCCATGGACTTGACCTTGGTGTCCTTGCTCTTGAGGGCCACAGCCAGAGCGGCACCGCCCTGTGCCACGTTGGCGGCGCTGGCCAGCGGCAGCCAGTAGGTATAGCCGTAGCGGGCCAGCTGGCCCAGGTCGATTAGGGTGTACATGTGGTGGATGCCGGCCACGACGGTGACCGCGTACAGGCCGCCCATGATGAAGGAGCCGATGCCGTAGGGCAGGGTGATGAGGGTCTGCACGCCGGTGATGATGCCGTTTTCCAACTTGGTGAACACGGGGCCGATGGCGGCCAGGGTCAGGTAACTGGTGACGAACACGGACACCAGCGGGGTGACGAACAGGTCAAACATGGCGGGCACCACCTTGTGCAGCCGCTTTTCGATCTGGCACATGAGCCACACGGCGATGATGACCGGGATGACGTGGCCCTGATAGCCCACCAGCGGCACCGCGTACAGGCCGCCGAACACCGGCTGCATCACGTTGACGCCGTTGGAAACGGTCCAGGCGTTCTGCAGGTCGGGGTGGATCATGATCATGCCGATGACTGCACCCAGATAGGGGTTGCCGCCGAATACCTTGGCGGCGGAGTAGGCGATGAGGATGGGCAGGAAGGTGTAGGCCGTATTAGAGAACAGCTTGGCGAACACATACACCGAGCCGGTAGTGTCGATGTTCAGGAAACCGTTGTTCACCATGAAGTTCATCGCTTCCATGATGCCCATCAGGAAGCCGGAAGCCACGATGGCGGGGATGATGGGCACAAAGATGTCGCCCAGGGTCTTGATGGCCCGCTGATACCAGGGTGCCTTGGCGGCGGCCGCCTGCTTCACGTCCTCCTTGCTGCCGCCCTCGATGCCGGCCAGCTGGATGAACTCGTCGTATACCTTGTTCACCGTGCCGGTGCCGAAGATGATCTGCAGCTGGCCCTGTGCCTCAAAAACGCCCTTGGCACCCTCGGCGTTTTCCAGCTCCTGCTTGTTGACCTTTGCGTTGTCTGCGATGACCAGACGCAGGCGAGTGGCGCAGTGTGCGGCCGACACGATGTTGTCTTTTCCGCCGATGCAGTCCAGGACCTGTTGTGCTGCGTGTTTGTAATCCATAGTGCACTTCTCCTTTGCTTGATGCTTCCTCTTTCTGCGCTGCAGGGCATTTTTGGAATTGACTTGACGCACGGGGTGTGCTACAATACCGCTTTGTGTATGACAATTTCCGGGAAAAAGGGAAAACCAAGATGAATCTGACAAAGCAGTTCTTTAAATATGTATCGCAGAATATTTTCGGTCTGCTGGGCACGTCCTGCTATATTCTGGCCGATACCTATTTTATCTCGCAGGCGGCGGGCACGGACGGCGTGACCCTGCTCAACCTCTGCCTGCCCATTTACAACTTCATTTTTGCCATCGGTTCCATGATCGGTCTGGGTGCGGCCACCCGCTACGCCATCCTCCGCGCACAGGGCGAGGAGCGGGCGGCACAGCGGTATTTCTCCAATGCCGTCTTCTGCGCCTGCCTGCTGGCCGTGCCCTTTGTGCTGGTGGGCATCTTCTGCCCCGGCACACTGCTGCGGCTCATGGGCGGCGATGCCGGCATCGTGGCGCTGGGCATCCCCTATGCGCGCATCTTTCTGCTGTTCACGCCCTTTTTTATGTGCAACTACATCGTGTCGGCCTTTGTCCGCAACGACGGTGCGCCCTCGCTGGCCATGGTGGCCACGCTGAGCGGCAGCCTGTTCAATGTGGTGTTCGACTACATCTTCATGTTCCCCATGGGGCTGGGGCTGGCCGGTGCGGCACTGGCCACCGCCGTTTCGCCGATGCTCAGCATCGCCATCTGCAGCCGCCACTTCTTCCAAAAAGACAACACGGTGCAGTTCGTGCGGCAGCTGCCCTCGGCAAAGCTGCTGGGGCAGAGCTGCCAGCTGGGCATCTCCGGCTTTGTGGGGGAGATGTCCTCCGGCGTGACCACGACGGTGTTCAACTTCCTGCTGCTGGGTCTGGCCGGGAATGTGGCCGTGGCGGCCTACGGCGTCGTGGCCAACTTTGCGCTGGTGGCCACCGCCATTTTCAACGGTGTGGCCCAGGGTGCCCAGCCGCTGGTGAGCCGCTGCTACGGCCACAGCGACCGCGCCGGAGCCCGGAAGCTGCTCATTCTGGGCAGCTGCACCGCGCTGGCACTGGCGGCCGTGCTGTACGCGGTGGTGTTCGGCATGACCGACACGCTGGTGGGCTGGTTCAACAGTGAAAACTCGGTGCAGATGGCCCGGTTTGCCCACAACGGCATGCGGCTGTACTTCGTGGGCTACTTCTTTGCCGGGTTCAACATCGTGGCGGCGGGCTACCTGAGCGCCACCAACCGCCCGCTGGAAGCCTCGGTCACCTCCATCTGCCGCGGCGTGGCGGCCATTGTGGTCTGCTCGCTGGTGATGAGCGCCCTCTTTGGCATGAACGGCGTATGGGCGGCCTTCCCGGCATCGGAGTTGCTGACGGCGCTGCTGACCCTCTGCCTGCTGCTGCGGGGCAGAACAGGGAAAAATCCCGGTTCGGATTGAAGCACGCGCCCAAAACAGGTATACTGGTCCCGGGAAAGTGAATGGTTCAAAATCTGACCATGGAAGCGAGAGGGACGGTAGGAATCCTTATGATACGGCGAATACGATCCTTGTGGTATTTGCAATGCTGATCATGCTGGTGGCGGTGAACTTCAACACCGTGCTGGACCGGGAACGCAAACTGGCCACACGGGTGCTGTTTCTGGTCATCAGCATCGCGGCCGCGGGGGGATCCTGTTCTTTGACGTGAACCACTTCAAGAAGGTCAACGACACCTTCGGCCATACGGCGGGGGACAAATGCCTGTGCACGGTGGCGCAGGGCCTGCGCGAGGTCTATGGCGTCAGCGGACGCAGCTTCCGGCTGGGAGGCCTTTGACACGGCAGAAGAAACGCTGGAAGAAGCCTTCAACCGGGCGGACCAGGCTATGTATCAGGAAAAGAACGCCCGCCATGCGGCCCGCCAGCCTTCGGAACATTAAATATACAGTTCCTGCTCGCGCAGAGCTTCTTCGGGCGAAAGCCCGGACTGCGCGGTGTGACCGGCCAGTGTCCGCCATTGTGCGGGGGACTGGCCGGTTTCTTTTTTGAACACCCGGCACAGGTAGTTGGCACCGGAAAAGCCGCACAGGCTGGCCACCACGTCCAGCGTGTACTCCCGGTGCAGCAGCAGCCGCTGGGCGGCTTCCACCCGCACCCGGGTCAGGTAGCGCCCCGGCGGGATGCCCAGCGCGGCGGTGAAGGTGCGCACCAGATGGCTCTTGGACACCCCCAGCCGCTCGCTGAGCTCCTCCACGCCGTACAGGCCCGCGTAGTTGGCCCGGATGTCCGCGATGGCAGCCTGCACCAGCGGCGGCAGGGCGGGGGCGGCGCTGTCGGCGTCGGCCAGCTCACACAACAGGGCAAAGGCCAGCTGGCTGCGCACCCGGCCCGGCAATTCCTGCTCCGAGGCAAGGCGGTCCAGCAGCTCGGCGGCGGCGGGGCAGGTCTCGCCCCGGGCCAGAAAGGGCAGCTCGTGCAGCCCGGCCAGAAACTGGGCGCTGGCCTGCCCGGTGAGCTGGACGCACAGCAGGTGGCAGCTGCCCTCCGGCTCCAGCACCAGCGGGGCGCGGCTCAGCACCAGATGCCCGGCCGGGACGCTCTGGGGCGGCAGCAGCAGCGCAGCCCCGGCGGGCAGGGGCCCGGCCGAGGGCACACTGGCGGTGCACCGCCCGCTGGAAACAAGGCAGACCCACAGCCCGTCGCCGGTCAGGGTGAGGGGCGCGCAGGGCTGCACATCCTGCACCTGACCGGGCGCGGCCACGGCATTCCAGTCAAACAGCAATATCCGACACCTCAAATCAATAAAATGCTATTTTATATCACAAAATAATCTGTTATTATAATACCAACGAACCGAAGCGCCGTCAAGGGCGCTGCAAACACAAGATTATGGAGGCAAACGATTATGGCTTCGATTAGCTGCCAGCACATCTATAAGATCTACCCGGGCGCTACCGCTCCTTCCGTCACCGACTTCAACCTGGAGATCCAGGATAAGGAATTCATCATCTTCGTCGGCCCCTCCGGCTGCGGTAAGTCCACCACCCTGCGCATGATCGCCGGCCTGGAGGAGATCTCCAAGGGCGAAATGTACATCGGCGGCCGTCTGATCAACGACGTTCCCCCGAAGGACCGCGACATCGCCATGGTGTTCCAGAGCTACGCTCTGTACCCCCACATGACCGTTTACAAGAACATCGCATTCGGTCTGGAGCTGCGCAAGACCCCGAAGGACGAGATCGACAAGCGCGTGCATGAGGCAGCCAAGATCCTGGAGATCGAGCACCTGCTGGACCGCAAGCCCAAGGCTCTGTCCGGTGGTCAGCGTCAGCGTGTTGCTCTGG
>PPYF01027890.1_pt1 | contig 27254 bp, 21 predicted proteins | sample 1559871 | NCBI WGS metagenome assembly PPYF01 (sample SAMN08240021, study PRJNA423297) | Human gut metagenome, whole genome shotgun sequencing project. | reverse complement strand
ACAGTCGCGTACATCCAGTACGCTCCTGCTCCCGCAGGATGAAATACCCTCCAAAATATGCAACCCCTGTGTTAACATCCGTTTTTAAACAGCCTCTCACAATTTCATCAAAGGCAAAGTTAAGCACTCTGCGCCATACGGGCAAATTATCTCATGTGTTTTTCAACATGCTGCGCGCAAGCCCAGGGAAGGTAACGCACACAAATCCATATAACACCCGGCATGACGGCGAGCGTAATCAGCGCCGCGAGCCGGATGTCGAGCCCGGAATCGATAAGCATCCGCAGCATGGGATAGTGTGTCACAAGCACCACGATGGAGTAGCGGCCCATATAGCTCACGTAGGGCAGTCGCTGAAGCAGAAATGCCACCGCCCAGACAAACAGAATAGTCAGAACCGGGCACATGATAATCGAGAACACCGAAGTATCGAACACAAGAAAGCACCACGACACTGTCCCGGGATCAATCACGGCGCAGCCGACTCCCGAGCACAACGCCAGAAGAACGGCCGTACGCACCGCGCCACGCTTGCAGCGGTCAAGCTTCAGCACACCAAGGCGTACAGCCAAATGACCTATAAACAGATAGGGTAACATGGCCGCGCCATTGAACACGCCGATTCTATACACAAACTTATGCACCGATTCACTTTCCGAAGGCAGCCAGCGCGTCGCATAAGCTATTGTAAGCGCCGACAGAGCCACGCTGATGGCTGTTGCGGCGACTATACCACGGGCTCCGCGCTCCGCGAGCATATGCAGTACGTACATCATCAGAGAGCCCATGAACAATGCACGGAGAAACCACAGCGGGATGTTGGTATAGGAAGTCAGATAGGCCACCCACTGCGACGGCCGCGTGATATTGCCCAGCGACCATTGCGTCCACGGCACCGTCTGAATCAGCAGACCGCCAAGCACACCAAATACAAGAATTGGCACGACAAGGAGCCTGAATTTACGCCTCAAAAAAGGCATGAAAGATCCGTAACGCTTAAAAAAAAGACCTGACAACAGAAAATACAATGGCATACGTCCCATCGCCAATGTATCGAAAAAACGCATATTGTCCGGCAATTCAGCAAGCACGCCGGAATTGTTCATCACAACGAGGATTATGCAGATGCCCTTCATCAGGTCTATGTACTCAATACGCTTCTTGGATTCCATTTTTGAGGGGCTTATTATAAGGCAGGGCGCAGGCCCAGGGAATATAGCGCACGCACAGCCATATGACGGCCGGCATAACGGCGAGTACTATCAGAAGAGCCATCCACGGCGAGAGACTATAGCCGCGAAGCGCTGTCACCAACGGATAATGAGTCACGAGCACCACTAAGGAATATCGGCCCATGTAGTTCACATAAGGCACGCGTTGCAGCAAAAATGACACAGACCAAATGAAAACGGCAGTCAACACAGGGCACAGCACAAGCGACGGTACAGATGTGTCAAACACAAGAAAATACCACGAGACCACGCCGGGATCAATCCCAGCACAAGCCACACCGGAAAATAAGGCCAGAACAGCAGCCATCCATGTCGTCCTGCGATTACGGCGATTCAGCGTCAAAACTCCGAGCCGTATTGCCACATGACCCGCGAGCAGGAAAGGCAGAAGCGCCAACGCGTTGAAAACACCACAGCGAAGTACCATCTTGTACGCGCCATCGCTCATCGCCGGCAGCATGTCTACGGAAAACACTATTGTCAGAGCCGACGCTGTCACACAGACAATGGCCGACGCTACAATGCCACGGACGCCGCGTTCAGAAAGATGATGCAGCCCGTACATCATCAGCGACCCGATGAACAAGGCTCGCAGGAACCACAGCGGCATATTGGTGTACGAAGTAAGATACGCCACCCACTGCGCGGGGCGCATTATATTCTCCAGCGACCACTGCGTCCACGGCACAGTCTGCATGAACAGGCCGCCCAACGGAGCAAACACAAGTATAGGGATCACGAGCATCCGAAATTTGTGCCAAAAGAATGTGCCGAACGAGCCGTAACGCTTGAAAAACAGCCCCGACAGCAGAAAATACAGCGGCATACTGCCTGCGAAAAGCACATTGATGATGCTGAGTTCAGGCCGCAAATCGCGCATCGCCCCGCAATGGTTCATAACCACGAGGATGATGCATATACCCTTCATCAGGTCTATGTACTCAATCCTCTTTTCAGACTCCATCGTATCGTTTTTTCACCGAAAATGAACGGAACAAGGCGCTCACACGAATATATAGCCACAGGAAGCGACACAAGCATATACAGCCCTGCCTGATTTCTGTCACATCCGAGCAACGCTATGAACGCAAGCAATATGAAATAATGAAGCACCAACACCTGCATGGTGCGCCGCCCGAGAGCCGCCAGCGGTCTGAAACCTCGCAGCATACAGGCCAGCGCCCATATTGCAACTATACCCAGTATGGCACATACCGTGATTATCGCCCAGCTCTCGGCGGTCTCCTGATAATGCCACCGCATACGGCCCGGATTGAGCACACAAGCCGCTGCGAGCGACACAACAAATACGCCGAGGGCAACCACACGCGAAGGCTGAAAATTTTTCAGCCACACGGAGCACATATGGCCCAGCCACATGTACATCACCATCGACGCCGCCTCATGAATACCGAGATTGCGCAAGGGCCAGTCAGTGCCGAACGACACCACTACCCACGACATGGCCGCGAAAACCGCCAGAACAGCCGTCTGCCATACCACCCCGTCCGGAAGCCACGCTGCACATCTGGCTAAAATAATCGCCAAAAACAGCGCCCGCAGAAAATACAGCGGCGTATTGGGGCCGATAAACAGCCAACGATGCAACTCACCGACACTCACGGGAGGAGAGTCCATCAAGGCGGAAACAGTCACACCTGACACAATGGCAAATACCAGCCACGGCACCAGCAGACGCCTGGCACTGTGCACGGCCACCGTGCCTATGCCACGGCCCACCGGCAGAAAAAGCCCCGACACGAAGAAGAACATCGGCATGTTCATGCACAGGTACACCCGCGTCACCACATGCGTGTCGGCATCAGGCAGCCAGAAGCAATGCTGCATCACTACCAGAATGATGCACAAGCCTTTCATTATGTCGGGAACATCAAGCCGGGTCTTTTTCTCCATCGCTCTGCAAAATTACACATAATTGCGCATACACACGGACAGTTAGACGTTAAAAATCACTGCTGCGGCGAATGCCCCACAAGCCCCATTAACACCCATTAACATTTATACGTACTACACTTGGTATTTTTTGCGTAATTTTGTGACTAAATACGCTGAATATGGCACAGAATGCAGACGGACCAATACGTATCGACCTCCGCCGGGTGCTCGCCGAGCGCCTCGGGCGCTGGAACGCACTCGTGCCGGGATGGCTGCGCCGCAAGGCCGAACGCATCATCTGTCAGGACCGCCTCAACGCCCTGCTGGAGCACAACTATCCGAAGCGCGGGGCCGACTTCTGCCGCGGCGTATTGAGCGAGCTCAACGTAAGCGTGGAACTGCGGGGCACCGACCGCCTGCCCTCTCGCCACGACACCCGGGTGCTCTTCGTGTGCAATCATCCCCTCGGCGGCCTTGACGGCATGGCCCTGATAGCCTGCCTGAGCGACTACTTCGGGCGCCAGCTTCAGGTGGTGGTCAACGACCTGCTCATGGCCGTAGAGCCGCTGCGCGACTGCTTCGTGCCCGTCAACAAGCACGGCGCGCAGAGCCGCCATGCCGCCAGCACTCTGGAGACCGTCATGGCCTCCGACGCCCCGGTGCTGATGTTTCCGGCGGGACTTTGCTCCCGGCAGGCCGACGACGGCACCGTGGCCGACCTGCGCTGGAACAAGATGTTTCTGCGTAAAGCCATAGACTACCGCCGCGACGTCGTGCCCCTCTACTTCGACGGCCGCAACAGCGACTCCTTCTACCGCGCAGCCCGCAGGCGCGTGCGTTCGGGACTGCGCTTCAATCTCGAGATGCTGCTGCTCCCGCGCGAGGTCTTCGCCAGCAGCGGCAGCCATTTCAGCGTCACCTGCGGCCGCATCATTCCCTGGCAGCAGCTGGGCAAGCCATGCGAGGCCGAGGCTGCGCGCATCCGTCAAATCGTGTACAACATACCATCATGGACAAGATAATCGAGCCGGTTGACCCGTCGCTTATAGAACGCGAGCTCACCCCCGAGCGCTTCCTGCGCCATACCAACAAGGGGGGCAATCTGCTCTACGTTGTCGACGCGCACAACGCTCCCGCCACGATGCGCGAGATAGGGCGTCTGCGCGAAATAGCGTTCCGCACCGCCGGCGGAGGCACCGGGCGCGACTGCGACATCGACGCCTACGACACCATGACCCCGCCGTGCCGTCAGCTCATAGTATGGGACCCGGAAAGCCGCCAGATACTGGGCGGCTACCGCTACATATGCGGTGCCGACATCCGCCGCGACAGCACGGGGCGGCCGCGCATCGCCACAAGCCATATGTTCGACTTCTCACAGGAGTTCATCGACGACTATCTGCCGCACACCATCGAGCTCGGCCGCAGCTTCGTGCGCCTGGAGTATCAGAGCACACGCGCCGGGGTAAAGGCCATCTACGTGCTCGACAACCTGTGGGACGGCCTCGGCTCCCTGACGGTACTTCACCCCGAGCTGCGCTACCTCTTCGGCAAGGTGACGATGTATCCCAACTACACCCGCGAGTGCCGCGACCTGATACTCTACTTCCTGCACAAGCACTTCCCCGATCCCGACGGACTGGTGCGCCCGCGCCACCGGCTCGAGACAGACTGCGACGCCGACGCCATGCGACGCCTGTTCTGCGCCGAAGACTTCAAGGAAGACTACCGCATACTCAATGCCGAGATACGCCGCCGCGGCGACAACATCCCGCCGCTGGTCAACGCCTACATGAACCTCTCGCCCACGATGCGCATGTTCGGCACCGCCGTCAACGACGAGTTCGGCGACGTGGAAGAAAGCGGAATCCTTATCGCCGTCGACGAGATCCGGGAGGAGAAGAAACGCCGCCACATAGCAACCTACCTCGAACAGAGCATACTATGATACCGAAGATCATTCATTACTGCTGGTTCGGGGGCGCGCCGTTGCCTCCTCTTGCCGAGCGCTGCATAGCTTCGTGGCGCCGGTACTTCCCCGACTGGGAAATACGACGCTGGGACGAGAGCAACTACGACGTCCGCGCAACGCCCTACATCTCCGAGGCCTACGACATGCGCAAGTACGCTTTCGTCAGCGACGTCGCGCGCTTCGAAGTGCTTTACCGTTACGGCGGCGTATACTTCGACACGGACGTGGAGGTGCTCCGCAACTTTGACGACGTACTCGTCCGAGGGCCTTTTATGGGTCAGGAAGACAGCAATGTCGCTCCGGGACTCGGCATGGCCGCAGAAGCAGGAATGCCCTTTCTTAAAGAATTGCTGGAACATTATCATGGGCTTCACTTCGCCGACGGTAAAGGCCGGATTTTGGACGGGACCGTAGTGACACACACCACGTCAATGCTTCTGCCCCACGGCTATGAGTGCCGCCCGGGCATGCAGCAGGTCGCCGGCTTCACCATCTATCCTGAGAGCTGGTTCAACCCCATCGACCGCTTCAGCAAGCAACTGCACATCGGCCCTGATACCCACAGCATCCACCACTATGCGGCATCGTGGACTTCACCATGGCATCGTTTCAAGAAACGTGTGCAGAATACCCTCGGACCCAGTGTGTCGCAATGGGTCATCAACGCGAAGCGGCGTGCAAAGCGTCTGCTCGGTGTTTCCTGATCAGCTGCCAGGAGTTGACGCTGTTGTGCCACGCCACGTAGGCGGCAGGGCCGACAGAAGCCAAAGGATGCAGATAGGTCAGAGCCAGCCACACGGCCAGCACCGTATTCTTCTGTCCCAGACACTGGCCGCCCGTCACGCGGTCGGCATAGCGGTGCCCCACCCTGCGTCCGAGCCGGAACTGCGCGAGGCACAGCACTAACGAGCCCAGCGCCAGCGCCACAATCTGCACTATGTGACCGGGATCGAAGTTTCGGATAATGAAGCTTACCGAATTTCCTACCACGATGAACAACGCCAGCGCCCACATGTAGAACGACAGCGACTGGTTTCGCGCCAGACCGTCGTGCACGCGCCGCAGGCTGTAACGCAGAATCAGAGCCGTGATGATGGGCAGTATGAGCAGAGGCATCACGCTGGAGCAGATGCGGCTGAACGAATCCGCGAAAGACATCTCCGGATGGTCGCCCACGGCCGCCAGCACCACCGGCCCTACCACAGCCACGACGATGTTGCACAGCAGAGAATACGTCGCCACATGCGCTATGCTGCCTCCGAGCATACCGGTGACGACCGGCGCCGCCGTTGCCGTCGGCACAAAAACGCAGATGAACAGTCCGGTAGCCACCACGTGATCCACAGGCAGCAGCACACCAAGCACGGCAAAAGCCAGCAACAGCTGCACGGCAAGCAGGACCATCTGAAAACGGCCGATACGGAACGCACGCGGCTCTATGCGGCAATAAGTCACCGTCAGCATGCAGAAAATGAGAATGGGCGAGAGGAAGCCCAGGTAATGTATCCACTTATAGAAAACTACGCCGCCCAGCATGGCTATAGGCAGCATCCAGTCTTTAATCCTCTGACGTGTAATAATCATGTTACTACTCAATTTCCTTCAGATAATGGCACATCGCGGCGAACATGAACGCGTTGCTCCAGCGCATATAGCTGATGCGCGATGAAATACCCTTCTTTAGCTGATAATAGAAATAGCCCTCAGGGGCCTGCATATGGCCGAGTGTCCAGCGCATCACGCGTTCGGCCAGCTCTCGGTTGGCGCCGAACGCGCCCAGGCGCGACAGCGTGACGAACAGTTGTCCCGGGCAGTGTATGTCGACCGGATAAGTGCGGTCATGATAGTATTTAGGAGTGCCGTCGGGCAGAAAGAATGTATCGAGATAGTAGCGCAGCCCGCGGTCCAGTGCGTCGCGGAATTCCTCGCCGTCCGGAGCGAGCTCGCAATACGTGGCGAGCGCGTCAAGGTTATAGCCCGTATGGAAAGAGTCCTTCCAGCCCGTCACCGGCTTGACGCCGTAGGTCCATGAGCCGTCGGGCTGCTGCATGGAGCAGGCAGCCGCCACCGAAGCCCTGGCCGTGCGCAGGATCTCGCCGTCAGGGTCGCCGCCATACTTGCGGCACAGCATGAGCAGCCGGCTGCCCAGTAGCGACGCATTATAGATGGTATCGTTGCCCGGCATCCGGGAATAACTCAGCAGTTCGCCGGCTCCGGCAGCAGTGCGGTGCAGGTCGCGCAGCACGAACTGCGCCGAGCTTAGCGCCGCGTCGCGGAAGTCGACGCGGCCCGTTATGTCGTAAGCCTCAAACAAGGCCGAAGCGCAGAACTGCGTAGCCACTACGGTAGGCTCTCCCGCCGGAAACAGAAATTCGCGGCGGCATTGCCACGGGAAATTATATCCCCAGGCGGCGCCGCTGAAGCCTGAAGTCGCCATGTGCAGCAGCAGCTCGCCCAGCTCATTGATGCGGGGCAAAGCGCCCTCCGCAAGCTTTCCGCCCATGCCGTGAAGCAGGCAGTATCCGTGCAGAAACAGCCCTATAGCCTTGGCGTTGTGCTGTTTGGGCACGAACAACAGGCGCCGCATATTCAGCGGCGACCGCTTGAAGAGCTGAATCCACACCAGGCGCGCTACTGCCGAACGCCCCACAAGAGGCATAGCCCTGAACACGCGGGAGTTCAACCCGTCGTAAGGGTCCCAGCCCGCAAAATTCTCGCGCTCGCAGTATTCTCTCAGCCGAAGAAAAGCCGCCCGCACCAAATCTGTATCTGTAGCTGTGTGCATTTCAATTGATCATTTCAGTCAGCAACGAAAAATCGCATTCCGACACATATTCCCGTTCTATCCGCGGCATCCCGACGGCACGCTCCACAGCATCAGCCAGAGCATCGGCATCGTGCGCCACAATCTGTGCATTCGGCAGTTCCGCGACCTGTTCCGAACCGGAGAACCGCGTACACACTATCGGCATGCCGAAAACGCGCGCCTCGGCCACCGCAATGCAGTATCCCTCATGAAGGGAAGGCTGTACATATACGTCGGCTCCGCGCATCAGCGGATACGGGTTGCGCAACGCACCCTCGAAGTGAACGCAATCGATGAGGCCGAGACGGGCCACTTCGCGGCGACACCGGGCGAGCATATCGCCTTCGCCCACAAAATACCAGTCGAAGCGCACACCGCGGTTGTGCAAGCGTACGGCAGCCTCGACAGCGAGCATCTGTCCTTTCTCGCTCGTCACACGCCCTACGGTGCAAAGCACAGCACGGCCCGGGCGGCGCGACACATCATAAACCGCCGACAGATTACGCACGTGCGCCGGGTCGACTATATTATGGAACACGCGGCAACGGGCGCCGAATTCCGGGAACATCCTGACGAAATGGTCGCGGCTGCTTTCAGCCACGATGAACACGCGGTCGAGACGCGGGTAGACGCGGCGCACGGTGCGCCTGTTGATGCAGCATCGCTCCACGTCGAAGTGAATCCACCCGGCCCGCCTGTCGGCATTGATATGCTCTCCCACATACCAGTCGAGCAGCTCGTTAGGCCCCTGATAGGCCACAGCTATGTCGAAATGCTCCGTAAGGTGTTTCTCTCGGCGCAACACCCGGGAATAGTACGGCACGAGGGTGCCGCGAAATTTGGCGGCGAGATAGCTTATACGGTCGGCCATCGAGCCGCAGGCAAGAGGCCGGCTCAGGCGGTCATAGTTACGCTCTATGTCGCGCAGAACATGGACAGGCACGTCCTGCGGAATTTCGTCCATCAGTTCACCCATCCCACGCTCCAGCGCCACATGAGGCTCAAAGCAGTCGCGCGGCAACGCGCGAAGTAGCGCTATGAGCGAGCGCTCCACGCCTCCCATATGCATATAGTTGATACAAAAGAGAATACGGATGCGTTTCATAGCTTTATTTTGGAACGTATCGCAGCCTTGGCCTCGGGCGGCAGCATGAACAGCCAGCTCATGGCACACAGAAGCACAGTGGAGAGCATCAGCGTGACTGCAAGGCGCAACCACTCTCCGGGAATAAGCGCGGCGACGAGGGCGGTAAGCACAAATGCCGCGGAAATCACCACGCCGGGCAGCAGCACCCCGCGCCACCAGAAGCGGAACACGGAAAAGGCCGCCAGCTGATGCTTGAGTATAAGAGTGTCTGCCAGTAGAATCACAAGTACGGCAACAGTGTGCACCACGTAAACCACCGATGGACGGCCGGTCCACACCAGCAGTGCCCACATGACCGGCAACTCCAGCATATATAGCGTACCGGATATGAAACTGATGGCAGCCACGCGCCCTGTGGCGTGAATGCCTATGGCGACAACGGAGATGAGAAGTTCGCCGCAGGAAGCCACAAGTCCAATACGGCAGAGAACGGCCGTATAGGGCGGAACGTTCTTAAGCCACAGCCCCAGCAGTGTATCCATTTCGATGATGGCCGGCACCACTATCAGAGCCATGAGAAGAAACGAATAACGCGCCGCATTGTAGAGGAGCGTGAGCATGTGGCCGAACGCCCCGGCGGCGTACTCTTTCACAATCTGCGGACGGAAAGCCATCACTACGGTTGAAGCGAAAGAGGTGATGGTGGCTGTGACCGTGAGCGTCAGGTTGCCGGCAGCATTGAGCACGGCACCCCCGAAACGGTTGAGCACAACCACTACGCCCTGCACACGCAGCGTGAAACACAGATTGCCGTACACATCCCAGCCGCAGAAGCGGAGCATGGCGCGCAGCGTGTCGCGGTGAGTGGCACGCACCGTGCGGCATTCGGCAAAATTGCGCCGCGCATACACGACAAAGCAGGCGGTCACGGCCAAAGCGGCCACCGCCATCAGCAAAGCATAGCCTGCAAGGCTGTCGGCGGTAGCGAAGAGCGCGATGCCGAGGGCGGCAAGCAGCTTCAGCACCACGTTGACGAAAGAAATAACGGCATAGGCGCCCATATGCTCGTGCGATATAATGGCTGCCGAATACGGCACCTGCACGACAGCGGCAAGCGTCGCAAGTATTGACAGCTGATATGTGATGTTTGCGGCCATCATACGCGCAGGGGCGATGACGAGCTGCGTATTTACGTACCACAGTCCGACGGTCTCGGCCAGCACGAACACGCCAAGGCCGAGCCAGAGGTGCAGCCGCAGTGCCGAACCAAAGGTAAGACGCAGACGCTCGTGGTCGGCAAGACCCAGTTCATAACTTATGAAGCGCGAGGTGGCGCCACTCATGGTGCCGTTCAGGAAACTCAGGATGGTGACAATGCCTCCCACCACGCCGTAGATGCCGAAATTCTCTACGCCGAGGCGTTCCAGCACCACGCGCGACGTGTAGAGCGAAATCCACACCGTCACGAGCATGCGCCCGTAGAGGTAGAGCGTGTTGCGGGCTATGCGGCGGTCGTCAGCGTTCATCGTCGTCGCTTTTAGCAGAGAGTATGGGCACGGCAATCGCCACGGCCGCAAGCATCTGTCCCTGACATGTGACGAGGCCTTCAAATCCGCCCATCCCCATCAGCACAAAAAAGAGAAGTACCGAAAGGAAGTAGAGGGAATGTTTCATACGCCTTATCACCCAAAAGTTATATACGAAATACAGTATATGCACAAAAAGGCCTATCCAGCCTATGGCTACAAACACTCGGAGCACGACAATCTCTATGTCTCCTGCCACAAAAAGATTGAAGCTCCAGTCGTTCACATACTCACTGTCCACAATATATTTCGGACAATCCGTCTCGAATTTATCAAGAAAGCCAAGGCCATGCCACTGGTATCCGAGTTTGTAAAGCAGCTCGAGATTGGGGATAGCCTGGGCCAGGCGTCCGGATCCGAATTCAGCGAGGTCGACATCATCGGCCGCTTCCGACACATCCACAAATTGCTGTACTGACGAGTAGATGCGCATAGGAGTGACGTAATCGCCATTATAGTTGTAACTGCCCATCGCGCCGTCGACGATGTAGAGGGCCAGGCCGGCAGCAAGAGCTATTGACATATAAGTCACGGCTTTCCTGACGGACGGCTGAAAGCACAGATATATCACGACAAGCGAAGCCATAAACGTGAACGTCTGCGTGGCGCCTATCGAAAGCACCACCACGGCCCACTGCCACAGGCGAAGGCGGTACTGCCGCGCGAGAGGCAGTATAAGCAGGCACATGATGTAGAGGCCCGGCGGATACTTACGTATAAAGTTACCACTTAGAGGCATCCAGTTGAGACTGTCGAAAGTGGATACGCCTGACCAGGAGAATGTCTTTGGCACAAAAAGATAGCCACAGATCACGAATGCATCCAGAATGTAGAACACACAGCATGTGAACACATAAGGAAACAACGTCCGCACAAAGTCATTGTAGCTGAACTTTCTGCCGGCGAAGACGGCGGGAGGCACCATAAAGAAAACAAATGCCAGATACAGCACGTAAATCTTCTTCTGAATGCGGAACGACTCGTCATTATAGATTACGAGGGCCAGCAGAATAAGAGCATAGACGCACCATGCAGCCACGAGTTTCCTCATCACAGGCGACTTGCGCAGGACAAAGGCGCAGAAAACGCCCAGCGGCAAAGCCAGATACCCGAGATTAATCACCGTGGCCGACGGGTCAAGAAACCCATAGCCGCCGATGACGAGGACGAGCTGAATAAGGAATGCGTAGCGGTCGTGGCGCCAGCTGCGCGCCATGATGAATATCAGCGGCAGAACGGCGGGATAGAACGAGAGGCCGAATGCGGACAGCGAGAGCATGAAAGCCACTGTCCACGGCCAGGAGCCGGGGAGCGCCATCAGGTAAGGGCGCGATTCGTCGCGTTCGGCCTGTGCGGCGGCTACTTCCGAGATTTTGGCAGCGGCTGCATCCATCATTTTTCTCCGTAGCCGTAGGAACGGCGTGCCGGAGCGCCGTTTACGGCTATCGACAACTTTTTCAGTCGTTTTTGCTCGTTGATTTCATCGGCCAGACGCAGCTCGGTCAGCGACGTACGGTTCAGACGTATGACGAATATGCTGGCGTCGGCGATGCGGTCGAGCGAGAAAGTATCGCTGACGCGGCCGACGGGCGCGGTATCCACAATGATGAAATCGTAGAGTCCGCGCAACTGTTGCATCAGCGCGTCGAGGCGTGGCGATGTGAGCAGCTCCGAGGGATTCGGCGGCACGGGACCTGCCACAATAACATCGAGGCCTTCGGTTCCCGGCACATGTTCTATGAGCTGCGACACCTTTATCTCCGCGTTCGACAGATACTGCGTGAGGCCGAAGCGCGGGTCGAGGTCAAGATACTGGGCGAGACGCGGCTTGCGCACGTCCATGCCTATGATCAGCACCTTCTTGCCCATAATCGCCAGCGACGCGGCAAGATTGACTGCAACGAAGCTCTTGCCGTCGCCTGGCACAGCCGAAGTGACGAGCACGACCTTCTCCAGCGGAGGCGTGATGACGAATAGCAGGTTGCTGCGCATCAGGCGGAACAGCTCGGCCGTGCTGCTGGTCTCGGCCTTATCCACAACAAGGTGTTTGCCCGAACGAGATATACTTATTTCTCCAAGGATAGGCACGTCGGTGGCGTTCTCCACGTCGGCGCGGGTCTCCGCACGGTTGAGGATGAGACGGCGCAGGTACAGCGCCACAGGAGGCATGCACATACCAAGTATAAGACATATGAGCAATATCGACATCCTGCCCATACCCAGAGGACGCCTGAGAGTGTAGGCCTCGTCCACGACCATACCTTTAGGGGTGGCGTTGGCAAGCATTATCGCGGTCTCTTCCTGACGCTGAAGCAAATAGAGATAAATCTCCTGCTTGATTTTACGCTGTCGCTCCTTATCGATGAACGCACGCTCCTGAGCCGGGACATTGCCCAGACGCCCCATGGTGCCGCCGAGTTTGGAGCGCAGGTCGCGCACGGAAGCCTCGCCGGCCATGTAGACGCGGCGCAGGGAGGTGGCGACGTTCTCACGCATGGCGTCAATCTGCTGGTCGAGGCGCTTAAGGGCCACATTGCCGGCCTTGGCGTTGGATGCGAGCTGCATGCGGCGGAGCACCAGCTCGTTGTACTTGCCGATGGCCTCCTGCAGGCCGTCGTTCTTGATTGCAGGTGCCGGAATCAGTTCGTAGGCATTGCCGGGATCGCGCACGTAGTCGGCTGTCATTTTCAGCACCTGGTTCTCCACTTCGGCCCTTATGAGTTCCTCCTCTATCTTGCCGCGCTTCTCAGTCTGATAGACGGCTTCGGCCTCAACATCAATGATGCCCTGCTCCTGCTTGTATTTCTGGATGTCGATTTCGGCCGAGCCGAGGTCTCCCTCAAGCAGCGCAAGGCGCTCGTTCAGGAAGTCGCGCGTCTTCATGGCCTGGAGGTTTTTCTCCTCGATGCCGCGTATGTTGTATTGCCGCACCATCTCGTTGAGCAGACGCTCTCCCTGTGCGGGATACGGCGTGTTGATGCCCAGCGAGATCACATTGGCGCGCTTGCTGGCGATTTCCACACTGAGGTTTTCGGCCAGTTCCTCTGCGGCGGCATGATAGCCGGAGAGCGTGACTACGGTAGTCACGCCGTCCTCGCGTGGGAATGCATCGGTGGGCCTTACGGTAAATTTCCCGAAAGGAGTGTCGAAAGTGTGCGGCAGCTTCACTTTCTCGTTCTTGAAGAGCTTCTTGCCGTCGGCGCTGAAAGTGACCTCTGCGCTGCGGTCGGACCGTGCCTTGACCTTGAACGCGAGCGAAGTCTTGAGCGTATCGAACATTTCTGCAGGGGCGTCCACCTCAACAGGGAAATTCTCGAATTCCTCGACAGCCCGCATGAAGCCCAGACGTACGAAGTGGCGGCGGTTAAGACCCATCTCGCGCACAGTCTTACGGTAGATGGAATGGGCCGACAGCACGTAGTATTCATCGTCGACGGAGCCCTTGGCCCCGAACAGGCTGCCGAGAGCCGCCATGCCGGAACCACCAGCGGCGTTGAGGGGCGAATCATCCTTCTGCGCTATGAGCACGGTAGCCCGCACGGCGTACTGCGTCTTCTTAATGCGCGTGTACATTATGCCGATGCCGAGAAAGAACACCAGCGAAACAACAAACCAGGGCCAGTGGCGCAGATAGTCACCCAGAAGACCCTTCACATCTATAAATTCCGAATTTTTCTTTGCCATGGCACAATTACTTGATGGCGAGCGCGATGACGAGAGAAGCCACCACGGATGAAGCGCTGACGACAGTAGATATGACCGACAGCTTGTACGCGTTGTTCTGGTTGTACTTGGAGTTGTCCTGCCGCACCTTGTTGGGCTCTACGTAGACGTAGTCGTTCTGCTGCATATAGAAATAAGGCGACGACAGCACGTCGGTGGAGTTGAGGTTCAGACGATGGTAGACACGCTTGCCGTTCTCCTCGCGGATGAGCAGCACATTGCTGCGTTCGCCGTAGGGCGTCAGGTCGCCGGCATCGCCAAGCGCGTCAAGCACACTGTAACGGTTGCGGTTGACGCGTATCTTACCCGGCTTCAGCACCTCGCCGGCCACCACGACATCGAAGTTGGCGATGCGCACCGTCACGATTGGTTTCTCGAGATATTCCGACAGGCGCTCGGTGAGCAGTTTCTGAAGCTGCTCCACGTCCATACCGGCCACATGCAGGCGTCCCACCTCCGGAAATACGATGTATCCGTCGGTGTCGACATTATATGTCTGCAACTGCGTGCCTGTCGACATCGAGGACAGCGAGCCGCGCGTATAGTCGGTGGAGCCGGCCACATTCACGTTGCCCGGATTGTAGAACGGCAGATTGAATGGAGCTGCAGCGTTAGGGTCGACGGAATTTACAGTAATGAGCAATTCGTCGTCCGGCTTGATTTTGGTGAGGTAATCGCCCGCGTCCACACCTTCGGCAGACATGGTTTCAATATCGGAGAAATACGGCAGGGCGGCCTTATTTGTCGCGCACGACGACAACAGCACAGCACCTACCAGCATGAATGACAGTACAGTACGATTCATTCCTTGGAGATAGATTTCAGTATACTACTCTACTAACGGAACCCGCGCACATTTATTGTGCGCCACAGCGAAATTACAGCCTCAGCCGCGGCGAGCAGTCAGGAATTCGTCAAGGCTGACGCTGTCGCCGAGGGCAAACTTGCGGCGCAGCCGGTAGCGCGCGCTGTTGACGCTGGCACGCGATATGCCCATGTATACCGACACTTCCTCCGTGGTATGGCGCAGATACAGGAGCATGCACAGCAGCTCGTCGTTGGCCGTAAGCTGCGGATACTCCCCGCGCAGCTCGGATATAAAGTTAGGATACAGCACATTGAACGCACGCCGGAAGCGTCCCTGCGCCTCACCGATAATCAGCTGTGGAGTAGAAAGAATCTCTACATTGCCGTTAATCCTCGCCGACAGGTTCGCCTCCAGCGACTGCACGCGGTCGAGCACGTCGGCATGTGAGTCACTCAATGCCTTTATTTCGCATTCCTGCTGCATGTTTTGTCTTGCCGTACGCCGGTAGCGGCGCACCAGAGCAATCATGACAATTGCAAGGATTATGGCTGCGAGCACCGATATGGCTACGACCATTCGCGCCTCGCGGCGTTCCGACAGCAACTGACGCCTGAGCTGCTCGTTTCTGGCTTTCTGCACTTCGCTGCGGAATCTGACCGAGGCACCTATGGCGTTGGCGTCGGAGCGCGCACGGAACACAGAATCGCGCACAGCGTCATATTCCGGAAACACATCGCCCACCTTGTCCCACATGCGCAGCCGCGCATACTCCTCCATAAGGGCATTGAGCGCATAGCTCAGCATCTCGATGTCATCCTGTTCGCGGAATTCGCCGAGCATCTTTTCCATCATGCCGAGGCCTTTCTCATGCCGTCCCAGCAGGCTGTAGCCCAGACCGAGGGAGAAATAGTGCGCGGCCGAGTCGGCACCCTCGTAACGCAGAGAGTTCTCAAGCATCGCAACTGCACGACGCACCGAGTCGGGGTTGTCTTTGTAAGTTTCCAGCATGAAATACGCCTTTTCTCCATTTGCACGGGCACGCAGCATGTCCTTGTCGGCGTTCGTGCGATAACGGTCTATGGCGTCGATAGCCATGTCATAGCAGCGCATTGCGTCGGCCACACGCCCCTCCGACTGGTAGAACACCGACCTGAACTTATATATGTCGCTCAGCATGATACCGCCCTGCCGCCGGCTCTCGGCCAGCGCGCTGTCGCTGTACTCATAAGCCTCGTCCATGAGACCCAGCTGACCGTACAGCAGGCTCAGGTCGCCGAAAAACTGGATAGTACCCTCTCCTCTCGGACGCTCCGGATGGCTCCGCAGGGAGTCCGAAGCCTCGAGATAGAAGTTCAGGGCGTCGCCATACTCACCTATAATATAATAAAAGAAACCCATCTGCTCGAGCACGGCCACAGGGTCGTCGGCCGACTGTCCCCGGCGCATCTGCTCAACGGCACCCCCCCCATCAATTTGACGCAAAAATCGCCACAAATCTATCGTTCATCTATTGCATCTATTGCACATATAGCATAACATTTTATACCTTTGCACCGCAAACAAACGAACGCGGCCATTCCCGCACCCAATCATTCCATATTTCCCACACAATGCTGAAACCACTCGTCACCTGCATAATGTTGTCATGTGCCGTCCTCGCCGGCATCGCACAGCGCATGGCCGTAAAGACCAATCTGCTTTACGATGCTGTGGCCTCCCCCAATATAGGCGTTGAAGCCGGAGTGGCTCCACGATGGACAGTCGAGCTGTCGGGCAACTTCAACAACTGGGCTGTCAACCGCCACCTCTGGAAGCACTGGTTCGTGCAACCCGAGGCGCGCTACTGGCTGTGCGAGCGTTTCGCCGGCCACTTCTTCGGCGCACATGCCATAGCCGGAGAATACAACTTCGGCAACATGAAGAACAGCTTCAAGATGCTCGGCAGCGACTTCAGCGGTCTCTCCGACAAGCGCTACCAGGGCTGGGCGGCAGGAATGGGCCTTGCCTACGGCTACTCATGGATTCTCAGCCGACATCTCAACCTTGAGGCAGAAATAGGCCTGGGATGGATCTACACACGCTACGACGTCTATCCCTGCGCAAACTGCGGCACACGCCTTGAGCGAAACAAGGCCCACAACTACGTCGGTCCCACCAAGGCCGCTGTCAACCTCATCTACACTTTCTGAATATGAAACAGATATTCCTATTCATAATATCGGCTGCATGTGCCCTGTCCGCAGGCGCACAGGCGCTGCCCGCACTCGGCATCAGCACCATGGCTGTGACTGCCGACACCTCTGAGGTGACACTGCGCATGACCGTCGACCCGGCAGCCCTGAGGCCCGGCGGCGACGGGGAGTTTATCATCACTCCCATACTCCGCAGTGCCGACGGCGCCTCGGCCGATACGCTGCCCGCAGTAGTCGTGGCCGGACGCACCCGCTACTTCCGCGACCTCCGCAATCCCTCGGCCGTCCCCGCCGGAGCACGACTGCTGCGCGCCGGAAGCCGCGAGACCCACACCTATTACGCCGCCGTGCCATTCTCCGAGACCATGCGCGCCAGCCGTCTCGACCTCGATGTGCGCCGGCGCGGATGCTGCGGCTCCACGGACACCCTCGCCTCCACGCCCATAGCCGCCGTCGACCTGCAGGAGCAGCCGTTCTCGGCTCCGGAATTCGTGACCGACGTGCCCGTCGTAGCCGACGGCAAAACCGTCGAGCTGCATGGGTCCGCGCTGATAAACTTCCGCGTCAACCGCACCGAAATCGACCCCGTGTACATGAACAATCCGGCCGAACTGGCTAAAATCATCGGCACAATCAGTCAGGCCCGCGAGATACCGGACGCCACCATAACGAACATCACCATCCACGGCTTCGCTTCCCCCGAAGGCCGCTGGGACAACAACGTGCGCCTCGCCAAAGGACGCACCGAGACCCTCAAAGAGTACGTCAAGGGCCACTTCGGACTCCCCGACTCCGTTTTCGCCACCGCCTATACCCCTGAGGACTGGGGCGGCCTGCGCGACACCGTCGCCGTGCTCCAGCTCCCCGACAAGGAAGGACTGCTGGACATCATCAACAGCGACCTGGAGCCCGACGAGCGCGACAACACCCTGCGCAAAAAGTTTCCCGAGTCCTACTCATGGCTGCGGGAACACATCTACCCCTCCCTGCGCCACAGCGACTACGCCGTGCGCTACACCATACGCCAGTACACCGACCTGGACGAGATACGCCGCGTGATGCTCGAGCGACCGGCCAACCTCAGCCTGCATGAGTTCTACCTCCTTGCAGCGTCTTATCCCGCAGGCAGCGAGCAAAGGGCCGACGTGCTCAGGCGCGCGTCGCGCGTCCACCCCGACGCACCCGAATCGGTCTACCTGCGCGGCATGGAGGCAGCCGCACGCCACGACTACGCCGCCGCACGCAGCCTCTTCGAGCAGGCCCGCAAGGCAGGCATCGCCGAGGCCGCTGAGGCAATCGCATCCCTCGACGCCATGCACAGCGCCAGGGGCGTGACCTACCTCATCAACAACAGGAAGTAACAATAATCAATTATAATCCATTCAAATTTTATCACATGAAACTTTTCAACAAACTCATGGCAGCGACGCTCATCCTGGGCATGGCTGCCTGCAGCAGCGATGACAACGGCGGCGGACAGGCTCCCGAAAAGCCCGGCAGCAACGACGTCATCTACTCCTCCATCGCATTCCGCATGCCGAAAAAGAAATCGCCCGCACGCTCCACAGAGAAGGAAGGCGAAGAAGCAGGCCAGACCTATGAGAACAACGTAGGCTCCATCCTCGTCGTACTCGCCACCAAGGACACCGACAACAGCTACAAGTTCGTCACCTACGCCCTGAATGACGCGCCCCTGACCGACGCCGCTTCCTCCAAGCACACAATCGTGTTCCAGGACAAGGAAGCCCTCTACAACCTCGCCGGCGAGACCGGCGACGGCGAGACCGTCTACGTGTTCGCCTACTGCAACCCCACCCTCGAGCTCCGCACCAAAGTGGCCGGCACACTCAACGCCACATCCGGCGTCTACGAAGGCGGCATGACCACAGGCGACACATTCACCGACCTGATCTGCGACACCAACATCGAGAACACCTGGAGCAAGAACGGCTTCCTCATGACAAGCATCGGCGAGACCACAGGCGTACACAGCGTGAAGATGCCCTCCAAGGCAACGCTGCAGACCTATAACAACCCCGGCAACGCATTCCCCCTCGGCACTGTTGAGGTCATCCGCACCGCATGCCGCTTCGACTTCCGCGACGCTGCTCCCGAAGCCGACACCAAGCCCCTCACCTACACCGTCTACAACGAGGACGTGACTCCCAAGGTTGCTGTGGCCGACGTCAAGCTCACCCGCGTGGCTATGTTCAACCTCCGCAACGAGTTCTACTACCTGCCCCGCACCAAGGCTACCGCCGATGCCGCAGACATCACCCTCTGCCCCACATTCGACGGCATGGAGGATGGCTTCGTGATCTCCCCCGACGCCAACACCATCACCGAGAACCTGCCCGAAGTCATCGACCCCCTCAACCCCACCACCTCTCTCAAGTGGGTCAGCCTCGAGGCTGTGCTCGGTCTTGACGAGGACAGCGACGACGGCTGGGGCGAAAGCGTGACTCCCGCCACCGACAAGGAAGGCTACCACATCTGGCGCTACGCCACCGAGAACACCACTGTTCCCGGCGCAGACCCCACTGCCGCCGCCACCACCGGCTACGTCTTCGAGTCTGAGATCATCGCCCCCGAAGGCTTCGGCAACATCGGCGAGAACGGCGAGAAGCTCGTGATGTACCTCTACAACAACAAGCTCTATCCCAGCGCAATGGCTATTGCCAAGGAAGTCGAGAACGTGCCCGTAAGCACCCTTGCCACCGCATTCGAGAACGCATTCACCCTCACCAAGGATGCCACCGGCAAAGTGACCGCCGCCGAGCCCAAGAGCGACGAAATCGTAGAGAACATGGGCTTCACCGCCTACAAGCCCAACACCGAAGGCAAGTATCTCGCTTACTACTTCGCATTCAACAAGCATAACGACGACGAAGACGTCACCACCTACGGCGACATGGAATTCGCTACCGTACGCAACAACGTGTACAAGCTCGCCGTCACCTCCGTCAAGAAGTTCGGCACTTTCAAGCCCAACGAGAATGTGGAGGAATGGGACACCTACTTCACTCTCGACGTGAAAGTACGCAACTGGGTGGTTCGTATCAACAACCTTGAATTCTAAATGCTCACTCTCTCCATACAGCGCACAACGGCTGCCGCCCTCCTGGCGGCAGCCGCCATGGCGCTTTCAGGCTGCGGAAGCGTTTTCGACGACCTGGAGCCATGCCCCACTGCCGCCGAGATGCGCTTCGTCTACGAATATCACCTCGAACAAGGCAACGCATTCCCTGCCCAGGTCGACTGTCTCACCCTGCACATCTACGACGCCGACGGACAGTTCGTGGAGACACACGACGTGACAGGCCCCGAACTCGCCGACGAGAACTGGCGCATGCGCCTCGACCTCCCGGCCGGCCAATACCACGCCGTGGCCTACGGAGGCATTGCCTGCGCCGACGCATCGTTCGCGCACGTTCCCGAGCCCGCCGACGGCTCCCGCTATACCGACATCAGCATGCAGTTGCTGCCATCGCATGTGGGCAAACGCCTGCACGACCACTTCCACGGCGCGCTCGACTTCACCGTCAGCGACGGCACAGCCGGCACCGACCGTGTGACGATGTACATGACGAAGACCACCAACCATCTGCGTGTGCTCCTTCAGAATCTTGACGGAACACCATGCGACGGACGCGACTTCGACATCACCGTCTCCGACGACAACTCCGTGCTCGACTGCCGCAACAACCCCGTGGCCGGACGTCCCGTTGTCTACAACGCATGGACATCAGGCCAGCTCGTCATCGAGGACGACGACGCACGCGCGGGGGACGCCGACCCGGTCACCCTGGGCTATGCCGAACTGTCCACATCCCGAATAATGATGGGAGGGCCTTCCAAAATCCGGATCTACAGCCACAAGGCCGGACGCGTCATCGCAGAGCTGCCGCTGGCGCTCTACCTCTCCATGGGCAAAAGCGATGCCGACCCCTGGGGCAGCCAGGAATATCTTGACCGCTGCAGCCGCTGGAACCTCACCTTCTTCCTCGACCACAACAACAGCTGGCACAAAGCCTACATCGTCGTGAACGGCTGGACCGTACGCATCAATAACACCGACTTCTGAAACAACAACCACAATGCCCGGACGGCTGCACAGACATATCATCCGCTGCGCAGCGGCTCTCTTAGCCGCCGTGCTGACGCTGTGCGCCTCATGCTCTCGCTCAGCCGACGAGCCCACGCCGCCACCCTCAGGCCCGGGCACCGCCATGCTGCACATACAGATTGCGCTGGCAAACCCCGCTGGCCCGTCGCGCGCCAACCCTGCTGACGATCCCCTCCCGGCCGACGACGGCGAAAAAATGCAGCTCCTGCGCATCATCATCCTCGACGGCAACGGATACGCCGAGCACAACAGCCTCTGGGACCTGCGCTCGGCTCCCGACATCACCGCCACCGGACAGGCATTCCCCGTACGGGCCAACGACACCAAGACAATAATATTCGTCGCAAACGAACACTCCGAATGCATGGACGGCGTGCGCGACGAACTCAGCGGCATCAACGCCGCCGTCGGCGAGAAAGTCGACCTCGTCCGGCTCCAAAGCCTCCTTCTTGACGCTCCCGTCACCTCTCCCCTTCCCATAAGCGCCGTGTACACATACCACATAGGGCCGGCCACCGCCTACAGGGCCACTTTCCTCATTCACCGCGCAGCCGTGAAGTACTCCTTCCGCATCACCAACAACGACAGCGACGAGCCGCACCGCGTAGACTACGTGGCTATCGACAACGCCGCCACCACACAATACCTCCTCCCCGACGCCGACTATACCGCCGACGACCAGACTCAGTGGAGTGCCTACCGCGTTCCCGCGACAGCCGGCGCCGAACAGCGCACCTACGGCGTGAACGCCGACATAGCCTACGGCAACACACTCGAGTTGCCCGCGATATATCTGCCCGAAGGACGTCCCGGCACCGATTCCTATCATGCCGGCATCAGCGTCGACGGCAACTTCCTCGGATGGGCCGAACTCAGAGACGAGAACGACAAACCCATGACCGACCTGCCCCGCAACACCCACGTGGTGATTAACATCACGCTCAACCTCGAATACTCCGACTTCAAAATCAACTATACCGTATGCCCCTGGCAAACAGAAGAAATAGATATACCCGACTTCGACTGACGGCGCTATGGCTCGCGGCTGCGACCCTCATGATTCTGGCCGCATGCACCGACGACCGCATCGACACGCCTGCCGGCGCCGACTGCGAGGAAGGGCTTCCCGCCACCGTCAGGCTCTCGCTCGACATCGACGGAGCTGCCGCCGTGTCGCGCGACGACATGCCCGAAGGGCTCGACCGTGCCGTCACATCCCTCTGGCTCGGCATCTACAATGCCACCACGGGCCTGCGCACCGGAACGATTTCCTTCAGCAACCTCAACCACAACGACGTGCACGTCCTCCACGACGTGGAGATCGAGACCTTGTCCGGCATGAGCTACATCGTAGGCGTGGCTAACTACGCCCACCGCTACGCCATCACCGACAACTCCGGCGACATCGTATCCATGGAGCAGGCGCTGACACAAGCCGACACCTACGAAAAATTCCGCAACATATCGGCAAGCTTCGACAACAAGGGTGGCGTCAACACCGACGCTCCCCTCAATGCCCTGCTCATGTGCGGCCACTACACCGACGACACCCACACCGACGGACGCCTGCCCGCACCCGCGCCGGTCAAGATAGCCCCGGGCATGAGCACTCCCCCCGGCGCCGTACACCTGCGCCGGCTCATCTCGCAGGTACACTTCAACATCACCTACAACACCGACAACATCGAGAGCTTCGACATCGTGTCGTGGCGTGTCGACGCACTGCCGGCATCCTCATGGCTGGCCGAACGCCCCGACGACGCCGCAGACCCTCTCAACGCCCCCGACATCCGCCCCGCCGCCGGCACACGCTTCGCATCGTCTCCCGACCTCACCGACGTGGTGAAGTCCGGCAACTCCGTGGCCTTCGACTTCTGGCAGCTCGAGAACCGCCGCACGGGACTCACCCCCGGCGCCGGCTACAACAACGACAACGCCTACACCTACCGCCAGAAGGAATACAAGGCAGCCGACGGCAGCAACACCGGCACCTACTGCGCGCTCGTACCCTCGGCCGACGCCGCCGACCTCTCCAACAACAACGCCACGCGCGTCAGCATCACCGTCAACATGCGCATGAAAGTCGACGAGAACGGCAAACCCCTCTCCGACCGCGACGACGTCCAGACCCGACTGGTGGAGGCGGTCTATACCGTCCACCTCGGCTACTGCGAGGGCGCCGACAACCTCAGCAAGGCAACCGACTTCCGCTGCCGGCGCAACACCCACTACACCTACAACGTCACCATCAACAACATCAGCGACATCATCGTCGAGGCGAACTCCGGCGACGCCACAGGAGAGCGCAACCCGGCCGTCGAAGGCTTCGTCACCGACATTTCAGGCGAGCTGTACGAAGTAGATGCCCACTACGCCGCCATGAACGTGTACCTCACGCAGGCCAACATCGACGACTTCCAGTACTACATCACGGCGCAGAAACTCGACGGCTCGGAAGCCGTCATCAACTCCATGCGTCCGGCCACAGTTCCGGCCGAAGGCAGCGACGACCGCCGCTACCTGACGTGGGTGGAATTCCGCAAGACGACAGGGCAGAACACGCTGGCCGCCTACAAGCCCGCCTCCGACAGCGGCACATATCTGCTGCCCGAAATCAAAGGCAACACCCGGCTCACTCCCGGATGGTACACCCTCTTCATCAACGAATACGTCTACGAGGACGACGCCGACGAAACGGACTCGAACAACTGGCACCACTACGTCAACGTTCCCGACCGCAAGGTTTGGCTCAATGTCTCCGGCCAGGTATCGCCCGACGGACAAAGCATCTACTACCAGTCGAAATACGCCGTGTCGCAGGCTTCCATCCAGACCTACTACAACGACGGCTCAGACTCGGGCCTCGGCGTGGAACACGTCAACGAGACCTACGGCCTCAACCTCCGCAATACATTCAATCCGCACCGCAACTCATCCGGCACGGTGCTCAACAAAAACACCACTCCCGGACGCAACGCCAACTCGGGCCGCTTCAACCTCGCGCAGTATCTCGTCGGCTCATCAGGCACAAGCCTCTCATGGACCGACGACAACCGCCGCTGGTCGGCCTACGTGGACCAGACGGCGTCGCAGAGTGTCAACGCCATCAGCAATCAGGGCATCACCCGCGCCGCCGCCACCTACCCGCTGCCCGCGGTAAGCCTTCTGTCAAGCGGCAGCGAATACAACATCTCCGGAGTCTCGGGCTATGACCCGGACCGGACCAAAAATCCGAAGTACGTCGAAGCCATCGCAACATGCCTCGGACGCAACCGCGACCTCGACGGCGACGGCCGCATCAGCGCCGACGAAATACGCTGGTTCGTGCCGACTACGGCGCAGATTGTCCGCATAGTGCTGGGACGCCGCGCCCTCGAGCATCCGCTGTTCGACCCCAAGGGCATCACTCAGCTGAAATCCACGCAGAACGGTCTGAACTCGAGCATGCTCATGTATTCGTCCGACGGAAAAATGGTTTGGCTTATGGAAGGTCTGTCGCAGTCGCAGTGGCGCGAATGGCCCGCATCGTGCGCCGCGCCATGGGACGTCCGCTGCGTACGCAATCTCGGCGGCAACCTTACCGTAATCAACACCACCAACGTAACCACACCCGCCTACCAGCGCCGCCCCGGCACCAACATCGTAGACCTGCTGTACTACAACCCCACGGCCATACGCCAGGAAGCATACCACGATGCCGCACGTCCCATGCCTGTTCACCAGATCAACGACCAGCGCTACAACCGATGCTACAAGTCGTTTGAAGTTTTCGACTCCATCATCGGACTGAACGACCCGCGCCTCGGACTGTCAGGCAAAACCATAGAGTGGGCCGATTACCTCAGATCCAACAACCCTTGCCGTGTACTTGACTACACCGGCAAGACCGGCTGGCGCGTTCCCAACCAGAAAGAACTCACCATCATAGGCATCCTGAATATGCACAACCTGAACGCTCTCTCAGGCAACACATTCCAGGTGTCATGCTCCTACTCCTACTTCGACACCAAAGGCTACGCCCCGGGCTCCAACCCCGACGACCCGGACGGCACCGTGTCCTCCTACTACCGCTATCCCATGAAGATCATCACCTCCACAGGCCAGGCCACACAGTCGGAGCTGATGAACTCCGTCACCGTCAACAACAACTATTACGGCGTGCGTTGCGTGCGCGATGTGGAATGATGCGTCTGCTGCTCTGCCATATCGCCCTGATGCTTGCCGCTGCCGCTTGCGCTCCCGCGGCGTCACGCCACGGCGCAGACCCGGCGCCGCGAGACGCCGCTGAAGAGAGCGTGCCCCTGCCCGCCGTACCCGGCGAGCTTACCGACCCGGCGGCACGCGCCGACTGGCTGTGCGCCCACTTCTGGGACAGTCTCGACATGGCCGACCGCAGCCGCAGCCTCGACACCGCCTACATGGAGCAGAGCTTCGCCAACTTCGCCTCTGTGCTTCCCCTCGCCTCATCCGACGAGTCGCGCATGCACGCCGTGGAGGCTGTTATGAGCCGGGCCGAAAGCGCCGGCGCCGATGTGCGCGACCGTCTGCTCGAAATCGCGCAGCTCTATCTCTACGAACCGGAATCGCCTGTGTACGACGAGAATCTGTATGCCTTTTTCGCCCGTTACGCCGCGGAGCACGTACCCGGTCGGGCTGTGGCGGCCCGCGCCGCGCTCGACGACATTGCCCGCAATGCTCCCGGCACCCGCGCCCCGGACATCCGTCTGCAGCGTCCCGACGGCTCTACCGTCCATCTGCTGCGCGGCGCCTCCCGGCAGGCCGGAATCATACTATTCTTCTACGAGCCCGGCTGCGAGCGCTGCGCCGCGGCAAAGCGCCTGCTGGCAGGCGACGCCGTCGTCAGCCGCGCCGTGGCCGACGGCGCCCTGCGCGTAGTGATGGTATGCCTCGACGCCGACACCCACCGCCGAGCATGGCTCCGGGATGCAGAAAGCCTGCCCCCCGGCTGGGAGACAGGCCTTGATGCTGACGGCGAAGCCGACGAAGGCTACACCGTGCGCGCCACACCCTCGCTCTATCTGCTCCACCCCGACGGCACCGTTATCCTCAAGGACGCTCCGGCTCCCCTCCTCCTCCAGATGCTTGGAAGCCGCTAAATGCGGATGCTGACACAAACTCGGATTGCGGACGCATGCCCCGTGCAATGCAGAATCTCCCCACAAATTCAGCCCCGGAGGTGGCTGAATTTCATTCTTATAAATCTGTGTCTTTGCAGTTATGGTCCGGAGCCGGTTCAGCCACCGCCGGGGCTGAGCCAATAGATGGCCTCTGGCCATATGTACGCTATTTCACGCTACTGTCCGATAAAACGGGAACAACCCGCGCTCGTCGCGGGTGGAATCCGGTTAGCCGGTGGTTAAGGAGCGACTATAGGGAGCGACATACTCGCGGAAGAAGCGTCACAAACGCATCAACCCGCCGGATGGCGGGTTGCACCACGTCCGGATTTATCTAAAAGAAGAGAGAGCCCGCGGAGCGCGGCGGGCAGTTTTCAGCCCATGCGTGAGGAGGCGCAGCCGACGAGGGACAGCACACCACCATACTCCACGCGCCGAGCTCCGGCAGGGAGCGACAGCGCGTGCTTGCGGACCTTGGTCCCGGCTCTCCATATCGGTTCCATGAATAAGACAATTGGGTGCAGTGCAAGCCTCCGATCGGCTGGTAGCTTTCATTTTATCGAGCTGCAATGTACTGCGTATAATATAATTGTATGGCCGGAGGCCATAGATTTTGTTAACTTTTACCTTTGCAGTCGAGATCTCCGTTAACATTTCAGCCGGAGATTGTTAATAAGTAAGACAGAGA
>PPYF01024705.1_pt1 | contig 27262 bp, 45 predicted proteins | sample 1559871 | NCBI WGS metagenome assembly PPYF01 (sample SAMN08240021, study PRJNA423297) | Human gut metagenome, whole genome shotgun sequencing project. | reverse complement strand
TCAGGGAACTGCGTAAAACCGAGGAAAGCATTGAAAATCCAATGCAAGAAGAGATTCCGGGACAAATGGAAATACACGATTATCCGGAAGTGGTAGAAGGAATAACCGAAGAGCCTTTCCCGGAGCATCAAACGTTGAGCGAAGAGCAGCAGGAAGAACCTCGAGAAGAAATAATTGAAGCGGAATACAAAGAAGCATTTCCAATCCTAAAGAATAAAGAAGAACGGGAAGCGTTTTTAAACGATTACCACAAGTGGCCAGTATGGTGCAGAAACACCTACACCGAAGAAACATTTTACCGATACGACCTTCCGGATGGATCTGCGATAATCGTAAAAGAGTATCCTTACACAAGCTGGCAATGGAAAGGCGAGGTACAGACGGAAAAGTATCTCTTAAAGCCGGACACAAAGCATTTTGCGGATGGAAAAACCAGTACCACCATACTGATCGAGCATCTGAAGGAGGTTGGAAAGTGTCAGAAATGATGTTCCCGAAGCCGGGGAAAAGGAAAAAAACCAAAAAGAAGACAAAATCCATCATGCACAAAAAAGACGGAACATGTTACCTATGCCGACTATCTGGAAACTACGCGAAACATGCTTGCGTGCAAGAACACCATATCTTTCCAGGAGCGGACCGGCAAAACAGCGAAGAAACCGGATTGAAAGTATATCTTTGAGTGCGACATCACACCTCCGGTCCGGAGGCGGTACACAACAATAAAGAAAATGATCTGATCTTAAGGAAACTCGCACAGCAGGCTTATGAACGTAATCACACACGCGAGGAGTTTAGAGCAAAGTTCCAGGAGGATAACCTGACCGGAATTGTGGATAACACACCGGAACCCAAACGGGAAAAGTGGACAGATGGATTCCATTTTCTTGACGAAGCCTTATGATCTAAGGATTTAATATATCACACGGTAGCTCATTAACCTATCGGAGGAGGGGCAGATCGCCCCTCAGAAAGGAGCCGAAAATGAAACGAGACAAAGCGGTAAAGAAGATATTAGAAAAGGGGAAGCCCTGGCAGAGGTTGGTATTAATGCACCTGATGCGGGCAAGAATGGACTTTGCTCTCTCGGCAGAAGAAGAGAAAGCCCAGGAAGAGATAGAAAAGATTATAAATAAATTTATAAACAAGGTAATAAAGGAGATCAACAGTGAAGCTTGATATACCACCACACAAGAAACGCTGCGCAAAGTGCAAATACAGCGTAAAACTGCAATCCACAGTCTTATGTGACTATTTAGAGAAAACCGGTCACAGAAGAGAATGCGATGCAGAAACATGTACAAAATTTGAATCAAGAAGGAGAAAGAAAAATGATTAAAACAGAAAGAGGAACAACAGAAATCAAAGGAGACTTATACGAGACATTAGCGGATTATGGAGTAATCACGGTAGCAGTGAGGGAAGTGCTGGAAGAAACTATAGGAAAAGAAAGAGCCGAAGAAGAGATGCAAAAAACAATGCAATTATCGCGAATGAGCGAAGAAGAAAGAGATAAATACTTTGCAAAGGAAATAGAAATGAAAGCAGAACGGGTTGTAGAAAGTATCCGAAAAATAATTGCAGACATAAAATGAGAAGAGCCAGACTGGTGGGAAGAGCCGTGTGGCTCTTTCCGGGCAGAAGCTGATAAGAGGATGCGGAAGGAGAAAGAGAATGATTTGGATCAAAGAAGGAAATATAGAAATAGCAGGAACAGTGGAGGAAGTCAGAGCAGATTACACCATAATAACAAAAGCAGTAAGGAATAGTCTGGCCAAAATGATTGGAAAGGAAAATGCTGATAAAGAGTTGGATAAAATGGTGGCATTGGCCAAAATGGAAATAGATGACTTGGTGGAGGCTTGCTCGAAAGGAGCGACACCGGAGGAAAAAGAAGAACTGAAAAGAATACTGAAGGAAGAGACGGGAGAAGATTAGAAAATGGAAACAAGGATGGACAGAATCACAACCAGAATGATGGAGCATATCTGCGATAATCTCTGCAAGTATCCAGATCAGCTGAACGAGGAAGAATTAGAAGAGAAATGCGCAGAATGCAAGATGGGAAAATATGTATGCGACATCTTAAACCATCATAACAAATGCAAAGAGATCTGCGAGGAGTGTACAGCTTGCAGATGGCAGCAGTTAAATGGCGGCACTTGCAAAGGCGGTAAAGCAAGATGCGGGCAGTTTGTTAAAGAAAGGGCATAAGAAGATGGAGAGATTAACAATTCCGGACGAGAAAATCGATGGGGGAATGAAAAGAACGTGTGTTGATGGCAGAGAAGTAAAAAAATATGCCATGACATTATACTGGGCGCTGAAAAAATATGAAGATACCGGACTTACACCGGAACAAGTGAACGAGCTGAAAGAGCGATATACGAAGAAGAAGCCAGACGAGAATGGATGCCCAGAGAAAACACATTATAAATGTCCTAATTGTGAATACATATCATTAACGATATATGCAGACGGGTATTGCCTTGGGAATATGCCAAATTATTGCGAGCAATGCGGACAGAAAATTGATTGGAGCGAAGTAGAAAATGGACGAGAAGAAAGTTAGAGAAGCGATAGAACTTATTAGAATGGAAATCAACACTCTGGAAGGAATTGAAAATTGCGGGAGAGTAATAGAGGCAAGAAAGAAAAAACATATAGCACTATATAATATCACAATCGAAGCACTGGAAAAGCAGTTACCGAAGAAAGCGATTATAAAAGCAGAAAAAGAAGTTCCGCAGACTCATAATTTAGGAAGATTACTTCGTTTCCATTGTCCAAATTGTGGCAAGTTTATTGTTGCGATATATGAATCAGATACTGAACGAGGCGGTGGAATCTCAAACTCTTTAAAAGGGTGTTCTACTTGTTTACAAGCGATTGATTTTTCAGAATATTATTCCAAGAGAAATGTTGACAATGATAAGTTAAACGAAGAATTGCAATGGGATGATTAACTGCGAGTTGAGTAATTGAGTTATAAGTTGAGTTTTATTACAGAATGGAGAGGTGAAAGAATGAAAGAACAAACATTTGCAGACATCCTATACATGATTAAAAGATCGTGCGACAAGAATTTTTACCAAGGCACTGATTACGATGGATTAAAGCCGGAAATTGTAAGGTGCGCCACAGATATTTACATCGAGCAGATGCGACAGCAAGGAGGCAAGAGAAATGAATAGAGAAAACCTTTTTAAAGCAAAAACAACAAAAAAAGAAAATCCGAAGCATGTATTTAGTGAAAGCTGGGTAGAAGGAAATTTAATATTATGTAATGGCAAAGCATATATACATCCAATCAGTAATAAAGTTGCGGTTAAAGGAGAGTTAGGAAAAATTATTGTGATGCATGAAGTTATTCCGGACACTATCTGTCGATACACTGGTCTTGAAGATAAGAACGGTAAGGAGATTTGGGGGAATGATATTTTAAGAGGGCATAAGAACAATGATGATTTAGTAAGAGTTGCGTTTGGAGAATTTAATGTAATTGATGTAGATACATTAGAAACCGTGGATAGAGTCGTTGGATGGCATACAGAAGTAATTGAAACAGATGCATTGAGCAAATGCGAACCGTTTTGCCTTCCGATGCCATTGACAGATTTTTATATTGAGATAAGCGAGTTTGAAGTATTCGGAAATATTTTTGATAATCCAGAGTTGTTGGAGGTGGAGTGATGGGTGATGCAATTTATAACCAAGCTGTAAAGGAAATGAAAAGCCTTGCAGAACATGTGATACAAGATATTCAAGAATTTGCAGATGAACATGACTATGAAAAATCGTGGGTTGTTGAAAGATTTAGAGAGGAATTTAACAGGATATCAAGAAAAGAGGGATAACATGAACGTGCTAAAGAAGATTTTGGAAGAGATAAATGAAAAAATTAAGTTTGCTGGGAGAATGATAGTGGAGAAACCATGCGACAAGTTAGATGAAATTGCAAATGATACAGCGGAATCATTTATAAGCGCATACGAAGAATGCAGTGAAATCATCAGATCTCACATGGACGAAATCCAAAACTGTGAAGGATGCAGCAGGAGAAAGTGGTATCAAAAAGGCTTTGAGGACGGAAAGAAAGATAACGAGTGGATTCCGGTAGAAGAGAAGCTGCCGGAAGTTGGCGAAATAGTAGAAGTTACAGTGCACTCATCAGAATGGATCGCGGATTACAGTTCGGGCTGGGTTCCGGAGGAAGAAAAAACATACCATGCAGAAGAACATAATGTATATTACGGATATTTAAACGGCAAAAGACAATGGGTATTTTACGATGACGAGAACTCGGAAAATATTTGCGAAAAAGAATTTGGAACAGACAAAGGCAGAGTATACGATGTTGTGACAGCATGGAGATTAAAGACAGAACCATATATCAAGAATCCAAAATAGACACACCTTTAGCGTTATAGGCAGCTTGCAGGAATGTATGTATCATAGCAGTGGTCATCACCATTCCTTCGGGCAGCTGAAAAGAAAATGGATTGTCTGGAATGGAAAGAAATTCCTGGTATAAAAGAAAAGTTTCATAAGATTCGTATTTTTGATAATTATACATAGAAATGCCTCCTTAGATAAAAAAGAATTGATAAACCAATTATAACATCCAAGGAGGCAGCAGTAAAGGAGGGAAACGATGAATAAAGAAGGATATAAAGATCCAACAGCAGACAGAGCGATCGCGCATGCAGAACACATCCCAAAGCATGTGAGACAAGTATTGGATCTGCTGGAGCAGGCAGCAGGAATCGCTGGATTCCGGATCAAGAGCATAGAGATCCAAGATCGGGCTACAAAAGAAAGGTTCAGACGGCGCGGATGAAGAGGAGAGTATAAAGAGTTAAGTGTCGCGGAGTATTTAACAAGAAAGGGGCTAAACATTGGACAAGGCAATATTAGTTGAATACACGGCAATGAGAGAAGAAATAAAAGATATAAAGAGGAGAATAAGAACTCTTGAAAAAGAAATAGAAAATATAACAGTAGTATCCGATTCCGTGAAAGGAACACGACCAGACGGAACGTATGGAAGCATTAAGATTACAGGTTATCCATTTCCGGAAGAGGTTAAAAAGAAAACGTACCTGAAAAGATATAAAAGGAAATTGGAAGAAAAGGAAGAAGAACTGTTGGAGCTGATGACAGAAGCAGAAGAGTACATTGAGAGTATTCCAAAAAGTGAACTCAGAATAATGTTTAGGATGTATTTTATAGACGATATGACATACATACAAGTAGCAGAATACATGAATAGAATATTTCCCAAACGGAAAGTAAAGTACACGGATGAGAATGTAAAGAAAAGAATCCAAAGATTTTTCGAAAATTTTGAAAATGTCCCACAATGTCCCGAAGAAAAGTAGTAATATGTTATTGCTACAAAGTAACTACTTCGTGAATTTTAACTCTTACCCGAGGCGACCGAGAAAAGGTTGCCTCTTCTCACGTTACGGATACTTAATTCAGGGGCAGAAACACCAGCTCATAACTGGTAAGTCATCGGTTCGATTCCGATAGTATCCACTTAAATTTAGTAAAACTTACCTGAAAAGTATTGACATATGGTAAACCATATGTTATTATATACTTGTAAGGAGGTGAGAAACAGATGAGCAAAAAGAAAAAGAAGAAAAAGAAAAACTCCATAGATTGGATTGAAGTGCTAGTTCAAACAATCACAGGAGTTGTTTCTGGAGTGATAGCCGGAATTATTACTTGGCTAATCACAAAATAATGAAAGGCAAGAGGGGATAAAACCTCTCTTGTTAAATAAAATATAACACGATTGTTCATCTGTGTAAAGCTATGAGAATAGAAATAATTGTAGCGGTTGTAGTTGCAGTGGTTGCTGGATTAGTTGGGAAAAAAATATATCGGAAGTGGAGGGGTGAACATGCCAAAAGGTAATCCGACTCCACAAACAATAGCATCAGAGAAGTACCAGAAGAAAGCTGGATGGATGACAAAGGGGTTCAAACTGAAAAGAGAATTAGTAGAACAATTTGAATCTGCCTGCAAGGAAGCGGGAGTCAGCCAAGCTGGAAAGATAAGCGAACTGATGAAAGAATTTATTGAAGAAGTGAATAGTAAATAATAGTGAAGCATCTGGCGAAAGCCGGGTGCTTTTCTACGTCCTGAGCAAATGACGGTAAAAGGCTCTAGGCAAAAGCCTATTTTGCGCAAAAAAAAGGAGTGCAGATAGCATTAAAGGAAAGTGCGGTCCGTGAGAGCGGGCGCGTTGTTAGGTTCGAATCCTAACCTGCACACTGTGCGATGTAGCACACATACATAGCAGGATAGAGCAGTTGGAAGCTCGCCAGTCTCCTTAGCTGGAAGTCGGAGGTTCGAGTCCTTCTCCTGCAACTCAACAAGGAGGCAACATGACAGAGCGTGACATTGCATTTGTAAAAAAATGCATAAAAGAAAACATACATAGATTTTACACATGGAGCAAATGGAAAACGAAACGAGAAGAAGTCCTGAGACTTGATAAATATGAATGCCAGATATGCAAGCAGAGAGGAAAGTACAAGAAAGCCACAACAGTCCATCATGTAAACTATGTAAAGAAGCATCCAGATAAGTCATTAGAAATCTGGTATTACTTCAGGGGAGAGAAGAAAAGAAACCTCATAAGTCTCTGTCATGAATGCCATGAAGAAGTACATGGATACCGCAAAAAAGAAAAGAAGAAGCCATTGACAGAAGAGAGATGGTAAAAATGAGAGAGTACCCCCGGTCGAAAAAAAACGGGTTTTAATTTGGCTATAAGAGACCGGTGGGTGCTCTTGACAAAAGAGATTTTTCCGCGCGCGCGTGAAGGAGGGGTGGTCTAAGGGCGAGAAAAACGAGAAAAGAAATATTAAGAGAAGAAATCAAAGATGACCTTTTGGAACAGTTGGCCAAGAATGGGACCACTGGGAAATATTACATCGACTTAGTAGATAAATATATGGATTTTTGGGACCTGGAAAATGACCTGATCGCAGACATAAAAAGGAGAGGGGCTGTTGTCAAATACGACAATGGCGGAGGTCAAAAAGGACAGAAGAAAAATGACTCCATAGATCAGAGAATTAAGGTGAGTGCGCAGATGCTTAAAATACTGGATAGCATTGGAATTAAGCCAGTTTCCGGAGATCCGGGAGATGATGACGATGAGCTGTAAAATCCATCCGTATATCCAGGAGTGGATTGATATTGTTGAGTGCAAAACCTATGCAGTGTGCGAAGATCAGGAGCTGCTAATCAAACATGTAAAATGGTGCTTTGAAAACGAAGATATTTTTGTCGATGGGGAGCAGTTTGAAAAGTATATGGGGCTTACCAAATACTTCCCATTTGAGGATATTTTCCCCTGGCAGAAGTTCGTAATCGGGCTGCATGATTGCACATATTGGAGCGAATCAGGGCTGCCAAGATGGCCAGATTTATTCTGTATGTTGGGGAGAGGAGCGGGGAAAGATGGTACGATTGCGGTAGAATCCGCGTGCTTAATGTCCCCATATAATGGTATCCGGGAGTACGATGTTGATATTTGTGCGAACAATGAGGATCAGGCGATGCGCCCAGTGCAGGATGTTATAAATGCCTTTGAGCAGCCATCTGTCGTAAAAAAGCTAAAGAAGTTTTTTTATTGGACAAAAGAAAAAGTAGTGAGCCTGAAAACGAAAAGTGTTATGCGAGGCAGGACGAACAGCCCGAAGGGAAAGGACGGCTTGCGATCTGGAATCTGTATCTTCAACGAGATCCATCAGTATGAAGATTATAAAAATATTAACGTATTTACAACTGGTCTTGGAAAAAAGAAACATCCGAGAAGATCTTACTATACTACAAATGGAGATGTCCGGGAAGGGCCACTGGATGATCTGCTGGAAACAGCAGAAGGAATCTTGCGGGGAGGAGAACCGGATAATGGACTTTTGCCTTTTATTTGCAGGCTGAATAAAAAAGAAGATGTCGATGACGAAGCAAATTGGCCAATGGCGAATCCATCTCTTCCGTATTTACCAAACCTGCTGGAGGAGATCCGGAAGGAATACCGGGAATGGAAGAAGAATCCAAGAAGACTACCAGCATTTATGACAAAGCGAATGAATATTCCGGAAAACGCAGAGGAGATGAGCGTAACAGACTGGGAAAACATAGCAGCTACCAATATTATTCTTCCGTGTCTGGAACGATGGAGCTGCACTTGTGGAGTGGACTATACAAAATTAAATGACTGGGCTTCGGTGGATCTGCATTTTAGAGACGGAGACCAAAGATATGATGTAAGCCACTCATGGATGTGCCTGCAATCAAATGATCTGGAAAGGATAAAGGCTCCGTGGAAAGAATGGGCAGATATGGGAAGACTGACTCTGGTAGATGAAAATGAAATACATCCATCGGTAATTACGGAATATATTCAGCAAGCAAAGAAAAAGTACAATATAAAAAAACTTGCGGTTGATGATTTCCGGTTCGCATTATTGGCTAAATATCTAAAAGAGATAGGGTTTGATCTGAAAATAAATAAAAATCTGAAACTAATCAGACCGTCAGATGTAATGAGGATCGCTCCGGTAATTGACAGTTGCTTTACAAATCGGTGGTTTAACTGGGGAGATGCACCAGAGCTTCGCTGGGCAACAAACAATGCAAAGCTGATCAGGCATGGAAGGAAGCCGGGAAAAGAAGATGATGCTGATATGGGAAATTTTGTGTATGGGAAAATTGAAGCGAAAAGCAGGAAGACGGACCCGTTTATGGCACTGGTGGCAGCAATGACCATAGAAGATGAGTTACCACAGAAGAGACCAAAGCCAACCCCGGCAACGATGGTATACAGCTATTAAGGAGGTGAGAGTAGGAAGTTAAGCATAAAAGACTGGCTGATCAAGAAGTTGGGAGTCGGAAATATCAGCATTAACATGCAGGATATTATGGATGACAAAGAAGTGCAGGGAGCCATCTATGAGATCTACCTCAGAGAGTTGGCTTTTTGGACTTGCGTAAATAAAATTGCAAATGCAGTGAGCAAATGCGAGTTTAAGACTTATGTAAAAGGGAAAGAAGTTAAAGATGCAGAGTATTATCTTTGGAACTATGAACCGAATCAAAATCAGAATGCAGCAGGATTTGTGAACAAGCTCATTGGGAAATTGTACAGAAACAATGAATGCCTTGTCGTGGAAGTAAACCGAAAACTGTATGTGGCTGATTCTTACTGCAAAGAAATTTTTGCTTTGAAAGATTACAAGTTTAGCGGAATTGTCATTGACGGATATGAACTGTCGGAAACATTGGAAATGTCGGATGTCATGTTTTTTGAGCTGAACTCAAATGATATGAGAAAACTGATGAATGGAATGTATGAGACGTACTCCAAATTGATTGTGTATGCGCAGGAAGCGTACAAAAAATCAAGGGGGAAAAAGGGAATTTTAAATGTAGAAGCAATCGCTCAGGAAGATGATAATTTCAACGAAAATTTCAATCAGTTGATGACGGAACATTTCAAAAACTTTTTCAGTAAAGAAAATGCGGTACTCCCGTTATTTGATGGATATAACTATCAGGACATATCAGACAGCGGAAAGACGTATTCCACCGAATCTACAAGAGATATCAAATCACTTGCAGATGATATATTTGAGTTTACTGCCAGAGGATTTTCCTTCCCGCCGAGCCTTGCAAAAGGAGATGTGCAGGATACGAGCAAAGCGATTGATGAGCTGCTGACGTTTGTCGTAGATCCGTTGGTTGAGATGTTGCAGCAGGAGATCAACCGGAAGCGTAATGGATACAAAGGATTTAAGCAAGGAACATATATCAAAATTGAAACACTTGCGGTAAAACATATTGACATCTTTGACATCGCGACACCAGTGGACAAGTTGATATCCAGTGGAGCCTTTACGATTAATGATATTTTAGAAGTGCTCGGAAAACCTAAGATTGAAGAAGAATGGGCAAATCAGCATTTTATGACCAAGAATTACAGTAAGATTCAAGATTTACTTTCTGATTTAAAAGGAGAGAATGCAGAGAATGGAGAAAATTGAATGCAGGGGAGAAGTCATGCTAGGGTATGTTCCGAGCCTCCCTAAAGAAGTGGAAAAGCATAGTGAAAGACTATGTCTTATTTTAGTTCCATAGGTAGGGTGGAAAAATTTTGAAAAAATATATTGACTTTTGGATACATGATTGATATATTAAGTGTGTAACCACTTAAAAATAAATGTGTAACCAAAAAGGAGGTGCAAATAATGTCTCCAGCAAAAGGAAGACCACCGTCAAAGAATCCTAAAAACATTGATACGAGAATAAGACTATCAGAACAAGAAGCAGAAATGCTAGAATTTTGTAGTAGTAAGACTGGGTTGACAAAAGCAGACATCATAAGAAGAGGAATTAAGAAAATTTATGATGAGATTGTACTCGACAAATTCAAACAATAGAAAAAGAGATTCGCCTACCTACCAAGTTTAACGAATCTCTAGTGAAAAAACACAACGAAAAGGCTGTGCTATTTACAATATAACACATCCTTTTCATAAAATCAATGAAAGAGGATTAAAAAGCATGAACAAATTAGAAATAATAGAAAATGAACTTGTCCCAGTATACGAGACGAGCACGGGAGAAAAAGTAGTATATGGATCAGAACTACATGAGGTTCTGGGAGCACCAAGCGTTTACCGTGAATGGGTGAAACGCAGATTATCAGACATTGACGCTGTGGAAAATGAAGAATTTCAAGGTGTAGAAATTTCTACACCTTCCGGACAGACTAAGAAAGACCATATCATCAAACTTGACACTGCCAAAGAAATGGCAATGCTTGAGAGAAACGAAAAGGGGAAACAAGTTCGTAGATATTTCATCCAAATAGAGAAGAAATACAAGTCGAATCAATTAGCAGGACTTTCTACAGAACTGAAAGCTGTTATTGTAGTAGATAAAAGAGTGACGAAAGTAGAAAACGAAGTAAAAATGCTTGGTAGAGAACTCAAAGATTTTAAAATGGATATGCCGATATTAGGTGTAGAAATAGATGAAATTACGGCAGTAGCAAGACGAAAGGGTGCGGAATGTCTTGGAGGAAAGAAAAGCAATGCATATCATGACAGATCATTAAGAAGCAAAGTATACCATGATATTTACGGAGAATTGAAAAGACAATTTGGTGTAAGTACATACAAAGCGATTAAAAGAAGTCAATGTCAGGATGCGTTAGGTGTCATCAATAAATATACCTTACCTTACATATTAGGAGAGCAGATAAAAGATTGTAATGCGCAGATGAATATGGAGGTAATGTAAAATGCACTTTTCGAAGATAGAGATCATCAATGAAGAATTTCAAATAGGAGCTTGTAGTGGCAAAGATGTTCCAGAATATTTGCAGCAGGAATTACCAAAAGAGCAGATCACAGTATTATATTGGTATGAGCGAGACTGGTTTATATTGAATAAAGCAAATCTGCATTATGAGACTTACAAAGAATTTTTGACAGAATACTTACAAATGAATGATGAACAAAGAAAAGCAGTAAATGAATATGCAAAGACACTTGGAATGACATTCTTTAATTTTGTGAATCGCGCATTGAGGACTCGTAAAAACCGTTACAAGGCACAATTAAAGAAAATAGCATAATAGTAATTAGAACATCTATCAGAAGTGGTAGGTGTTCTTTTTATAAAAGAACCATGAAAGGGGTGAGTAAAGGAAGAACATTACGAATTGGCGAATGGAGCCAGTGCAGGCAGAAAACAAAATCATTCTTTATATATACGATGACGTAACGGAATATGGAGAATTTGACTGGAATGAATGGGAATATAAAGATTCTGAAACATCTGCCAAGTATTTTGCAGAGAAACTTTCGGAAATTCCGGAAGGACAGATGATAGAGCTGCATATCAACTCCAATGGCGGATCTGTAAAAGAGGGAGTAGCAATCTATAACCTGCTGAAACAGTGCTCAAACAAAAAAGTCGGTATTGTGGACGGGGTGGCACACAGTGTTGCATTTTTAATTTTGCAGGCATGCGATGAAAGAAAAATGTGCCTGGGAACAACGGCGCTTGTCCATGATATGTGGATGTATTGCTCCGGAAACGCAGCGCAGCTCAGGAAGTATGCAGATGATCTTGACGACATGATGGAAGCAAACCGGCAGGTGTTTTTGGAAAGAGCAAATATCAGCGAAGAAGAATTGATTGAACTGATGCAGAATGAAACATATCTGACACCGGATAAAGCTTTGGAATACGGCCTGATCGACGAGATTATGAATAAAAAAACAGAAACAGCAGGAAATGAAGAAATTTTGGAAAAACTGTCAAGCATGCAAAGGCAGCTGAACAGCCAGGAGAGCTTCCGGCAGCAGATCGCAAAAATGAAAGAGCAGCAGCTGGAGAAGCCGGAGAAAAATAAAATCTTAGAACTTTTTAAAGGAGGAACAATACAAGGAAAAATTTAGACGTAATCGAAATGGAAAAAAAGGCTATCGTACAGAAAATGAACGATGCAATCAAAGACGGAGATCCAGAACAGTTTCAGGCAGCGTTTGTGGAGCTGTGTGATAAAATCCAGGAGAATGTTTTAGAGCAGGCAAAAGCGATTGTGGAAGAAACAGATCAGAAAATCTTATCTGACAGAGGGGTCAGACAGCTGACATCAAAAGAGAGAGAATATTATCAGAAACTCTCTGAGGCAATGAAAGCACCGAATCCGAAGCAGGCAGTAGAAAACCTCGATGTGGTAATGCCATTTACAATCTTAGATAAAGTATTTGAGGATTTAAAAACGAATCACCCATTACTGTCCAAGATCCAGTTTACATCCGTAACTGGACTGACAAGAATGATGATGAATACCAACGGATATCAGAAGGCAGCATGGGGAAAACTCTGCGCAGAGATTATCCAGGAACTCACATCAGGATTCAAGGAAGTAGATGTAACATTAAGCAAATTATCTGCGTTCCTTCCGGTTTGCAAAGCAATGTTAGATCTGGGACCGGAATGGTTAGATAGATATGTAAGAGAAGTGTTGTACGAAGCGCTTGCGAACGGACTGGAAGACGGTATCGTAAACGGTACTGGAAAAGATATGCCGATCGGAATGACAAGACAAGTAGGCGAAAGCGTATCTGTAAAAGGTGGGGAGTACCCGGAAAAGAAAGCAATCAAAATCACAAAATTTGATGATGTACAGCTTGGAAAACTGGCTGCAATCATGGCGATCAATGAAAAGGGACAGTCAAGAGCAGTAGATTCATTAATCCTTGTAGTAAACCCAGCAGACTATTTCAGTAAAGTGCTTCCGGCGACGCAAAGACCAGCTCCTGGCGGCGGATATGTGAGCACACTTCCATTTCCGATTGATGTTATCCAGTCTCCAGCGGTAGCCGTAGGGAAAGCAGTGTTTGGCATGTCAAAACTGTACTTTATGGGATCTGGAATCGAAAACGGAGGAAGAATCTTATACTCTGATGATTACAGATTTTTGGAAGATGAAAGAGTATATCTGATCAAGATGTATGGACATGGATTTGCGATAGACGACAATGCATTTGTATTACTGGATATCGCAGAATTACAGCGCGCAAGATACGAAGTGGAAGTGGTGCAGCCAGAAGAGAATGTAGAAAATGCAAATCTTGCAGATCTTAAGATCGGAGGACATACACTTACACCGGAATTTGCAGAAGGAACATTAACATATACTTTGACCACAACGGATGCGTCCAATACGGTGCAGGCAATCGCGGCAGACACGACAGCGGAAATCGAAGTAAAATTTAATGACAAACCGATTGCGAATGGAAGCAGGGTAACCTGGCAGGAAGGAGCCGGAAACGTTGTGAAAGTAAACGTAACAGATGGAAAGGCGACAAAAGAATACCAGGTCACTGTAACAAAGAATAAGGAGTAAAGATGGACAGATTACTGGATGATGTAAAAAACTTTCTGGACATCACTTGGGAAATGGAACTCGGAGAGCGAAAAAAGCTCTCCGGGATCATTGAACGTGGAAAAGCATACTTAAAAGGCAAAATCGGGCAATGCAATTTTGAAGAAGAGACACCGGAAAAGGAGCTGCTTTTAAATTACTGCATGTATGCACGAGCTGGTCAAATAGATGAGTTTATAAAAAATTATAAACAAGAAATCATTGCATTACAGATCCATAACTGGAGGGAACATAATGCCAAGACGTAAGGAAACAAAATTTGTTACATTTAATGATGGGTGTTTAGAAATATGCAAAGTCCAGGGGAGAAAAATCGTGGAAACAAAGCAGGAGCATGTACGGTTTGGATATCGGACGGTTGGGATTAAACGCTTCTATGAAGCGAAGGTACTATCAAGTCAGATTGATGAGGTAGTAGCTGTTCTGCCGATGGAGGATATATCAACGATGGATGTGTGCATAATCCGCGGGATGCAGTATAAAATTGTGCAGATCCAGAATAAATACGACCAGACACCTCCGTGCATGTTTCTGTCACTGGAAAAGATTACAACACTCTATGAGGATGTGAGAGAATATGGCTAAAATTGATATTGATGAATTGGCGATCGCAGTAATCAATGAGTTGGATGCCTATCGGGAAGATGTAATGGAAGTGGTGGAAAAAGCTGTAAAAGAAACAGCAAAGCAGACGGCAGCTGAACTCAGAATGACATCTCCGGAAAGAGATGGAGATTATAAAAAGCATTGGACATACAAACGAGATGCCAAGCTGAAAGGCAGATACAAGTTTAATACGGTAGTATATTCTAAAAAGCCATCCTATCGCATCACACACTTATTGGAGCATGGACATGCGAAAAGAAATGGTGGAAGAGTGGATGGAATTCCACATATCAGCATTGCAGAAAAGCATGCAAAGGAAATTTTGATGGAAAGGTTAAAACGAAGCCTATGACACAAGAAAAGATAGAGAGAATATTGCAGGAAATAGGAATTGAATATAGATATCATCATTTTGAGACGGAGGAAGCAGTCAATCCTCCGTTTATTTGTTGGTTGATTCCAGGAAGCAATAACTTTTCGGCAGACGGAAAAGTCTATTTTAAAAGCAACAAAGTAAACATAGAGCTTTATACGGATCAAAAAGACTTTGACCTGGAAGAACAAGTAGAGGAAATCCTTGACAAATATGGACTGTTTTGGCAGAAAGACGAACAGTATATCAAGTCGGAAAACATGTATGAAGTTCTGTATGAAGTGGAGGGAAAGTAAGGAAAGAAAGACTGGCACAGAAAAAAGATAAAGTAAAGTTTAATATCAGCAATGCGCATGTTGCGTTACTAAAAGAAGATGAAATGGGAGTAATTACATTTGATACACCTTTTGCGCTACCGGGATCTGTATCACTTTCGTTAGAAGCGCAAGGAGAATTGACACCATTTTATGCCGACGGTGTAAAATATTATGTCTCTTCTTCTAACAGCGGATACGAAGGAGATTGGGAAGTGGCGATGATCACGGATGAGTTCCGGGAAAAGATTTTGAGTGAGTATATCGACAAGAATAAGGTAATGCTAGAAGAAGCAACCGCAAAAGTGAAGCGGTTTGCTCTGGGATTTGAAATCGACGGAGATGTAAGGGGAACAAGATTCTGGTTTTATTGTTGTACCTCGACAAGACCTACAACAGAATCAAGCACCACGGAGGATACGATTGAGCCGACAACAGATACAGTAACAATTTCTGCATCAGCGGTACCAGTTGGGGAAGCCAAAAAAATGGCTGTCAGAGCAAAAACAACGGCAGAAACGACCGATGATCTTTATGACAAGTGGTTTGAAAAAGTGTACATTCCGGATCAAGAAGTAGCGTAGGAGGAGGTTGAAATGCGAAAAACATTAACAATCAATGGAGTAGAATGCAAATTTAAAAGCTCCGCGGCAATCCCGCGCATTTACCGTTTGAAATTTGGCAGGGATATTTTTACCGACATGCAGAAGATTGGGAAACAGATCAAGGTGCAGGAAAAACTTAAGGAAGAGATGCAGAAGAAATGCAAAAAGGAAGGAAAAGAATTTGATGAGAGCGAATTTGAAAGCAGCCTTCCAATTGAGTCGCTGGAAATGTTTGAAAATATCGCATTTTTGATGCACAAGCATGGAGATCCGGAACAGCCGCAGGATATTGACGAGTGGCTGGAGCAGTTTGAAACATTCGATATTTATGAGATCATGCCAGAAATTATGGATATGTGGAAGATGGAAAATAAACAAATGTCAATTCCAAAAAAAAAGAGCGGGAAATAGATAGAGAAGTCAATACCGCATTGTTCATGCTCAGGTGTGTGCAGTGCGGTATTTCTATTTCCGATCTGGAGCTATTAAGCATTGGAATGGTAAATGACATGTTTATTGAGCTAAAAAATGATGATTATGATTATCCAAAAATCGCAACACAAGCAGACATAGACGCACTGTAAAGGAGGAAACAAGGGCAAACAGAATAAAAGGTATCACGATTGAAATTGGGGGAGATACCACAAAACTAAATAAGGCTCTGGATGGTGTAGATAAAAAACTTTATGGAGTGCAGTCATCGTTGCGAGATGTCAATAAGCTATTAAAACTGGATCCCACGAATACGGAGTTACTGAATCAAAAGCAAAAACTCTTGCAACAATCTATACAAGAAACCGAGACACGGTTAAAGACATTGAAGCAGGCAAGTGAGCAGGCGGCAAAGACGGCTGGAAATTACGATGCCTGGAAGCAGGCCTATACACCTATCCAGCAGGAAATTGAGAAGACCAACGGTAAGCTAGACACATTAAAGAAAAAAATGAAGTCTATGGAAGAAGCCGGAGAAATTGACACAGAAGAATATAAAGAGTTAAGCACAAAAGTAGAAGAATCCACGAAGAGTCTGGAAGAATTAAAACAGAAGAAAAAGCAGGTAGACGAAGAGTTTGGGCATCCGATCAGTCCAGAAGGAATGGATGCGCTGCAAAGAGAAATCGTTGAAACAACAAATGAGTATAAAGCTTTGCGAAAAGAGGTCGGAAGTGCAAATGCTGATCTGGCGAAAGTATCCGCGGTAACCGGAAAAGTTGGGGAAACAGCAACAGCAGCAGGAAAAAAGATGCTTCCGCTTACTGGGGCACTCGGAGGAATTGGAGTTGCGTCTGTCTCTATGGCCAATAATTTTGAGGATGCAATGAGTCAGGCGGCAGGCGCGTTGGACAAACCGATGTCAGAAATGGAGGAGCTGCGGCAACTGGCGATTAAAACTGGCCAGGATACCATTTTCTCGGCGACGGAAGCTGGAAACGCGATCACAGAACTTGCAAAAGGTGGCTTGACAGAAGCTGACATCAAAGCAGGAGCATTACAGACTACAATGGATCTTGCGGCATCATCTGGAATGGGACTGGGAGACGCAGCGAATGTAGTTGTACAAGCGATGGGAGCTTTTGGACTGGAAGCAAACAAATCCGCAGAGGCAGCCAATGCATTAGCTGGAGCGGCAGCAGCATCCTCCACTGATGTCGAGCCTCTTACGCAGGCACTGGCACAGTGTTCTTCAGGCGCAAAAAATGCAGGATGGACCATACAAGAAACGACTGCTGTACTGGGACGTTTTGCAGATGCAGGAATTGAAGGAAGCGATGCAGGAACATCTTTAAAAGTAATGCTGCAGAAATTGGCAGCACCAGCATCTGATAAAGCTGCAGACATGATTGAAGATCTAGGATTAAAAACAAGAGATTCGAGCGGGCAATTACTTGGTGCGACTGAAATGGCGCAAGAGTTACAAGACAAGTTAGGCGGATTAGATGCAGCGTCCAGAGATGCAGCATTATCTACAATTTTTGGTTCAGATGCTATGAGAGCGGCCACTGTGCTTATGAACAGTGGAGAAAAAGGACTGCAAAAGTACATTAAGGCAACAAACGATCAAGAAGCAGCGCAGCGTTTGGCCAACTCTCAGATGGGAGATGGATCCAGAGCAATCGAAGAGTTAAAAGGATCGCTAGAGACAGCTGGAATACAGATAGGAGATACGCTGGCTCCAATTATACAAAAGTTGGCAGAGATTATCACGAATCTCGTGAATAAATTTTCCGCGCTTCCGGAAGGAGTGCAGCAGGCGATTGTAATTATCGGGATTCTGGTAGCAGCAATCGGACCACTGCTCATAGTGATTGGGAAAATATCAACCGGAATTTCCGCCATAACCGGTGCGATGTCGAAAATATCCGGAGTGGGTGGAACGATCATGAAAATGATCACAAAAATGAAAGGACTTGTAAAAAGTTTGTTTGGATTGATCATGGCGCATCCGGTGATCGCGGTCATAACAGCAATCGTGGCTGCATTGGTCGTACTGTACAACAAATGCGAATGGTTTCGGGATGCTGTCAATGCTGTTTGGGATGCTGTGAAAAAAGGATTTTTTGCGGCTTGGGATGGAATCGTTAAGTTTTTTACAGAGACAATACCAGAGGCATGGAACAATACAGTAAGTTTCTTCCAGGGGATTCCGGAATGGTGGAATGGTATATGGACAAGCGTAAAAACAAAATTTGAAGAGGTTTGGACGGCTATGATGGCAAATCCGATCATAAATGCGCTTGCAACATACATTTCGCAAATGTTTGAGAACTTGAAAATAACTTTATCCGGAATTTGGGACGGAATCAAAACTGCGGCAGCAGGAGCATGGGAACTGATTAAAAATGCGATACTGGGACCGGTGCTGTTACTCATTGATTTAGTTCTCGGAGATTTTGATAAGCTGAGAGAGGATGCGGAAAAGATATGGAGCAATATGCAAGAGGCAGCACAGAAATTCTGGAGCGGAATCGAGCAGGTTGTCACATCTTTGGTAGAAGGTATTGTAAATGCTGTAAAAATCAGATTTGAAGCATTGAAAAATACAGTTTCTGCAATTTGGAATGAAACGAAGAATGCTGCATCAAATATCTGGAACGGGATCAAGACAACAGTTTCCAATCTTGCAAACAATACAAAAGAGGCGGCCGTAAATGGGTTTAATGCCATGAAAGATGGGATTTCGAACGCAATCTCCTCAATCCCGGACATGATCCGGGGAATTTTTGATAAAGTCAGAGACATCATCGAAAATGTTATCTCAAGTGCGTGGGAATGGGGATCTGATTTTATCGAAGGTTTGAAAGAAGGGATCATGTCAGGAGTAAAAGGAATCATAAACACAATCGAGGGAATTGCAGACAAAATCCGATCGCTTCTTCACTTCTCGCGGCCGGATGAAGGGCCATTACGAGATTACGAAACATGGATGCCGGATTTTATTGACGGTATGGTTAAAGGACTTGACAGAAATGTTTATAAAATATCAGATGCGGTGGGCCGTGTAGCAAGAACAATCAGTGATGGAATGGGAAGCCAGTCTCTCCTTGCAGAAACGGGAGGAATGAGCATTAACCTAAACAATGATGTGAACGTGCAGATTGGAAACAAGAATTTTGACAGTTACATTGTAAAAACTGCCCAGACAGGAATTGGAAGCGCACAGAAAGCGGGACGCAGAGCAAGGGGGCATTAAAGGTATCAGATTGAAATTAACAGAAGAAGGAATATAGAGCTTGGGGTACTTGTAAGAGAGAGACCAAGTATCCCATCTCCCGAATTTGAATACGATGAAATCAAAATCCCCGGAAGAGATGGATCGCTCTTCCGGGAGACGAAAAAAGTAAAAGATATTGTGATTAATGTACCGTTTACCTTTGTAGACCATGAAAACTGGCAAGAGAGATTGCGAAACGTAAGGAAGTGGCTCTTACAAAAGCATGATCACAAGCTTATCTTAAGCGATAACGAAGAGTATTTTTATCTGGTGAAACATGTAAAAATAAATGCGACTGAAAGAAAGGTAAAAGAGTCCGGCGAGTTTGATGTAGATTTTACATGCGCCGGTTTACAGTATCGGAGAGATGGAGCGCTGGAACATTCCGCCGCAGAGGTGGAGTACAACCCATATTACGAATGCATGCCGATTTATAAGATCATAGGAGTTGGAGAATGCACTATTGCTGTGAATGGCAAAAATATGACTGCCAACGTAAACGGACATTTGATTATTGATACAGATAGGATGCTGACATATCGCCAGGATGGAAAACTGGAAAATGCATCAGTCAAAGGAGACTATGAAGATCTGTATTTAGAAGAAGGAGAGAACATGATCCGAATCACACCGGGATTTGAATTAAAAGTAATACCGAACTGGAGGTGCTTATAAGGATACAAATTTATAAGCCGGAAAATACAAATTATAAGAACAATGGAGATATGACTCTGATGCCGACCGCAGCAGAAGTGGAAGTAATACTAAATGGAAGCTGGAGAGCGACACTGAGTCATCCGATTGGCGATGAGGGACGATGGAAATACATCGAAGAGAATGCGGTTGTAAAAATGCCGTCTTTTAACGGAGACCAACTCTTTCGGATAAAAAAGAAGGAAAAATCGGATGCGGGGATTGAAGCAGAGATGGAGCCGATCTTTATGGATGCAAAGGATGATTGCTTTTTGGTGGATATCCGGCCAACAAATAAAACTGGTCAACAGGCACTGGATCTGATGACAGCTCCAAACAAAAAATACACCGGGAAATCCAATATCAAAGATCTATCAACAGCATATTACATGACAAAGAATCTTATCGAAGCGATCAACGGGGAAGACGAAAACTCTTTCATAAATCGCTGGGGCGGCGAGATTCTTTTTGACAATTACACTATTACAATAAATGACCATGTAGGACAAAACAGAGGAATGGAAGTCTTATACGGAAAAAATATTGCCCAGGATGGAATGAAAGAGGATGTGGACATCAGAGAAGTTGTGACGAGGATTATTCCGAAAGCTTACAATGGGTACATGATCGAAGGCAATGAACCCTGGGTAGATTCTCCTTTGATCCAAAAATACCCTACAATCCATTATGGAGTAATAGCATTTGAGGATGTGAAAATGGAGGAAGATGCTTCGGAGGACGATGAAAAGAACGGAGTGATCATCTGCAAAACCAAAGAAGAGTTAAAAAAAGCACTGACAGAAAAGTGTAAAGAACAATATGAACTGGGGATAGATAAGCCGAAAATAAACTTATCGGTAGATCTTGTGCTGTTAAAAGACACAGAACTGTACAAAGACGTGCAGGATTTGGAAGAGGTGCAGATTGGTGACACGATACATTGCAGGCATAAAAAGTTGGACATTACAACGGATGCAAGGGTAATTAAGCTGACTTATGATTCCATCCAGAAAAAAGTGGCAGAAGTAGAACTGGGAGATTTTAAGTACGACTATTTTGATGATGTGTCAAGTATGACGAATCGTGTAGAGAGTGCGATCCGCCCGAATGGAAGCGTTGTTGGAGAGCAAGTACAAGGAATTTTGGACGGAGTTAAGACGCAAATGCAAATCCAAAGCAGCAAAGCGCATAAGACGACCAAAAAGGCATTTTTAGCAGAAGACATTGATCCGGACAGCGAAACCTACGGAGCGATGTGCTGGGGAAGCATGGGACTCATGATTGCAGATTCCAAAAATCCTGACGGAAGCTGGAACTGGTCTACGTTTGGAACCGGAAAAGGATTCTTCGCGGATTATATTGTTGCAGGGACAATGCTGGCTGATCGTATACGAGGAGGTGTTTTGGAGATAGGTGGGCTTGATAACAAGTCAGGAGTTTTCAAAATGCTTGATGGTCAAAATAATACAATGACATTAATGGATAATTCGGGAATTCTATCGAAAGGACGAATAAAAAGCGCTGACGGAGAAGGACGTGCTGTAACAATTTGGCAAGGAAAGATTTATACGGAGAATGAAAAAGGAGAGCTTTGTGGACTTATAGAGTACAGAGAGGATGGGATGTATTTACAAAGCTATGGAGGAATAAATTCTGCTATCCATTTAAAAAAAGACGGATCAATGACATTAGCAGCAAAAGAACAGATGCATATAACCGCAAAAAAAATAACAACAGCTGCTGGAGAAGGAAAAACTGGAACAGCGGTGTTTTCGAACGGAACACATCTGAAATTTGATAAAGGAATTTTAATAGGCGGAGTAACGAAAGAAGGTGCGTTTTAAGGGCATGGACAATCGGTAACTTTTACTTGCAGATGTCGCAGATGCAGGGGAACGCCCAAGAGGTGCTTGCATTCCTGGAAGCGAGGGGATGGAGTTTAAATGCGATTGCGGGATTGTGTGGGAACATGCAAAGTGAGTCGAATATCAATCCTGGAATTTGGCAGAGTTTAGCAGAAGGAAATTATTCTGGAGGATTTGGCTTGGTACAATGGACACCAGCAACAAACTACACCAACTGGGCGGGGGCGAATGGATACGGGATCACAGATCCAAATGGACAGCTCACATGGATTGATTCCGTAACAGTTCCGGCCGGGCAGTGGATTCCAACTGGAGCATATCCTTTATCATTTGACCAGTTTAAAGTAAGCGGAGAATCACCAGAATACCTCGCATCTGCATTTCTCAAAAATTTTGAGCGCGCAGGTGTGGAAGTAGAACAGGCGCGAAGGCAGCAGGCTCGCTACTGGTATGATTATTTGTCGCAGTATTCTGGCGGATCAGAAAAAATCAATGCAGCAGTTGATTGGGCATTGCAGATTGCAAATGATAATAGCCACGGATACGATCAGGGAAGTCGATGGGGGCCTGACTATGACTGTTCTTCGCTATTGATCCAAGCATGGGAAAATGCAGGAGTGCCAGTAAAGAGCGGAGGAGCAAGTTATACGGGTAATATGTACGACGTATTTATTGCGTGCGGTTTTACAGATGTCACATCAAGCGTAGATATACAAGGTGGCGGAGGAATGATAAAGGGAGATGTTTTGTTAAACATCCAAAACCATACCGCTATGCATATCGGAAATGGACAAGTTGTCCAGGCAAGCCAAAACGAGTTTGGCGGAATAACAGGAGGGCAGACCGGAGATCAGACTGGCCAAGAGATTGGAGTCACCTCCTACTACAACTATCCGTGGGATCGAGTTCTCCGCTATCCGGGAGGAACCGGCGGTGGAGGCGGCGGGGGAACCGGAGGAGCAATATTGCTAAGATGGATTCCGGGATAAGAAAGGAGAAAAAATGGAAGCGACGACAGTATTGGAGATGGACATAAGACGGGAAGGCATTATTCCAACTATCCAAGCGGTGCAAGCAGATAGCGGAAGAAGCGTGCGATGTCACATTGCAGGAATAACAGACATAGATGGAAGAGCAAGAATATATTGCAAAAAACCAAGCGGAAAAGAGACTTATACTGATGCAACTATTTTAAGCAGCAATTGCATAACATTTGAGCTTACAGATCAGATGTTGGCAGAAACAGGGAATACACTAGGGCAAATACAAGTTTTAAGCGCAAATAAGAATATTACGACATTCAAATTCAAAATAGAGGTGAGCGAGAATAAAATTATGCAATCGAGTATCACTTCTTCAGACGATTATAAGGCACTGATAGAAGCACTGAGAAAAATTGAAAAATTTGATCCTATTGAAATTACTAACGAAGAGATTGATGCCCTTGAAAGTGAGGCGAGCATGTGATTGTAATTGATTGCAAAACAGAAGAATATGCAAAAGAAAGCTTAAAGCAATGGGATTACGGCCAAGAGGTATTGCTCACAGGTCTTGAAATCCAAACAGAAACAATAGAAGTACACTTTGCTCTACGCGGCGAAAATGAAGCGCCGATTGTGATTGGGACGGTAAAAGACGGAGATATAACCGCGAAAATCCCAAATGAATTGTTGAGAGCAGGGAAAAACATAATAGTTTATGTTTATGTAACTGCGCCGAATTTTGGAAAAACAACTTATGAAGCGGAAATAGAAGTAAAGAAGAGAGCCAAACCGAAAGATTATGATGCTCCGGATGAACAAGATTTATTGCGTCAGATTATTTCGGAATTGGATACAAAAGCAGATGACATAGAATTAGAAGGAAATGAGTTGCAATTAATGTCGAAGAAGAAGGGTATTGGGTCTAAGATCAGGCTCCCTTCAGGAGGTGGAGATGTAACAAGCATCACAAATCAAGAAATTGATGAAATTATGAAAGGAGAATAGAAAAATGACAAAGCAAAAAGCAACAGCAGCTGCTGTATTAGCAGGAGGAAAAAAGTATCTGGATCAGGAAGGTCTTGCACACTTAGTACAGAAAAACGATGAAAGATATGTACGGCAAGAGGAAGGGAAAGGGCTATCAAAAAATGACTTTACGGACGAATACAAAAAGATTGTGGATGATTTAAACTATAAGAAAATTACAATTAACAGCATGACAGCCACGAATAGTAGTAATGAGATTGGAGCAACAGTAGCGGCGACAGATGTTGTATGGACTTTGAGTAAGGAACCAAAAACGCAGAAAATTAAATTCGGATCAGAAAACGAAGAGGTTTTAAACAACAGCCTTAGAAAGAAAAATTACACCGGAAAAGCAATCAAAACAAACACAAACATCGTGCTGACTGTAACAGATGAAAGAGATGCAATTGTAACAAGAACAGTAGGAATTACATTCCAGCCAAAAGTATATTGGGGCAAAAGCAACAAAGAGCAGCTGGAAAATGCAGATATTCTTGCGCTGGAAGGATCTGCACTTGCATCGGGAAGAACAAGAAACTTTACGGTGAACGCTGGAGAAAGCGAAAAGATAGTGTACGCAATACCTTCCTCTTTTGGAACTCCTACGTTTAATGTAGGCGGCTTTGATGGCGGATTTAAGAAGCTTAAGACATTATCATTTACAAACGCATCAGGTCATACTCAAAATTATGATATTTGGGTATCTGTAAACGCAGGACTTGGATCAACAGCAGTGACAGTAAAATAAGGAGGTTAAAACATGGCACAAAGTATTGAAGGTGGAGTTGTAATCGTAAATACTTTATCCACAAAAAATAATGGAGATTATCCCCTGTGTATGGCAGAAAGCGTGCAGCTCTCAGAAGGGAAATCAGTGGAACAAAAAATTGGAGAACTGGAAGCAGGAGCAGGAAATGAAGCGATTTCAAATGAAGAAATTGACGGTTTATTTTAAGGGAGATCAAAAATGAATTATGAAGAAGCCGGGATAAAAATGATTTCCGAATTTAAAAAGAAAATGCAGGAAAGTAGGCTTAATAATAAGTATTTTGACAAGAAAGGAGCATTGCTCCTTTCGACTCTTGCGTATCTAAATGGAATACATGCCGCAGGAGCAATTACAACAGAAGAAATGGTAAAAATTAAAAGAAAAATGATTGAAGTAATAAAAGGAGAATAAAAATATGGCAAAATTTTTAGACTTAAGTGGATTAACACGAGTAATTAGCAAAACAAAAGAACTGATAAATAGTCGTCTAAACGAAGAAGTAAAAATTAAAGTAGTAAAGGTTAATGGACAGCCATTAAACCCTGATGGAAGTAAAGTGGTTAATATAGATCTATCCACTTATGCGATTAAAACGGAAGTGACACAAGAAATTGCGAAGGCGGTAAGTGGCATCCAGGGATTTGATGCGCAGGTCGTAGAAAGACTTCCGGAATCAGGGAAAAAGGGTATCTTGTACTTGGTGGCAAATAGTGGAAATGGACAGAACGTCTATGACGAGTATTTGTGGGTTACAGACAAATTCGAAAAATTGGGCACTCGCGAGATTGATTTAACTGCTTATGCAAAAAAATCAGAAATTCCCACCAAAGTAAGCCAGCTGACAAATGATAGCGGATTTCTGACAGCAGTACCAGAAGAGTATGTGACAGATTCGGAATTGTCACAAAAGGGGTATGAGACAACACGGTCCGTGGATGGAAAATTGCAAAACTATGTTAAGACTAGCGATCTTGAGACGATTACAACGGGAGAGATTGATTCACTGTTCCAGGGATAAGGAGGTGAAAACAAAGGAAATATTTATCATTAGACGGATTAAAATATTTTTATAACAAATATATATCCGGGAAAATTGCGAATGACATCCGATTAGTAGATGAGAAAATAGGAAATTTAGCACAGCTCACAACATCGGTAAAGACCAACATAGTCTCTGCTATAAATTCGATAAAGACAGAATTAGGAAGTGTAGTAACAAAAAGCATGATGTCCAACCAGCAGACCAACAACACAGGAAAAGTCCCGACAAGTGCTTTGGTATACAACATGCAGCAGGCAATCACGAAATTAAATAATGACTTAACTAAAAAAACATACAGCCTTACAAATTTAAAATGGAGCAATCCAGCCTACTCCGTCGAAGTCATCGGAAGAGTAGTGTATATTTCTTATCGAGCAATAGTGACAGAAGCTCAAGGTAAGCATGAATATCAAATTGCCACTTTGCCGAGTGAGGCACGCCCTACAAAAGAAAAACGATGCTCTGCATGGTCTGCAGATGGGACGGGAGAACGGATTGCATGTTCGCTTACAATCAAAACTGATGGAACGATACATTTTATCGCTGCAAAAGCGTTTGTAGAGGCAGGCTTTACAGTGGCATATCCTCTTTAAAAATTGCTATTTAAATAAAAAAAAAGAAAGGAAAAGAATATGGAAAAAGTAAAATTTGGAACAGAAAAATTTGAATTGACTGTAAATGGTGTAGATCCATTTACAAAAGGAATGCTTACATTAAGCTTTATTCCCGCGGGAAAAACTTTGAAAGAAGTAGAAGACTTATTGCTGAATCCGCAGAATACCAAGCGGATTGAAGTACTAAACGAACAGAATGAGACAGAACAGGTATTAGTTGGATATGAAGATTTAAAGATCTTAAAGATTACTAAAGACCAGGAACTGGAATACCTCTCCGAAGAAGGAGTAAGAAGAGATGTCATCACGGCAGTCTTAAAAGAAAAAAGTTTAAAGGAGAGTGTAACAAACCTGGAGAAGGGGCAGCAGACCCAGGACGGAGCAATCGCAGAACTTGCGGAAATCGTTGGAACAATGGCAGAAGGAGGTATGGCATAATGGTGGCTTTTTATGTGGACAAGATCAAAAACAAAATCGTGAATCCAGACACAAAGCAGGCATGGAAGCTGGAAGATGTACCCAATCTGTGGAGGGGAAAAACAGAAAAAGCATTGGCAGAGTAAAATGCTTAGGAGTTATGTGCTGCCAGTCAGCTCATAAAGGGAAAAAGAAAGGAAAGTGAGGGAAATGAAGAAGAACATGGAAAAATTATTTAACAACTTAAGTA
>PPYF01188236.1_pt1 | contig 27267 bp, 25 predicted proteins | sample 1559871 | NCBI WGS metagenome assembly PPYF01 (sample SAMN08240021, study PRJNA423297) | Human gut metagenome, whole genome shotgun sequencing project. | reverse complement strand
TTTTTGTCATGTGAGTCACCTCTGACTGAGAGTTTACTCACTTAGCCGCGTGTCCACTATTGCTGGGTAAGATCATATTACATGAACAGGCCGAATTCCGGGTTACTGGTATGACACCCCAAGATTTTGTTAACAAAATAGTTCAGAGTATTCCGGGACTTGCTAACGACCATCGACTATTTGTTAGTTTGCGAGATCAACTTCCGCTGCTGGCAGAAGCTGCCCCTGGCCCTTTCCTTGATGCCCTTGAGCAATTGCTTAAGGGCAATGGGGAAATGATTGCTCCAATATTCAATGAAGATAAAGGGCTGTTAACTCCTCGAAGTCATTATCATGGATTAAAATGGGCATTGGAAGCCTTGGCTTGGGAACAAACATATCTATTACGCGCTGCAATCTGTCTTGCAAAACTCGCTGTAATAGATCCCGGAGGAACTTACTCAGATCGCCCTCTTAATAGTTTAAGAACCATTTTTCTGGCATGGTCTCCTAATACATGGGCACCAGTAAAAGTTAGAAATGCAATTATAAAAAAAATTATCACTATTGTTCCTAGTATTGGGTGGAGTTTGTTACAAAATCTCCTTCCTCGCTCCCATGATACCTCTGATCAAAACCAAAAAATGAAGTTCAGAGAGTCGGATAAAGATGTAGAAAAACTAACGTGGGGCGTTGTTTGGGAGGGGCAAATCTTTATTATCCAAGAAGCAATTAAACTTGCAGGTATACTCCCAACAAGATGGGAAATCCTAATCTCTCATTTAAGCTCATTCCCTGAGAATGCAATAGATGAAACACTTTCTCATCTTGAACTTTGCCTTTCTCAACAAACTGAAGAGGATCAGTTCATCGTATGGGAGGCTTTGCGTCATGAGTATTCTCGCCATAAAAAATATTCAGATGCGAACTGGGCATTTAAATTTGAGTCTATGGAAAAAATAGCGAAAATACTTGATAATTATAAACCAATTGACATGGTTAGAGCCAGTTTATGGATTTTCAATGATTGGGATTCTGATATTGAAGAGTCAATTGAAAATGCTGGCGGAATTTTTTCTTCTGTCGAAGAAATGCGAAGTGAAAAACTTAGGGAAATATACTTTACTTTAGGTTTGTCTGGGGTGAAAGACCTTTTTCAACAAGTTAATAATGTTTTTATTGCAGCAAGGCATATATCAGCACTCTCGTTGGATGAAGAAAAATTAAATGATTTGTTTGTAATGCTTATTAACAACAAAAAAAATATTGATGAAGTTTGTGGGTTGTTAATGCAATATGGTGTTGAATGCTTTGGTGCTGAATGGCTTAATAAAATAAAAGTGTATTTTAAACAGTTTAAAATTACCCCTGATAGGGCTGGGAAAATCTTAGCATCGTTAAGAGACTCACAAGAGATATGGAGCATTATTGAAGGGTTTGAAGATAACATCAACGAAAAATATTGGTTGCAAAAACAACCCATTGCAATGATGGGTAAAACTTCGGATTTATTTGTTCTTATGGATAAATATATAGAAAGGGGCCGGGGTCTTGCTGCTATTATATCAGCAAATCAACGCCTTTCTGAGATTCCATCTACAACACTTTTATATCTTCTAGATATAGTCGTTAAAGAAATAAATAGCCAGGATATCCAATTTGATACAATGCTATCGTACTATGTAAAAAAAGTTTTTGATGAACTCAAACAACGTAACGATGTTTCTGAAACAGATTTGGCATTTAAAGAAATGACCTACTTGCCTTGTTTTCCGGATAGCGATGAGCCACTTATCCTGCATCGTCTAATGATGAAAAAGCCAGAGGTTTTTATAGAAGCAATATGTATTGTATATCGTAGTGACGAAGATGAACAAACAGAACCATCGGAGTTGGAAGTTAAAAGAGCTACTTCTATATACAGATTACTTGAAAAATTACGAATACTACCAGGGCAGATAGACAATGAAATTGATCAAGATAAACTTGAAGATTGGTGTGAGAATGTACGCCATTTAGCAAAATTGCATCATCGCCAAGAAATCACTGATCATGTAATAGGAAAAATTCTGGCACATGCCCCTAATAGCTCAGTAGATAATTCCTGGCCACATGAAGCAATTCGGCACATCATTGAAATATTATCTTCTGATGAGTTAGAGCAAGGTATACAAATTGGTAGGTACAATAAAAGGGGGGTATTTGCTCGTATGCGTTACGAAGGTGGAAACCAAGAAAGGATATTAGCTGAGCAGTACCGAGAATGGGCAAATTCAATGCCCCACTGCGTCCGTACTTCTGCAATGCTATTTAGAATCGCTGACGAATGGGAATACTCAGCAAAAAACGCAGATATTCGAGCCGCAAAGGCTGATTTAAAATAGAAAGATTCAAAACCAAAATTAGAATAAATCATAAAAACCCTGCTTAAGAGCAGGGTTTAACTTCTTTCAGCGTCATTTAAAATTGCAGACCTTCAGGTTAATCTACCCAAAAACAGAACGGGTTTTAGCTACGACATGTCATCCAACTAACCGCATTGCCTTTATCCCTCCTTCAATCATACTACCGTGATCTGCAGCCATCACAAAATCAGCCCACCACTGCATCATAGGCCGTCGCTGCTCAAGATAATCACTACGGTTATACGCACGACGAACCTCATTCTTATCCACATGAGCAAGTGCAGCCTCAATAACATCAGGTGGAAATCCCTGCTCATTAAGGGCTGTACTGGCGATAGATCGCAGGCCGTGTGAAACGAGCACCCCACCAAAACCTGCGCGTTTTAGCGATGCGTTTACGGTCTGACTGTTCATCGGCTGGTTTGGCTTGATGCGGCTGGGAAAGATAAATTCTCGATTTCCACTTAACGGCTTCATCATCTCTAGTATCGCAATTGCTTCATCTGACAATGGAACAGTATGGTCGCGGTTCATTTTCATGCGTGCTGCAGGAATCTTCCACTCTCGCGCTTCTATGTCTACCTCTTCCCAGAGAGCTTCAGCCGCTTCGGCAGGGCGGGTAATAGTAAGAAGTTGCCACATGAACAGGCAGCGTGTGGAAAGGCTAATGCTGGCTGTTCGCATCGTCTGCATTAACTGAGGTAGCTGATCCGGTCGAATGCTGGGCATGTTCTTTTTCTGAGGCTTCTCGAAGGCTTTACCGATATTAACGCTGGGAACAGCATCAATCAGCCCTGTGTTCTGGGCATAGATCATGACCTCATTAATACGTTGGCACAGGCGACGAACAGTTTCCAGTGCTCCTCTGGCCTGAACCGGTTGTACGGCCTGAACCAGTGTATGAGCTTTAATATCTGTAACGCTAACGTCGCCAATCGCAGGAAAGACGTCTCTTTCAAGAGAGCGCCAGATATCTTCCGCATAGTCCTCTGTCACACTGGCTTTCTTCACATTCCACCAACGTTCAGCTACGAGTTGGAAAGTGTTGGTTTTGGCTTCCAGCGAACTGCGCAATTGTTCTTGCTGATGTTCCTGCGGATCGATCTGTTTAGCCAGTAGTGAGCGGGACTCTGCACGGTAGTTTCTGGCATCGGCAAGGGTAACTGACGGGTAGGAGCCTATGCTCTTCTTTGCTCGTTTCTTGGTGACAGGGCGAATGTAGCGAAACTGCCAGATTTTACTCCCGCTGGATTTAATGAGTAGCTCAAGGCCATCGCCATCATAGAGAACGTAGTCCGCCTCCTTGGGTTTGGCTGATTCTATTTCTTTAACGGATAGAGGTTTGGTTTGTCTTGCCATTGCCGGGTTTCCATAGTTTTAGGCACCTCAAAAAACAATAAAGCTTTATGAGGTGCCTAACAAGGTGCCTAAAAGGATCGGATTTAATTAGTTTTCTTCGGACTTCGCGGGACAAATTGAGGGCACAAAAAAGCCCGCAGGGCTTGCGCCGTGCGGGCTCTTAGGACTTCATCGGATGACTCTGGTAATCATCGATGGAGAATTTTGGGCTGGCGTCCCTGTAACTAGATATCTATTTAATTGAATTTTCTAGATAACTGTTGTTTCTGACTTTACCTTTGGTTCTATAAAGGAACCATAAATCGTAACGGCATAATCCCCTGAAAATAGTCCGTTAGCAGACTGTATCAAAAAATAACAAACCTCTTGGTTCAACTTCCTGATGGCATCTGAACTCATTTCATTGGTCTTCCTTTAACATGTCGATTACGTTAGCTACATACATTAAGTCTAATGCATGTTGGAGATCGTTATGAAAAACTGGTCAGTTGAGCAGACGAGAGAGGTGAAGAAGTGGCTGGATATTGATACATATCGCGGATTCGAAGAGCTTCCGCTTATACACCTCTACCATGAATTACTGGCAAGGACATTGTTCTTCAAACCATATCATGAAGAATTTGAAGCAGAAGCCGTAAGGCTCTACATCGACAGGATCTTCACTGGAAAGCCCTTTCTCATCACAGAAAAGCATCTCGGCTATCTCACAAGAGAGGATACTCTTTACCAGCCACCACACTTCTTTCTGACAACAACTGAAAGACTGGCGCAACTCAGTATTGTGGGACTACGAAATTCACTTTTCTTCTGGGAGGGAGGGGATGAGTACTCGGTTAACCGTGAATTCCTCGAAAGCCCTGTATCAGAGTCCCTACCTCGCCTGTTCAGAGATACTGTCATGGTCGAAATCGACTTGGCGAATGGAACTGACGAGGAAATAGCTGAATCCCTGAAAGCCGCACTACCTCAGTGGCGTAAGGTCAGAGGCATTGAGGCTGACACTACTGACTCGATCCGCTTTGGTTATGGAACGATTAAGAAAATCATCAACTACAGACTCATTCCCATGATCGACATCCTTGTATGGTCAACGCTGCACAATGTTCGGATATCAGAAGACCGTCTTTCACGCCTCCTTTACACAGACGATGATGATGAAGAACAGACCCGCCTTAATCACCAAATTCGGGACACAGACAGACCCCTTGCTCTGAAGGCCGCGAGTATACCTTTCATCCGACAGTTTCATCTGTTCATCAACAAAAACAGCCATCTCAAAAACATCAGAGTTTCAGACGTGATGAAAATCGCTGATTCTGACTAAGGCCAACCTCCATTAGCTCTGGAATTCCCAGCTTCGGTCTCTTTCCCGCTGATTCATTCGTATAGTCGTTTCCATCAAAATGAAAGAAGAGGAAACGACTATGAATCAGCACAACACCCGTCTTATTCGCCTCCCTGAAGTTCTCAATCGAACCGGTTATGGTAAAGCCTGGATCTATCATCTAATCAGCAAAGGATGTTTCCCATCACCAGTAAAAATTGGATCTCGTGCAGTTGCTTTCGTTGAAAGTGAAGTGGAAGAGTGGATTCAATTAACTATCGAAAATTCAAGAAAGCATGTCTCCTGAAATAAAATTACAGCCTTCTTATTTTTTGAAGATTAATTCTCAAATTAGTAAAGTTTATATCTTAACAAAACCTATATTTAACGTAATTCTTTACGTTTTTTCAGGCAGAGCTTACGCCATAGGTATTCAAAGGTGGTTTCTTAATATCGGGTATGGATACTATCTACTAGCCGTACCTGTTTCTTTCACGTGAAAGAAATTTTTTTAAATACTTAAATTCATTATAAATAAAGCCATATATAACAAAAAAAATTTGCAAAATTTAAATTGATAAAATAAAGATAAGCCGTAGTGATTACTAAATGTAAAGTTTTCGGAGGGTTATTATAATGTCATATCAAATAAAAAAATTTGTGATGAGCAATGGCGAACGAGGATGTTTGGTTCTCGATAAAGAAACACAGTTGCCTGTTTATTATCAAAATCTCTATCTTACAACCAATGTCAGGAATAGAAGTGCGACCGCATCAACGATGGAGATAGTTGCAACAAAATTACTAATACTAAGCAATTTCCTCAAAAGCAGGAAAATAAATATAATTGATAGGATTGAAATTAAGGAGTTCCTAAGTGTAGCAGAAGTGGATGACCTGATCCGTTATGCAAGGCAGAGATTTGATAAGCAAAAGATTACAAATGTAAGATTAATAAAAGGGTATCAGATTGCAAGAAGAACTTTCGGTTATAGAATTCATGTTTTTTCGAGCTATCTTAATTGGCTGTGCGGTTTACTTCATTCTATTAAGGGAATTCATGCTAGATATGAAGTCGAGAGTTTCATAGAAAGTATTAGAGCACATCTCCCGCTAAATAAATCTCTTAGCATGAATGACAGAAAAGATAAATCACTGAGCAAAGAAGAGATAAAAAAACTGTTTGAGTTATTAGAAATTGAAGGAAGCCAAAATCCTTTTCAGAAGGATGTTCAAGTGAGAAACAGACTCATTTTTACCTTACTATTGAATTGTGGTTTAAGAGCAGGAGAGCTATTAAATCTAAAAGTTAATGATTTAAATCCTAGGGATTACACACTAAGTATTTTCAGAAGACATGATTGCATTGAAGATCGAAGGCTGAATCAACCTTTAGTCAAAACTGGTGAAAGGGAAATTCCCTTGTCGGACGAGTTAGCATTGGAGATTTTGGATTACATAAATAACTATAGAAATAAATACACCAAAAAGAAGAAGCATGACTTCCTGTTTGTTACACACAGTTCATGTAAAACAGTTGGAGAACCTTTATCTGTTTCAGCATATGAAAAGATAATTTCGACTATTAAAAAATCAAGCCCGGAATTAAAGAATTTATCAGGTCATAAATTGAGACACTCCTGGAACTATTTCTATTCAAGTGAAATTGATGATTCGAATTTAGATATCAGCCGAAAATCAGGTTTGAGGTGCTATCTCATGGGGTGGTCAAAAGATTCAAAGATGTCAGAAAATTATAACTTCAAACACATATCAATGAAAGAAAAGGAAGTTATTGGAAGAGTTTATGACTCTTTGAGGAAAATAACTAAAGGGGAATGAAATGAAAACAAGCACTTTAAAAAAAGAGAATGTAGTTTTTGCAATGATGAAGGGGTATAGGTTCAGGATTTCAGATAATAAATGGCAATTAGATATAAATAATTGTGTTTGCCCACATAAGGTTGCCGATAAAATGCCAGGGTCGATGCGTGTTGGTTATCTTAATACCTTGGCATATTTTTCGTCTGAATATAGTGCAGGCTACATAAAGAATATAAATCACATCTTTAGCCAATGGCTAAGATTGATGGATCTTGAAATGATTAATTCCAAAGCGGTTTATCAATTTAATGTTAGCTTAGGCCCTGAGAAAAACTATAAGCTAAATTCAATAAAGAACTTTCTTAGTAAATGGAAAAAACTCGGTTATGAAGGAGTAGATAACTCAGCTCTAAGAATGCTGGAAAAAATAACCATTAAACCTAATTTAACAGGGGAAGCCGTTAAACGAAGAGATCCGAATAGTGGACCACTAACGGAAGAAGAGCTGAAAATCATACTTGAAAGTATCAGGAAATTGTTGAAAGAAGATAAAATCCCTCTGTTTATGTATTGCTACGTTATTCTATTAGCAACAACGGGAAGGAGGCCATCACAGCTAACTTCGTTGAAAGCGAAAGATCTCATCAGAACGGAAGAGGGTTGTTTTCTAAATATACCGAAAGTAAAACAAAGGAAGAACTTCAGAAGTGAGTTCAGCATGATGAGAATCGACGATAGCCTGTATGAGGAACTTATAACCTTGATTGATCTGAACAAGAAACATATCGAAGATAGGGTCAAGAGGAAAATTAGTCATTTAAAAAATGAATTACCTATACTCATGGACATTAAACAATATGTATTAATTGATACTGGACGAAGTTTAGATACCATCATGACAACTGATTTTTTACATATGAAGAATTCTTTTATCTCAAACAGACTAAATAATTTGACTACTAAATTCAACATTGGGTCATCAAGTAATAACGGCCCTATACGGATTAATGCAAGACGATTTAGGTATACCCTGGGAACTCGTTTAGCAAAGGAAGGTGCATCAGTTGAAGTAATAGCTAAAGCATTAGACCATAAATCTATAAACTCTTCAGGGATATACGTAAAAAATTGTCCAGACAATGTTCATGATATAGACAAGATGCTCAATCCTTTTTTTGAACCGCTATCAAAGATATTTCTTGGAGAAGAACAGTCAAAAAACAAGAAGCTCTTTACTGAATATATTTTAAATTCGTTCGGATTTTTTAATGATAAAAATGATCAAATTGAATGTTTCACTTGTAAAAACTTTAGAGCCTGGAGTTCCCAATGACCAATATCATACTATTCGAGCCAGCCAATGCTAATAATCCGAGTTTAAATGTTGATGAATTTATTGAATTTTGTAAGAGTAATATTTTCAACTCGAAGTTAGCGATTTCATGGAAAAGCAATGTATGGAAGAGATATTATAGATTCAATAAATTTGACATGAACAATAATCGAAATAGCAAAGATAGATTAGATGGTAGTTTCATTGATTTTGCTAAAGCTTATATGTTTCATATTCACTCGTTTAACAGGTCAAAGTCAAACCAAAATACTTTGTCAATGTTGAAAATCATTGAGTTTGTTTTATTGAAATTATACGGAGAAGCTAATATTATTAAGTGCAATAATATCATATTTGATGAATGTGCAAGGTTAGCATCTGCCAAATATTCAAAAGTACAAGCAGTTGGAATTGGTAAAGAACTTGAGAAACTATGTTTATTCTTAACAGGAAACAGAATGACGACTTCATCATACTTTTTCTGGGTAAATCCGTTAAGACATAAAATAACTCAGAGCTGGAAAGGTTATGAACCTTCACTCGAAGGACACTCAAAACTACCAGACATAAAATCTGTAATAGCTATTGCTGAGATTTTCTCTAAAGATGAAAGCCAATTGTCTACGAGGGACATTTTCACTACTTCTGTTCTTACACTACTAATGTGTGCTCCAGGAAGAATTTCAGAAATTTTAAGTCTTCCAGCAGATTGTGAGATTACTGAAAAAGATGACAAAGGCATTGAACGATATGGTTTAAGATTTTTTTCCGCAAAGGGTTATGCTGGGGATATTAAATGGATTCCTACAGTAATGGTCCCTATAGCTCAAAAGGCGATAGCTCGATTAAAAAAACTGTCCAACCATGCAAGGTTTGCCTCAAGAACAATGGAAGGCCAAGGCACTGAGTCATCCAAGTATGCACTCATTACCACAAAGCCTCAGAATTTTCCTTGGTATGATGAAGAAAAAAGAATTAAATATTCAAATGCTTTATGTCTTTTATTTGATAGGCAACTGTGTCAGAAGACAAGAAAAGATTTTACATCTTTTTTCAGACCCACGGCTGAGTTTTTTAGAATGGATATTAATGCTGTTGCAAGTATTAAAGGCACAACAAACCTGTTCAAAAGACACGGCTATATCAATGAGGATGGTATTCCCTATTCTATTAGAACTCATCAATTAAGGCATCTATTGAATACTTTTTCTCAAATTAATGGCATGGATGAGTTTAGTATCGCTCGATGGTCTGGAAGAAAGTTGGTCTCACAAAATGTTTCCTATGATCACCGATCACACTTACAAATGACTAAGCTCATAAGAGAAAAAACGACAATCGAGGCAAGTAATAGCCATAGGAAAAAAGAAATAGCTATCATGGACATAACTGATTTCGATTCATTGAATGATGGAGCTGTGCTCGTTACTAAGTATGGTTACTGCAAGCACTCATATGCTTTTGACGTATGCGGTTATTATCCAATACAAGACTCTGGAAAGGATGATGATCGACTATTGGTAATTCATAATAAAATTATTGAAAAAACTTATGATGATAAAAATGATGGGAATGTCAATGCTGAAAAATGGTATGAGTTTCAAAATAAAATTATAAAAGGAGAGTAAATGGCTAAACATATTACTGGTTATGATGAAAAAAGCATAACAAATGTTATAAATAACTGGAATAAAGATGAGAAGCTAACCTGGGATGCTTTATGCGACAAGTTAGTAAAGATCATTGGTAAGAGACCTTCAAGACAATCTTTAAGTAGTCATGTCAAGGTTTCGGATTGTTTTAATTCAAAAAAGAAGATTCTCAAGCTTGGTATTAAAAAATCATGTTCTATTAAACCTGCCAATTTAGAAATCGCTTGTCAGAGAATAAAAAGGCTCGAAACTGAAAACGAAGCTTTGATAGCATTAAATAACAGATATTTAGAGCAGTTCAAGATATGGCTTTATAATTCTCATTTGAAGCAAATAACTGTTGAAGAGCTTAATAGACCCTTGCCTGTAAAAGATATTTAAATATAATTTGATAGGTTTTAACTATTGACATCATTAATAATTATGATATTTCTTTAATTGTCAGGAAGACAAAAATAAATTGCAAGGATGCATATTATGAAAAAAATAAATATTAATCTCATGGAAAGGTATCTTCTTCTGCTTGATCGATTCGTTGATAAACTTACGGAATCAGGCTTTGAAGAACAGGAAATTATAGAGCAATCATATCTGTTTTGTGCCGGGTTTTACATTAAATACCAGCCTGAAATAGAAAAGCTAACTTTTTCAAACAGGGAGGTCGTTTTAACCTTTCTGCTACTTTCATATTATAGTCATATAAATAAACTGGATGATAATTTGATCAACAAAGAGCGTATGAAGCATGTATGTTCTTCATTGATTAACTTTATAGTCAGTAATGGTAGCCGAACAGAGAAAGTCTATGCTAATGAGAAAAAGAAATATGAGGCTTCGACCCTAAAAAGAGAATTATCCATCAAAGAGAAGAAAAGAAAATATGGATTGTGATTATTTTAAAAGCCCGTAGTAGGAATCTACGGGCTAACTCTTTGTTGCTTATAATTTTTAGCTTTTTACTAAATCGATAAGATTTCTGAGTTCATGATCAAACCTCTCGCTTCTTCTTTTAATCCATTTAATACAAACGAAACTTCCGATCCTTGAGAGGAAATATGTAAACAACATATACTTGTGTTCATCCCACACATATCCGTCTTTGAATCCTACGAGCAATGAACAAAATGCAATGAATGAAGCCATGCAGAGCAAAGTGAAGAGAATATAAAACCACTTCGGAACAGGCATTGCTCTGAAGAAAGATGCCGTCGAAGCATTATGAAATAGCATTGTCAGAAAAGCGGGGATAATAATGGTTTTCCTTTTTAAGTTTACCTCGTTTTCACCTGTGTTCTTATTAATAATTAGGGCATTATTATGAACATAACATGAGCTATTTTTACCATACTGACGAAGCTCGTATTTATGGATAGTGTGTGAACTTCTGAACGGGATACCGTAGTCGGGAATCTGCCTCTCATCCCCAGCGTTGCTTTTTACCGAGATCTGGTTATTGCCTGGGTTGGAATCAATGACAGTGCCAGAGAAAGTCTCAACAAACGTGTAAGTTTCACCAAAAAGATCAAACCTGGGGGCCGTAATCTCTGCTTTCCGACGATCAGAAAGACTAACGTTGACTTCTTCATTGCGGTGTTTCGTGGTGGAGATACTCATACAAGTTCCTTTGTGTTAGATGTGAAATTCATATTCGATGTATGAAGAAATCAGGGACTACAGATGAGATGGTATCTGCCATTTCAAAACCTGCATGTTAGTTGACTACGTAAATAGGCTAGTTAAATCAGTCTGTTATATTTTTTGGTGTGAAATCACATTTTGACTGGGTTTACAGGAAAGGCAAATCACTTGTACCGATCGATTAAAGATTAATGATAGATATTGACTATCAACACTAGAATATCGATCGGTATAAACGATCGATTGATTGGCCTGTATCTATCAAAAAAGGCTTGCCAGCCCTACATTGAAAGCGAAGCTCTTCTGGATTGAGGTGCTGATACAATAAGATTTTTTTTGGGGAGAGGCGTTATCTCTATCACTCTCACGCCAGTGATGGTTTTGTATTTTAGAGGGCGTTTAAGGGTTGGGATTTTGAGGTTTTTGAAGATGGTAATAATGGTATTGAGATAGGGGATGGTTTCTAACCATCTGAACATTGAAACCATATAGCTTCGCTTAGAGGCTTCTTTTACCGCTTCGGTTGCAAACGCTCCTTGAGCACCAGCGCCTGGTTCTGAGTGAAGCTGTTTGACTGAAGCGTTAGTGAATTCGTCCTGACAAGCAGCTCGGTTATCGAGGATAAGTGCTTCTATGGGGCGGTTAACGTATTCTGTCATGATTTCAGGAGCATCTGTAGTTATGGCCATATCATGAGTTGCACTAACAGATGTTTCTCTGACAGAGGATTTCAGTTTAAACAGGAAAGCATTATCGCGTTCCGGCTGATAATCGAGTTTGTCCTGTAAAGCCGTCCAGGAATAGCCTTTGCCAAGCTGAGATGCTTTGAAAGCAATCCCGTCGTATTCGAATGAGAAGCCGTTCATGCGTCCGGTAGAAGCGATGTTCGGGATTGCTCTGATGTTTTGTGCGACAAGCTGATGCACAAACTCAGTGGTTGACGGTTTATCGGCAAGGAATACTTCCAGAGCGTTTTGGATGATGGTTTTCGGGCATAGCTCACCAGTCCTTTTCTCCATCATCAGTTCATTACGGGATTTTTTGAGCTTCGGTTTAGGTGAGGGCGCTGCTGGAGATGCTTTCGATCCTTTGGTTCTTGTCAGATTGTAATCTCTTTCAAGTTGCTGAACTATTCTCGTGCTTGCCAGGTTCTCATTCCTGCCGAGGTAGAGCTTTCCGGCATCAAGAGACACTCTGCTGGCGATGATATGGATGTGCTGGCCATCTTCGTCGTCATGTAGGACGTAGCATCTGAGATGCGTTTCAGAGAAGTCCATACGCTTCATGTAGTCATCAGCGATGATTGCCCATTCTGAATTTGTTAACGCTTCGTTCTTCGGCAAACGAAGCGAATTGTGCCATACCGCTTTAATGACTTCTGGACGAAGCGCTTTAGTCGCATTGAATTCTGCAATCAACTCTCCGACATCGCTTCCATCCATGTTCCCGCCAATCACTATCGGATCTTTTTTATGATGAGAAGCTGGTTTTAATGCGTAAAGCACTACACCAGCGAAGCTCTTACCCCTGCGGATTTTTTGCATTCCCTTCATTGGCAGACCTTTACAGGTCAGCGGTAATTAAATGCAAGCGAAGCTCTGAGACATGACGCTTTACGGCGAAGAGTTCAGTTTGCGTCAGAGAGCTTTCATAGCTCTTGCTATCAAGGTGAGCCACAAGCTTGTTCAGCTTCTGCGAAATCTCACCAAGGGTTTTCCAGGCTTCAATATTGATAGCTGGAACGACAGCAGGAAGTTTATTAAGTAAAGATAAGCGAAGCCACTCGCCTTTACGATGACTGCCACGTTTCTCATTGAGAAGCGTTAGCTCTTCATCATTTAATCTGACACTGACGCAATGAGAACGAAGCTGATTGTGTGAGAGCTTCGCTTCGTTAACGCTTCCATTACGGGAATGTTTACTCACAACGATCTTATTAAAAGTATTATTTTCGACCATATAAACTCCTTTTCATATAATTAGATAAAAGCATATTCCTTATGCTTAATTTATTTATATTACAGAAGTAAATAATGTCAATGCAGTGTGTTGATTTTGCTTTTAATTTTTTTTCAACCGAAGGGCGAAAAAAAACAAGGGGAACTCGAAGAAGCAGCGTAGCGCTTCGATGAGTTAGCCCTTGCTTATTATCATTAAGGTTGACAAAAATTAATGTTGTTATATATCTAAATAAAAGGTTGTAATTTAATTTTATATATGAGGGTGGATAATGTGGAAAGTAAAAATGAATTAAAGTTATCTTGTGTTTATAAAATGTTAATCTCTAAATCTGAAGTGTTATCAGAAAAAGCTGATGGTGAAGCTGAATACAATGAAAAATTACGTTTAAGAAATATGGTTTGGTGGCTCGATAATAGAGCCACATGGATTGCTCACTGTATAGCTGCTATCGGTGATGTCTCAATTAATGAAGCAGTGATTGAACTTCAATTGATTATTACATCACCGTCCAAAGGGTGTTGTGGTGAAAACCCTTGGTCAAGAGGGTTAGAGTATCTGCAATCTGATAAATTAATAATGTGAGCCTATATTGCATTTTTTAATTCTATTTCTAACATTGTTGAGTCTATTACGCCACCTAATTCTGTTCCTCCTTTCCAAACGATTCCATTGTAAATGTAATACAATGGAGTTATTTCATTCTCATTTGGGTTTATCTTTAAAAAATAGTTTGTTTTTTTTGTTTTTATAAGATCAAATATAATTACATAAGGAAAATTCTTGCTTGTATTGATCATTTCATTGAATGTTTGTTCACTTGGATAATGAGTATTTATAACTTCAATAGCAACACAAGGTTCAAAAATAGACATTGAAAGTTTTTTAGTTTCCCCAAAAACATCATGCCTTACAATCGTAGTTGAAGACGTAATTCGGTTTATTTCTCGACCCCATGAATAATCCTCAAGAATAAATTTCGGTTCCCTTTCTAATTTGTGATCAATAAAAACACCAACCATAACTTTCCATTTTGTTTTCATTTTTAGGCTTTTAAGGATTTCATCTATTCTTTTATTATGTAATGGGTCGCTTTCAACATTAATCACCGTTCTGACTTGCGATTTATCTGGTGCATAAAAGTGAGGTTTTTTATTCTCTGGCAAACGCGGTCTTAACCTTACGGATTCTGAATCATCCATCAAGAATTCCGTTTTGGCAGTGTGCAATACATTTTTATAAATCAAATCTTCTGGTTTTATAAAACACTTGATACCATCTTTATAATAAATAGCTTGTTTATACTCTAACTTGCTCATTATTAAGTATACCCTTTTGTTGATTATGTGATTATGTGATTATGTGATTATGATTATAAATTTTGATCAAGTTTAAGCTTGATAAACATTATAAACAAATCACGAGTCTGTTCTAGCGGCAGATCATTAATTTCAATTTCATCGCCATGAAAAAAAGAATCTCTTATTTTTTTTAATTCTTTGAATTCTTTTATCTTATCATCTATCTCAGCAATGTTATAATATGATGCTAATAAGATAAATTTGTCCATTAGCCTATATTTTCCTTCCATCATAACAAACATTCGATCAATAAACTGCTGATTTATTTCTGGATTTTTGGTTTTCTCTTTAGCAAAGTCAATTAGTTTGTTGAAATTTTGTTTGAAATTCTTAGCTATAAAAATCTCTAAGCATGTCCAAGCGGAAATAAAACTATGTAATCTACCAGCCTCATCTGGTATAAGCGAGTTATGGAATAAATCTAATATCGATCCTAAATTTTCATCATTATAAAACTTTTTGGTCAAATAAATTATTGAGTCTAGTTCTCCTCTTGTCAGTTCACTCATCGTGGGGCCGTCAATAATTTTTGATGTAGAGATTTTTTTTACAATTTTATTTTCTACTTCGATGAAGAGTCCCTCGTCAATCAATTCGTATTCAGGAGAAATATTAGAGTTTCGACATAATGAAAAAGCCGTAGTTAGAGAACTTAATATTTTTGATTCAATTTCTTTATAAGGTGGTTTTCCCCAGAATAGATCAGCATCACTGGTGTCTATTTCTTTCAAATCAATGCTAATGCTCAGCTCTATAATGGCACTGTTACTATACATTAAATCAAACGTATTTATTTTGCTATTAACATATTCTCTTTTAGTTTTAGATTGTGAATCATAGTCTTTATTTAAGTTCAAAAACAGGTTGTAATAATTTGCTTTGAATTCGCTATATCCTAATATTTTAATCGAAGCATTACTGTCATTAAAAATCCTTTCACTGAAATTCGATGCTAAATTCCAAATCCCTTTGCACCTTAGATACTTAATATATTTAACATTAGTCATTATTTATCTTCACTTAATAAAGTATATGAAATGTAGTACTTTTAACTCAAAATGATTAACAAACTCATAATAATTAACCCCTTATTAATTCGATATATTTTTAACCAGAATTAACCTTGTTCTTTTTTCGTATGTAGTTGTAAGCTGCTGTAAATAGTGTATCTATTGAGTGAAGGTGAGTAAATAGCCAATGTGTGGTTTTTTGTTCCTTGGAAAGTTAGTTATCTACTCTATCGAACCGCAACGACATTCCCCAAAAAGTATCCCATCAGTAAACAGTAATCCGTATGGAAATCACTTTATGCCTCTACTTTAAAAAGATAATGCTTAAATTTAAGTACTGCTGCATCATTCGCTTGTAGTTTGTGATTTATGCTTACGTTGATAAGAATTGCACCCATAATTGTCCTCTCATAAGAAGTAAAATGTTCATACTCACCCCCAACAGCTTATCATCTATCTTCTCTACGTTGCTCAACGTGTTGAAAGCGATTGTAGGCTTCCCTGACATCTATGGTGTAAACGATACTGGCCAACGCTTCTTCACTTAAGTCAGTATAGAATCCTTTCGCATTGTGATTACTGAAGGGATACATCTCATACTATGAGCCACTGACAACCCATTGAAATTCCGCGTTTTAACGTCATGTTGGCTACTTGGCTACTTGGCTACTTGGCTACTTGGCTACTTGGCTACTTGGCTACTTGGCTACTTGGCCGGTTCAAGCGGCATATGATAATCAGAAAACATCATTGATTATCATAGGATAAGCAACATCATTTTTTCAGAGTAGCCATTAAGATGCTAACATCCTGTAACATATTAATTAAATGGTGTATTCTCATTTCTATAGGAAAAATCCGCTTTAAAGCGGTTGCTGATTGTGATTATTAGTTTTGTGAGGCAATGGCAATGTGCGAAAGGACGTTAAAAAAAGATGTTTATTCTGAATGGGTTATACGCAATAGCCTGTACTGGATGACTTCTCTTACTCAGTGGAAACTTTGTGAAGATATATCCTCCTGGACAATCTCTTTTGAAAACGATGGTCCCGAATGCCTCTATGAATTCGAGAGGCTGCTGAATGATTATGCTTTGCGAGAAAAACTACAGCATAAAACGGGGGCGTTGAGAGACTCTATTGTCCATAAAGTGCTTCGCAGTGTCGATGAAAGGCTTTCGTAATGGAATTGATGCCATTCAATTTTGACAGATTGCCTAATGGACGGGTTTTTATAAGCAACCTCGCTGGCTTTCATCACTTCATTAATGAGCAAGAGCTGCTTGATCTTTCTGATGAGCAAATCAGTGCGGAGCAATCAAACGCACTAGAAAGCAAGCTATTCATAACCAACGAAAGCTCATCAGCTATTGCTCCCTATGCTTTAAGTTCTGCTTTTGCAAAACGATTGATGAATGAACTGGCGGTCAGGCCAATTTTCATGGTTGTGCCCACATTACGTTGCGACCATACCTGCAAGTATTGTCAGGTCAGTAGAGCTTCCGTGAACGCCTCTGGTTATGATCTAGATCCCGCTCTCATCCCTGATATCATTTCTACTATCAAAAAACTATCAACTCCACCTTACAAGATAGAGATACAGGGTGGAGAGCCACTCTTGCGGTTCGATTTAATTCAGTCTATCTATGAGCAATGTGCTGAAACGCTGGGAAGCACCGATTTTGAGATGGTGGTAGCATCAAGCCTGTCTGTCTTGAATGAGGGTATGCTTGAATGGTCGAGAGATAGGAACATAACGTTCTCTGTTTCGCTTGATGGTGGGGAAGTTGTTCACAACAGTAATCGAATTCTTGGTCATGGGCTTGCGTACAGTAGAACAGTGTCAGGGGTAGAGGCTATCAAACGGTCTTTAGGCGCTGGTCGCGTTGCAACGGTTACTACAGTTACTAAAGATCTCATTAGGCATCCTGAATCGATTGTCCAGGCTCACTTGTCTCTTGGCCTCAAGGACATGTTTATCCGACCTGTTAGTCCCTATGGGTTTGCACAAAAAGCATCGTTCACATTTTCTATGGAGGAATACTTCAGTTTCTATGCCTCGTTGATAGATGAAATCCTTAAGATGAATATTGAAGGGATAAGGGTTGTGGAACATTCGGCCTCCATTCATCTGAAAAGGATCTTCAATCCCGGCTTTAGTGGTTATGCGGATTTAAAGTCGCCAAGCGGGGTCGTGCTTAACAGTATTCTTTTCAATTATGACGGTCGAGTATATGGTAGCGATGAGAGCCGTATGTTGCAGAAGGTGAATCCTGAAACGGAGTTCAGTGCGGGTGAGGTTAAGACGATATCATTTTCCAAGAGTCCTTACTATAACGCAGTATTGAGTTCATCGTTCAATTTTGCTCTGCCAGGTTGTGATACATGCGCGTATCAACCATTTTGCGGTGCAGACCCATGCCAGAACATAAGTGTACAAGGTGAGCCTGTCGGTGATAGGAGTCGTTCAACGTTTTGTCAGTATCACAAGGGGATGTTCAGGTATCTGATGAACTGCATTTCAGAAGGTGGTCCGAAGGCTGAGATGCTAAAAGGATGGGCATATGTCTGAGGTTATCAGGAACGATATCTTTCATTTTGCTTCAAAAAAGAATGTGCCCACGGGGTTCTATCGGTTATGCAAACAAAAACCAGTGAACCCTTTATTCTTTTTACCCAATTTGCTGGTAGTTGCTGAAAGCAATAATGATGCCATTCTACCATGCTTTGATTACTCTGTTATTAGCACTGAATTATTTGAGTCAATTGAAGATGGAGATATCGGGATAATCAACAATGGCAATATGATACGCGTTATTCTGTCCCGCAGAGCCAATCATAATACTGTCTTAGTTACGGAACGTTGCAATAACTTGTGTCTGTTTTGTTCGCAGCCACCAAAGAAATCAAATGATGACTGGCTACTTACCCAATCAGCTTTTGCTATAGCTTCATTTGGTTTAAATGGAGTTGTTGGGGTCAGCGGTGGTGAACCTTTGCTGTATGGAGATGATTTCCTTCACTTCCTTGATTTTATCATCGAGAATTCACCAGATACTGCTTTGCATGTTTTAACAAACGGACGCAAATTCGCTGATACCAACTTTACTCAGGAAATGGCAAAGCGAAGCAAAAAGATCAAAATCACTTTTGGTATCCCGCTCTACTCATCAAGACCACTTGTGCATGATCATCTTGTAGGGAGTGATGGCGCATTTAATGAAACGGTTAAGGGGTTAATCAATGCAGGAAACTCAGGGATTAATATCGAACTTAGAGTTATTCCGACACTGGCTAACTATACAGAATTGGATGATATTGTAGAGTTCGTTGGCCGTGTATTCTCTAACATCAATCAGATTTCCCTTATGGGGCTGGAATCTATCGGTTGGGCGCGAAAGAACTGGTCAACAATCTTCATTGAGCACAGCAGTTATAGTGAGAAAATAACCTCCGCCATAGACGCTGCACACAGATCAGGCATACCTCTAACAATTTTTAATTATCCTTTGTGTCATCTTCCTGAAAGAGCCTGGGAGTTTGCTGCTCAGTCGATCTCTGATTGGAAAAATTACTATCCTAAAGAATGTGATGAATGCACTCAGAAGTCTTCATGTACTGGTTATTTCAGTTCCTCAACAGGCCGTTTTCATCAACCACCGAGACCAATTATATGAAAAAATTTAATTTTGCTGCTCTACTTCCGGGATTTTTGGCGCTCAATAATTCTGTATGGGCAAGTGATTCATCCACCGGAGCAAGTGATTTGCCTGGTATGACTCTTAATGAACATGATTTAGTGATAGCCCCACTTAACACCGAAGTTCCATTCTACATTGCAGGGCATCGCAGTCATAGCTCCCATCGAAGCCATAGTTCTCACCGATCATCATCAGGTGGCGGATACTATGGTGGCAGCACTCCTTATTATCCAAAAACATACAGCTCACCAAGCTCATCTGGGTCTTCAAGTTCAGGAACAAGTTCCTCATCGTCCTCTTCCTCTGTGCGTTCGCTTCGTTCTAACGACAATAACAACCCTACTACTACGAATTCTGTTGGAACTACAGAAGCTAACCGTGCAAGTAATGGGCTGACTTCTGGTACAGAGAAGCGTAAGCGCTTAATCATGCGGGTTCAATTCGCTTTGCTGGACAAAGGTTATTACAACGGGAATATTGACGGCATAATGGGGCCTACGACAAGGCAGTCAATAAAAAATTATCGCATTGCGAACGGACTACCAGTACCCTCAAGTGAAACCTTGGATACACAGTTGTTAAATTCATTGAGTATTTTAGCTCGATAAATTAAGTATATTTAAAATTGTTCACTTTAACATTAACTTGTATGAATATATATTTCAGAGGCGATTAAATGTCAGTCAGCTATAACATATATAGAATGCCATATAAGAGTCTTCCAGAATTGACAAAAAAAAATCATTAAAGAAGGACTTGTCGAACAAAAAACTATTCTACATCAATCTTATCAACTCAAATTTTATTTTTCTGATAAGTTAAAAGGAAATGAAGTATGGTGGTGGGATGTATTTAGTGATTTCTTCAATGAAGAAATTGAAAAGCCTCATAATATATTCTATTTTGGCCTGCTAATAGGATTTAAAGAAAAGGACCCTGACAATTGCTATCTTATCAGTCTTGGTAAATCACATTTTTATCTCAGCAAGTTTATTGAAGCAGACTTTGGGCTGAATGTGGCAATGCGTATAGCTAATGATGAAAATATTTTGCTCAAGAAAAGTAGATTCTTTTGTGGGGGAAAGAGTCAGGAGGCATCGTCATACTCACAGTTTGTGCAAGGATCATATTTTCCTGGCGAATCCATCGAACATCTTAAAACAAAAGCCAAAGAAACTGACAAGTGGGGATGTAATAATATAACTTTTTCTGATTCAATTCAGCTAAGTTTAGATGGTGCCCCTACTGCATTAGTAGATGTCTTCAATGATATTGATTCTTCGTTGGCAACCAAAGAGAAAATCGAATTTCCTAAATCGGAAAAAATCACTGACGAGTCAAAAATAGATGAGCTTGATAATTATCTACTTCAATCGATCATTAAAGATGATGTAAATGTTATTATAGATGAGATTCAATCTTTTGGTGCCTCTATTGTAATTAATAATTCTTTGACATTTTTTAAATTGCACACAAAAGTTGAGGGGAGTGGAAAGTATCTTCAATCAGCAGATAAGGTTAATGATATAAAAATAACAGATGTTAAGCAATTTATAAAAAACAACGACATAAAGGATATCAATAAAGTTTTTGTTAAGATAACTAATGAAAATAACAGTGGTCATACGGCCTCTCTAAAAGAAATATTGAGTATTACTTATAGCGATGGCAGTGAGCACTACTTCCTTAAGAGGGGAGGGTGGAGTCGATTTAACTCTGCCTTTATGAAGTATTTGTCTACCTCTTTAGCAGGTATAAAATTTGAGGTTAAAGATGCTCTAAAGGAAGACGACTTCAAAGCATGGCAAGCTGAAAAAATAAAACAAATCGAAGAAGGAACTTCTAAAGACAAATTAGAATATAGAGAGTACTATTTTAATGAAAAGATGTCTGTTGAGAAAGGTTATACACTTCTAGATCGCCAGCTCAAAAAAATACCCTCCTTACGTGATGATGGAAAGGACTACAATGTTGAAGTTGCAGATCTTTATAAAAATGGAGAGATTATTGCTGTAAAGATATCAGATAAACCGCATGATCTAATTTATAATATTGAGCAGTCAAAAACTACAATTCAAACTATAGTAAGAGGAGTAGTAAAATTTGAAGAGAAAATTACTGATGTGGTTTTATGGATCTCAACTACTACAAAAGCCAAAAAATTGATTGACATCAATTCTATCCAATTTTTATTAGCGGTTCAAACTTGGAAGGAAGTTGTTGAAGGATTTAATTTGAAACCAAAGATATATTATTCGCATCACGACAAACCCAAAAAGAAAAAGGAAAAGAAAAAGCCAAAAAATGGTTGATTAAAAATATTGAATTTCCTTATCGAATAATTTCAGGAGAGAAAAGAACATTCTAATTACCACATTATAAATATTATTTGAGTGTATTGATGAATTTAAAATCTTATGTGGTGGTGTTATGTGAAACTTACACCACCATTGTTTATTGAACATCTTTAAGAACTTTCAAAATTTACTCTGGATGTTGGTTATAAGCCCCGTAGCTGATAAGCTGTGGCACTATGTATGCAATCATAGTGCCCTCATAATCTCTGTACGATTTTATTTGAAATGAATTAAACCATAATTGCCTCTTAATTCATTATCAACAAGAGTAAAGTTCGTCATTTCTCTGTCAAGCCAATAAGATTCTTCAATATGCTCTAACAGTATTATTTGGAAACCACCATGAGACCGCATTTTCTCAACAAAAGAATTAATTTCATTTAGGGCTGCATCAAGGCTTGCAAAGTCATCAGTTTTTTTACCAGCAGTACTAAAATATGGAGTGCTGGGCTGGTCAATTACTAAGAATCGTGGAACCCACGGTACGTTTCTATCTCTTACCAATTCGTGAAGTGCAAGGAAATAAGCTACATGTACATACATATAGTTAGAAGCACTTCCAATATCTATCATTTTTTCAACTTGATTTTTATTTATCAGATCAAGTGTTTTTTTTGCCTTGTTAAATATAGGAGTTGCATCCTCAAATCCTTTTAAAGGCATCCGTGTGAATATTTCCTTTATTTTTCCGTTCAGTAAACTCAATGTATATTCTTTAAAGGCATTATTATCTGTTATCTTGCTTTCTAACTCATCAATTTTCGTAGTTATCTTTTCTATAGTATCAGTGTAATCATATTTAGGGAGAACAACTATCCGTTTAATTTCAGAACTGAGTTCGCCCATGAACCGATAAAGTTCGATTGGTGTAATCTTTTCATCACTAACAGTTGTAAGTTTTTTACTCAAGGATGATATTTTAAGTTCTAACTCTTTTCTCTTAGCATTTGTTTTTGATATGAGTGAGTTTTGTCCTTTTTCGGCTATAGCCTTTTTTATCTCTGAGCTTTGGTCCAATAAGGATTTAATGATTGAATAGATGTTTTTTGTATATAATATTTCGCTATAATTATCATCTAAATATTTGGCTATTAAAAGAGAGTCTTGGTTGTCTTTTAAAAACTTCTTATATTCAGTGTTTGTTTCTATATATTCATTAATATCTGTCAGTTCTTTTTTTAAGAGAAAAAGTTCTTTTTCAATTTTTGTTCTTTCATTAATTGCTGGGATTTCGTTTATATCCTTGTAATTAACTATCGCTTTCAAATTTTCAAGTTTATCACTTACAGTTGGTTCATTCTTACGGTTTTCACTTATTAAACCAAAATAACACGCCCTGTCGTATAGTGATTCTATTTCACTTTCGAAATTGAAATAAGAGTCTTTGCTAGCCGACTGTTTATATTCGATACGAGCAAGATTCCTTTGTAATTCTTCTAACCGCGTTCTCATTATCATAGTTTCGGCGTTTTCACTGCCAAGAGCCATGTCAAAGGTTCGGTCAATACGCTCTCTTGTCTTTAAATCAGAGATTTTTGAATAAAGATGTTCTGAAGAGGTTAGTGTTGTTTGATCTATAAAGCAATGCGGGATAAAATATCTATAGGATACTTTTGACCCTTGTTGTATGAATCTACCACCATAAGGGATTTTTAGAGAACTATTAATACCAAACTCATAATTCAGATGTTCCTTTAAAACATCTTTTTTGATATTGTTAATAGGGATTTGTGGAATGTCTCCATTTTTGTCAAAGTAAACTAGATCATCTTCTTCAAAGTGTGTCGCTTTTCTACAAATAGTGAAATATTTACCGTTTATACTTAATCTAATCCCATACCAATTTACAAAATTATCGACATTTGTTTTTGATATGCCATCAGATGATGAGGATAAAAGGCAATAATCAATGATAGCCAGTATTGAGGATTTCCCTTTGCCAGAATCACCTGTTATTACATTTACCTTATTTTCCTTAAGTTCTAAATTCCTCAAGGTTGAATCAATTTGCCATATTAAAATATTAGTAATCTGCATTATAATCTAACTCCACAAATGTCATATATATTGTGTGGTTCTTCTAATAATAAACGTGCAACATTTATCGATGCTGCCTGTATTTTTACGGCTCTTTTGCCAATAAACGGGATCGCATTATCTAATATTAACTTTTTTTTAAATGCTAATTTATCGTGTTGTAATTCAGCTATTCCATTTTCAAGGCACAATGAAACACAATTAACTGAGGATGGAAGGAAATTATAGAATCTTTTATTTATGGATACTATTATTTCGGGCTTGGTTAATAGTAGATCTTGAAAAGATAGTGTATTGGTTCTCTTGTGGGCAAGGTAATCTAAGCTTTTTTTATGAAATATAATTGGTAAAATTAGCATTGCATTGCTTATTTCAATATTTGATGCTATTGATAACACCTCTTGCAAAGAGAATATACCCAAAAGCTCATTGTTATATATTTTCATTTATAGACTGACTCCCAGTTTTGAAGCCATCCTATTTTGGGCTTATCTGAAAGGAGCAAGAACGTTCCTGTAGTCATAGATTTAGGTAATTGATTTTTATCCAACACAATATTACAGTTTCCTGTCAATTCAGTATAGACAGAGAAGGCTTTATTGAGATGATCTTCATTTATTTCTGTAAAACGGCTTCGTATATACGTTGCTGAATGACGTGATTGCCATTCATCAAACGCTTTTTGATATATTAGTCTTTCTTCTTGAGTTGTTAAATCTCCAGAGCTTTGCAATTTTTGAATGAAAGCTTCTGTTTTGGCCATTTCATTTATATATTTTACGATTGAATCGCTATTCAAATCCAAATCTTTGAGTTGTTTGTAAGAGATCTTTGACTCAACGTTAGTTGGGTATGCAGATTCAAAATCGTAGTATTGGTCGAAATTATTTATACAATTTCTTGAAATTTGAATAATCCTATCTATTCCCAAATTATTTCGAAAATCATCATAACTTATATTTATTTTGGTATGGTTTTTAACCAAATCATATTTATGTTTAAAAAAAGCACCTGAAATATAATTAAAAGCATCATCTATTTTATCATCAGGGATTGCTAATGTTTTTAGTAATGTTTTTATTTGGCGGATGATCCCATCTTCGCTATGTTGAAAACTTATACTATTAAATAAACGTTTAGAAGAATTGCTATCGAGTGAGTTTATGATAGAAATATACTTATAGAGGTCATCTGACTTATTTTTATGATCTTGTTCTATCTTTTCTATTTCATCTTTTATTTTTTCAATGTCCTTAGTGTCGTTAGTCAAAAGTTGCACGATACCAGGCTCTAAGGTAAGACCTTTGTTAGTGTAAAAAATAAGGCTAATGCTTTTGTCGCCTATGGTCTTAATCGCCTCTGACCAATTATATAATGTTTTCCATAAGTCTATGTCTTTATTAGTTATATTAGACTTGTTAATTGAATGTTTAACTTGGATAAAGGTTTTATGACCCTCGATGCTCTCAAGATGGAGATCGTCATAAACTTCAATCCCAATGTGTTCTTCTGGTTTAAGCTCTAAGGCATGTTTTAAAGCAACGTAATCTTGATAGGTAAAACCTATTGAATTTTTGTCAGCATTAGTTTTTTCAAAGAAATCCATATGGTAGTCCACTAAGGAAACAAGCAATGAAAGCATAAAAAAACATCAGTATCATTTTTTCACCATAGCAAACACTAAAAACATATGGAAGCACACGTATCAAAGTTTAGTTATATAACCTTATGTTTTTATACTGGTTTTATGTACATATGCGCTTTTAATTCGAGAGAATGTTTTAGCTACGGGGCATTCGTCAGCATATGGGCATTTCAGGCTATCCCTATCCTTCTTGCTAATCCCCTGTATCAGTCAAGCAGCGATAGCTTTAGCTCTTTGAGCTTGAACGTAATCACTCCACCATTGCATCAAACTCTGTCTCTCTATCAGATATTCTGCACGATTGTATGCTGCGATAATTTCATCTTTTTTAGAGTGAGCAAGTGCTGCCTCAAGAACTTCAGATCTGAACTTACCGGACTCTTCTGCCGCTGTTCTTGCAATAGAACGCATACCGTGAGCTACAAGCTCACCTCCAAACCCCATTCGGATGATAGCTGCATTGGCGGTTTGTTCATGCATATGATTAAGCGGCGCTTTAATGCTGGGGAAAACCCATTCTCTATGCCCACTTATTGATTTCATTGATTCAAGGATGCGCAAAGCTTCTTTACTCAAAGGAACTTTGTGAGGCTTTTTCATTTTCATGAAATCAGCAGGAATGTTCCAAATGCTGTTGGTTGTATCAATATCAGACCACCTTGCGCGAACGGCTTCACCCGGACGAACCCATGTCAACAATTGCCATTCAATTAGCATACGTGTTTCCAACCGGATTGACGCATTCGTCAAAGATTCCATAAACCTTGGCAATTCGCTTGGGGGAAGGGCAGGCATATTTTGCTTTTTTGGTTTACTGAATCTTTGGCCAAGGTTGTCAGCCGGGTTGAACTCAATAAGCTCTTCAGTGGCTGCCCACCGGAAGATTTCATTCAGACGGGAAATAATGCGGCGTAGAGTTTCCAATACGCCTCGTTGCTCAATAGGATCAAGGTGTTGTTTTAAGAGCTTAGGTCGGATCTCATTGATAGGAACATTACCCAAGGCAGAAAAGATATTTCTCTCCAGGCTTCGCCAGATGTCTTCTGCATGGTCTTGTGAGATACCTGAGGTCTTTACCTTCTCATCTAACCATTTCCTTGCCACGGCTTGGAGAGTGTGTTCAGTAGCATTCTTTAAGGCATTAGCTTTATCGTTATTATGGACTTGAGGATCGATGCCATTGGCAAGCAAAGAAAGGTATTCATCTCGCAAGGTTCTTGCTCTTGCCAGTGTAAGGTGAGGGTAGGTCCCAAGGCTCATTTTGGTTCTTTTCTTGCTCACTGGTACTGCATACCTGAAATACCAATTTTTCTTGCCTCCTTTCGCCAAAGGAGCGATTCGTAGAATCAGACCATCACCGTCAAACAAGTTGATTTCTTTATCGGCTGGCTTGGTGCTTTTGATTTCAGTGTCAGTGAGCTTCTTAGCGATTTTTGCCATTTTGGGACCCTCGGTTTTTGGACCCTTCTTAGTGGGTCCCATTCAGGGTGCCATAACTCGTAGTTCTCAGCAATTCTCACTGGACGACAATAGACGTAAAAAAGCCCGCAGAGCTTGTGCTGTGCGGGCTTAGTAGACTTCATTGAACTTCAAACAACTAAAAAGTGGTGGAGCTGGCGGGAGTTGAACCCGCGTCCGAAATTCCTACATCCTCGGCACTACATGCTTAGTCAGTCTTTACATT